>Ga0182197_1000007_pt1 | contig 44866 bp, 38 predicted proteins | sample G5R1MG_37_FD_128397 | JGI IMG/M metagenome (GOLD analysis project Ga0182197, IMG submission 128397) | Switchgrass phyllosphere microbial communities from Michigan, USA - G5R4_MAIN_12SEP2016_LD1 MG | ecosystem: Host-associated > Plants > Phyllosphere > Phylloplane/Leaf | place: USA: Michigan...
ATCGCACCAATGGCTTTATCGAGTGCGCACCGTTCGCAGACTATGTCGCGGACGATTTCAGCATCTGCCTGACGAAGGCGCTTTGACGGCGCAGGCTGCCGCTGATCGCGCCCAAACAAAAAGGCCGGTAGAGCATCCCCCTACCGGCCTCTTGTCACTGATCCAAACCTGCAAAAATCAGGTTTGCTTCGGATCGCCCGCAGGCCCTGCCTGCTCGTAGCGCTCGATTGCCTCGAGCACGATCTGGCGTGCCTCGGCCGCACCGCCCCACACGCCGACGCGGACCCACTTCTTCTTTTCCAGGTCCTTGTAGTGGGTAAAGAAGTGCTCGATCTGCTCCATCACGATGGTGGGCAGGTCGTCCTTCTCGGTTACGTTGGCATAATACGGGAACACTGAATCTGCGGGCACGCAGACCAGCTTCTCGTCACCGCCGGCTTCGTCTTCCAGGTTCAGCACCGCGATCGGACGCGCCGAAACGACGGCACCCGGAACGAAGGGCGAGCGCGCGATGACCAGCGCATCGAGCGGATCGCCATCGGGCGAGAGGGTGTGCGGCACGAAGCCGTAGTTGGCCGGATAGCGCATCGGCGTGTGCAGGATGCGATCGACGAAGAGCGCGCCCGAAGCTTTGTCGAATTCGTACTTAACCGGTTCACCGCCCACGGGAACCTCGATAATCACGTTCAACTCTTCAGGCGGATTCTTGCCCACCGGGATCATGTCGATACGCATGGCCATCCTTCTCTCGAGCGCCTGCTGCGCTTCGGTTTGACTATCGCCGCGCGGCTTAGCGAGGGCATTGCTGCGCCGCAACGTGAATTGTTGTTAATCCACCTGATGTTCTACCCGGTCATCGGCGCGCCGCCAGCAGCCGATCGAGGCCGCCGTCGCCCTTGCCGGTCCGCTCCAGCCAGGGATAACGCAACCCGCCGTTCCACGTGACCGGCACCGTCTGAAAGCGGTCGCCACGCTTGACCAACAGCTCGATCGGCTTGGAGCCGCCCTTGGCATCGGTGATCGCCTGGGTCATGACTTCGGGCGTGTAGGCCATCCCGTCGACGGCGACGATCTTCACGCCCTTGACCACGCCGGCGCTGAACGCAGGTCCGTCCCACACGCCTGACGAGACTTCGCCCTCGCTGCCCAGCGTCATGCCCAGCGAATAGGTGAGGTCGAGCGACTTGCGCTGCTTGGTACTGCCGGCCTCGGATGGATTGGGCTTGTCCTTCCACACCAGCTTGTAGCCGGCCTGCTCGATCCCGGCGAGCGGGGCCGGGCGGCCCGAGGTGTAGAAGCGGTCGCGCAGGAAGGTGGCCCAGTCGTATGCGTAGACCCCGTTCAGCGTGTTCACCACGTCGTCGAAGGTATACGTCAGTTCGCCCCAGTCGCCGTCGCGCATGCCGAAGAAGGCGCGGGCGAAATCGTCCAGCCCCTTTGCGCCGCGCGTGCCCCGGCGGATCACCTGGTCGGCTTCCAGCCAGACCAGCGCGCCTTCGTTGTAGTAATCCTCACCTCGGGTCAGCGAGGCATGGGGCAGCGGTTCGCGGCCATTGACGATGGGATCAAACGTGGTGTCTTCGACCGTCCGCCAGCCGCGGCCCGGCGTCGCTTCGGCATAGCGCGCGGCGCTGGAGGCCAGGGCGCCGAGCACGACGTCCTTGGGCTGCACACCCGATCGGGCGGCAAGCACCAGACCCCAGAACTGCGTCTGTCCTTCGTAGACCCACAGCAGGGTGTTGCGCATCGGGTACTGGTAGTCCGGCGTCCATAAATCAGCCGGGCGGCGGAACTTGCCGTTCCAGCTGTGCACCAGTTCGTGCGGGATCACGTTGCGGTCCCAAGCCATCGCGTCCCAGTCCCGCCAGGTCTCGGGCTCCATCTGGTTTTCGCTGGAACGGTGATGCTCCAGTCCGATGCCGCCCATCCGGTCGGTCAGCGCGAGCAGCAGGTCATAGTGGTCAAAGTGGCGCGCTCCGAACAGCGTGGTCGCTTGCGTGACGAGCTTGCGGTAAGTCTCCAGGTGCTCCGGCTTGATCTCCAGATCGCGGGGCTCGTCTGCGACGACGTCGATCTTGACGTTCTGGCCCAGGTCCCAGCTCTTGGCGTTCTTGCCCGCGAAGATCGGGGAATCGACCAAGGTGGCGTAATCGACCTGGCTCCAGCGCAGGGTGTCACCGGTCCGCGCCATGCCGTCGAGCGCGGTGTAGACCGTCCAGCCCTGCGGCACCGTGACTTGCGGCGCGACCGCGATCTGGCGCGCATAGTAGCCGGCGGGGTAGAGCGACATCTTCTCCCACTGCAGGTTCAGCATTTCCTGCGTCATCGTGATCCGCCCCTCGCTGGTCTGCAGCGGCGAGGTGTGGACGAAGTGGGCGGTGACTTGGCGCGCGCCTTCGGGCAGGGCGAGATGCAGCGCGTTGACCTTTACCGGGTCACGGGTCCAGCTGACCGGCTTGCCGTCCGCCTCGAAACGGAACTGGGCGAACAGGGCCAGGCTGTTGCGGGGGGAGTGCCCGCCCGGAACCCACAACGGCTCCAGCAGCGTCAATTCACGCGTGCCGGCGACCACGGGGATCGTTTCCGTCACCTTGTAGATCCCGCGCCGGATGTCGGTGGCGTCGATGGTAAGGGCGATCGTGCCGGGATAGGGCTCGTCGCGCGCCTCGGGGATGGTGGGGGGCAAGGGCGTCGCCTGCGGAGCGCTGTTGCCGGGGATCGGCTGCGCCGAAGCGAAAGTGGCCAAAGTGGTGGAGAGAGCGAGCGAAAGGGCGAGCGGGGCGACCGCAATAGTTCTTGTCATTCCGGGATTTGAGCATCGCGAGCCGACGCTCGCAAGTCCCTTGGTGACGGAAGGGCGATGGCGCGATCATGCTCGTCCTTTGCAGCGGCGCCTGATCGGGCTAAGCGCGCGGCGATGAACACCACCCCTCAGGCCATCCGTGGCACCCAGGACATCTTCGGCCCGCAAGCCGAGGCATTCGCCCGTGTGGTCGACACGTTCGAGCGTGTCCGCCGGCTCTATCGCTTTCGCCGGGTCGAAATGCCGGTGTTCGAGAAGACGACTGTATTCTCGCGCTCGCTGGGTGAGACCACCGACGTTGTGTCCAAGGAGATGTACTCGTTCGAGGATCGAGGCGGCGAGTCGCTGACGCTGCGGCCCGAGTTCACCGCCGGCATCGCCCGCGCCTACCTCACCGATGGCTGGCAGCAGTACGCACCGCTGAAGGTCGCCACCCACGGCCCGCTGTTCCGCTATGAGCGCCCGCAGAAAGGCCGCTATCGCCAGTTCCACCAGATCGACGCCGAGGTGATCGGTGCCGGCGAACCTTCGGCCGACGTCGAACTGCTGGTGATGGCCGACCACCTGCTGCGCGAGCTGGGCATTGCCGAGGGTGTGACCTTGCAGCTCAATACGCTGGGCGATGCGGAAAGCCGGGACGCCTGGCGCGCTGCCCTGGTCGAGTACTTTCGCGCGCATGCCGCCGAGCTGTCGGAGGATTCGCAGGACCGGCTGGAGCGCAATCCCTTGCGCATCCTCGATTCCAAGGACCCGCGCGACCGCCCCTTCGCCGATGCCGCACCACGGATCGACGACTACCTTTCGCCGCAGGCGCAGGACTTCTTCGGCGCGGTGACACAAGGGCTCGAAGCCGCGTCGATGGCTTATACCCGCGCTCCGGCCCTTGTGCGCGGGTTGGACTACTATCGCCACACCGCTTTCGAATTCGTCACCACGCGCCTGGGTGCGCAAGGCACCGTGCTGGGCGGCGGTCGATACGACGGCTTGATGGAAGCGCTGGGCGGGCAGGCCACCCCGGCAGTCGGCTGGGCGGCGGGGATCGAGCGGCTGGCGATGCTGGTGGCGGATGCCGGCGAAGTTACCGAGCCCAAGGCCGACGTCGCCATCGTCCCGTTGGGCCCGGCTGCCGAGACCGCGTGCCTGGGCCTGGCGGCAACGTTGCGTCGCTCCGGCCTCGCGGTCGACATGGGCTATCGCGGCAACATGAAGAAGCGGATGAGCCGCGCCAACGACAGCGGTGCGCGTTTCGCCCTCATCATCGGCGACGAGGAACTGGCCGCCGGCGAAGCGATGGTGAAGGATCTGGTCTCCGGCGAGCAGGAACGGCTGGCGCTGCACGCGATCCCCGCGAGGATCGGCGTTCAGTAAGCGATGAGCATTTCCGAACATCGCCTGCAGCAACTCGCCGGCCGATTGAGCGAGCTGGAAGCGCGTCTCGCCTCTGGTACGCTGGAAGGCGATGCCTTCGTCGCCGCCAGCCGCGACTATGCCGAGCTGGAGCCGGTGGCGCGCATCGCCTCCGAAGTCATCGCCATGCGCGGCGAATTGGACACGTTGAGCACGCTCGACGATCCCGACCCGGACATGCGCGCGCTCGCCGGCGAGGAGATCGAACGCCTCAAGGCTGAACTGCCCGAAGCCGAGCGCCGCCTTGCGCTGGCCATGCTGCCGCGCGATTCGGCGGACCAGCGCCCCGCCATGCTCGAAATCCGCGCCGGCACCGGCGGTGACGAGGCGGGCCTGTTCGCCGCCGACCTCTATCGCATGTACGAGCGCTATGCCGCCGAGATGGGCTGGCGGGTGGAGATGATCAGTGCGAGCGCCAGCGACGTCGGTGGCTTCAAGGAAGTGGTCGCCAACGTGGCCGGAACCGGCGTCTTCGCCAAGCTGAAGTTCGAATCCGGCGTCCACCGCGTCCAGCGCGTGCCCGTCACGGAAAGCGGCGGGCGCATCCATACCTCGGCGGCGACGGTGGCGGTTCTGCCGGAGCCGACCGAAGTCGACGTGCAGATCAACGACGGTGACCTCAAGATCGACATCTACCGCGCGAGCGGTGCGGGCGGCCAGCACGTCAACACCACCGATTCCGCCGTGCGCATCACTCACTTGCCCACCGGCCTGGTGGTGATCCAGCAGGACCAGCGCAGCCAGCACAAGAACAAGGACAAGGCGATGCAGGTCCTGCGCACCCGCCTCTACGAGAAGATGCGCGATGAGGCCCATGGCGCCGAGGCCGAGGCGCGGAAGGCGATGGTCGGTTCGGGTGACCGGTCCGAGCGTATTCGCACTTATAACTTCCCGCAGGGGCGCGTCACCGACCACCGCATCAATCTGACCCTGCATCGCCTGCCCGAGATCCTCGAAGGGCCGGGCCTCGCCGAACTGATCGATGCACTGATCGCCGAGGACGAGGCCAAGCGCCTGGCGGCGATGGATGGGTGAGGGTGGCCAAGTCGCGCGGTCGGTCTCTCAAGCCATCCGCGAGGCCACCGCGCAGCTCGCCACCACCAGCGATACCGCGCGGCTCGATGCCGAAGTGCTGATGGCCCATGCGCTGGGCGTCACCCGCTCCGACCTGCTCTTGCGCCACATGGCCGATGTCGTGCCCGCCACCTTCCCAGCGCTGGTGGAACGGCGGCTGGCGCACGAACCGGTCGCCTATATCGTCGGCGCGCAGGAGTTCTACGGCCTGCCATTCCGCGTGACCCCTGATGTGCTGATTCCCCGCGGCGATAGCGAAGTCCTGGTCGAGCGGGCGCTGATCGCCCGTCCCGATGCGCGCCGCGTGCTCGATTGTGGTACCGGCTCGGGCGCGTTGCTGCTGGCGGTGCTCGCGCACCTGCCGGCCGCGGAAGGGATAGGCATCGATCGCAGCGAGGCCGCGCTGGTCGTTGCGTCTGGAAACGCCGGTGCGCTCGGCCTCGACCGGCGCGCCCGGATGCAGCGGGCCGACTGGACGATGCCCCGCTGGGACCAAGCGCTTGGCCAATTCGACCTCGTGCTCGCCAACCCGCCTTATGTCGAGAGCGACGCCGATCTAGCGCCCTCGGTCCGCGCGTTCGAGCCGGCGGGAGCTCTGTTCGCCGGGGTCAATGGGCTGGACGACTATCGCCTGCTCATCCCGCAACTGCCCCGTCTGCTCGCGCCGGGCGGTGTCGCGCTGGTCGAGATCGGCGCGACGCAAGCCGACAGCGTCAGCGCCATCGCGAACGGCGCAGGGTTCGACGTTAGCGTCTACCGCGACCTCGGCGATCGTCCCCGCGTGGTCGAATTAACGCGCTCCTTGTAAGATTTCGCTTGGAATTTCGCGGCGCAGCACCTAAGTCCCGGATCGAACCGGCCTATGGACGTCGTTTTTCCCATACCCGGTTCGACTCCAACATTTGCATCAAGTCGCGACGGGGAAGTTGCGACGACGCAGATGTCGGGATCACGGCTCTTGAGACGCAAACCGTGATGGAGCGGATATTCGGCATCGCGAACCACAGGTTCCGATAGAGCCCGGGGTTTTGAGGAAAGCGATCCTTGAATAACAATCGTAGTAACAACAATAACAACAATCGCCGTCGCGGTCGTGGTAACAACAACAATCGGCAACAAGGTGGGCAGCAGCTCAACCGGATCGACAGTCGTGCGCGCGGCAATGCGCCGCAGATGCTGGAGAAGTATCGCAAGCTCGCGCATGATTCGCACCTCAATGGCGATCGCGTGAACGAGGAATACTACCTCCAGTTTGCCGACCACTATTTCCGCGTCATCGCCGACCAGCGCGTCCGCCAGGAAGAGCAGCGTCAGCCGCGTCCGAACGATCGCCCGGCCGAGGGCGGCGACGAGTATGGCGAGGACGATTTCTACGCCGACGCCAACTCGCCCTATGATCGCGCCGGCAATTATGCGCCGAGCGTGCAGGGCAGCACCCAGGGCAATGGCTCGCAGGGTCAGGGCTCGCAGCCGTACGGTGGCCAGGGCCAGGGCAATCAGGCTCAGGGCGGCCAGCAGGGTAACTATCAGGGCGGCAACGGTCAGAACGGTAATGCCCAGAATGGCAACTACCAGGGCGGCAACACGCAGAACGCCGGCCAGAACGGCGAACCGCGCGCCGACCGTCCGCGCCGCAATCGCGACGATCGCCCCGAGCGTGGCGAGCGCCAGGACCGCGGCGAGCGGGCGGAGCGTCAGCCCCGCGCCGCAGCCCCGGCAACGGAAGCCTCGCAAGGCGAACTGCCAGTGACGGCCACTGCACCTGTCGAGAGTGGCCAGGACGGCGCGCAACGCAACGTCTATGAGCCGACCGAGAACCCGTTCGTGAGGGCCGAGCGCACGCCGCGTGCGCCCCGCGCCCGCAAGCCGCGCCGCCAGGACGGCGACGAAGCGCCCGCGACCACTCCTGCTCAGGATGAGCCTGCCGCCAGCTTCGATGCGTCGATGTTGCCGCCGGCGATCTCGCGCCGGGATGAGGCGCCAGCGCCTGCAGGCACCGAGACCAGCGAAGAGGCTCCGGCCAAGCCCAAGCGCCGCACGCGCCGGGCCGCGCCGCCGGCCGACGATGCCGCCGGCACGCTCGAAACCGTGAGCTAAGTCAGACGACACGAGGCGGCGCAGCACAATCGCTTGCGCCGCCTCGTCTCTGGCGGCAAGTCCCACCCCATGGAATCGCCGCCCGCCGCCTCGCCCGAGGCGCAGCCCAGACCCCCGCTCATCGCCGCGCGTCACGGCTTCCCCCGTGTCCTGAGCGCCGCGCTGCGCCATCCCTACTTCGCGGCACTCGCCGCCGGAGCCTTGGCCGCTTGCGGCTTCAAGCCGTTGGCCTGGTGGCCCCTGACCCTGTTCGGGCTCGCCTGGCTGATCGCGCTGCTCGACCGGGCACACGGGGCGCGCCGCGCGTTCCTTCTGGGCTGGGTGTTCGGCCTCTCGCACTTCACGATTGGCGACAACTGGATCGCGACGGCTTTCACCTATCAGGCGGAGATGCCGGCCTGGCTCGGCGCGGTCGCGGTGCTGCTGCTCTCCGTCTACCTTGCGGTATTCCCTGGACTGGCGACACTGGCCGCCTGGCTGCTCGCCCGGGGGTTCCGGCGCGGCGGCAGTGGGTCACGCGCCGCAATCGGCCTGGCGCTGGCGGGCTGCTGGATCGTCACCGAATGGATGCGCGCCTGGGTGTTCACCGGCTTTGCCTGGAACCCGCTGGGCATCGCCCTGCTCGGACCGTTCGAAGGGCAGGGCTTGGCAGTGCTCGCGCCCTGGCTCGGAACGTATGCGTTGTCCGGCCTGCTGATCCTCATCGCTGCTGCCTTGCGCCATGCCTTCCGTGCGGCACTTGCCAGCCACGGCACACGCCGGATCGGCTGGAGCGTGGCGCTGATCGCTCTCGCATTGGCGGTAACGCTGCAGATGGTGCTGCCCGCGCGCTATCTCTCGCATCCGCAAGGCGAGATCGCCTTTACCTTGATCCAGCCCGATTTGCGGCAGGAGACGCTGGAAGACCCACGCAATTTCGAGCCGCATTTCCTCAAGATGGCGCGGCTCAGCCTGCCGCAGCGGCCGGGCGATCGCCGGCTGGTCCTCTGGCCCGAAAGCGGCCTCGCCGACTACTTGCGCGATGGCTATCCCGATTATCTCTACCGCCAGATGACCTACGAGGCCGATCCGGTACTCGCGCGCCGGCGCATCGGCCAGGTGATCGGGCCTTACAGCCTGCTGCTGACCGGCGCGGTCGATCTGGTCATAAAGGATGACGCGGTACTGGCCGCGCGCAACTCGGTCACCGCGATCGACTGGCGTGGCTCGATCCTCGCAGGCTATTCCAAGGCACATCTGGTCCCCTACGGCGAGTACCTGGCGCTACGCTGGCTGCTCGAACCGCTCGGCGCGACGCGGCTGGTGCCCGGCGCGCTGGACTTCTGGCCCGGCCCGGGCCCGCGCACCTACGACTTCGGCGCGCTGGGCAAAGCCGGGGTGCAGATTTGCTACGAGATCGTCTTCTCGGGACAAGTGGTCGATCCCGCCGAGCGACCGGACTACATCTTCAATCCCTCCAACGACGGCTGGTTCGGCAGCTGGGGGCCGCCGCAGCACCTGGCGCAGGCGCGGCTGCGCGCAGTGGAAGAAGGCTTGCCCGTCCTGCGCTCCACCACCACCGGGATCAGCGCAGTGATCGATTCCGACGGGCTGGTGCGCCAGTCACTGCCGCCGCACATAGCCGGGCGGATCGACAGCCACATCCCGCCGCCACACGAGCCGACGCTGTTCGCGCGGCTGGGCAATCGTCTCCCGCTGGCCTGGGCGCTGTTGCTGCTGGTCGTATCGGTGGTTGCGCGCAGGTTCGGCAGGGACTATCGAGACGCATAAAGATATCTTTATATCAGGTGCTGCGATGCGTAACGATTATGTCTTCACCTCCGAAAGCGTCGCCGAAGGGCACCCGGACAAAGTCGCCGACCAGATCTCCGACGCGATCGTCGATCTGTTCCTGAGCAAGGATCCCGAGGCGCGCATCGCCTGCGAGACGCTGACCACCACGCAGAAGGTCGTGCTGGCCGGCGAGATCCGCTGCAAGGGCGTGTTCGAGGATGGCGAATGGGCCGCCGGCGCACTCGACGAGATCGAGAAGACCGTCCGCCAGGTGGTGCGCGACATCGGCTATGAGCAGGATGGCTTCCACTGGGAGACGTTCGAGTTCAGCAACAACTTGCACGCCCAGTCCGCCCACATTGCGCAAGGCGTCGATGCCAGCGGCAACAAGGACGAGGGCGCCGGCGACCAAGGCATCATGTTCGGCTTTGCCTGCGACGAGACGCCCGACCTGATGCCGGCGACGCTCGACTACAGCCACAAGATCCTGCACCGCATGGCCGCTGACCGCCACTCGGGCGCGGCGCCGTTCCTTGAGCCCGACGCCAAGAGCCAGGTCACGCTGCGCTTCATCGACGGCCGCCCGGCCGCCGCCACCGCGATCGTCGTCTCGACCCAGCACAAGGAAGGCTGGGATGCGGGCGAGAAGGAGGCCGAGCTCAAGGCGTACGTGAAGCAGGTCGTCGCCGACGTGCTCCCGGCCGAGCTGTTGTCAGACCAGACCGTGTATCACATCAACCCGACCGGCAGCTTCGTGATCGGCGGGCCCGACGGTGACGCCGGCCTGACCGGGCGCAAGATCATCGTCGATACCTACGGCGGCGCTTCGCCTCATGGTGGCGGTGCGTTCTCGGGCAAGGATCCGACCAAGGTCGACCGCTCGGCGGCGTACGTGACGCGCTATCTGGCGAAGAACGTGGTGGCCGCCGGGCTCGCCAATCGCTGCACGATCCAGATCGCCTATGCCATCGGCGTGTCCTCGCCCCTGTCGCTCTATGTCGATACGCATGGCACCGGCTCTGCGCCGGACCAGGTGCTGGAGGCGGCGATCACCCACGTCGCGGCGGAGAAGCTCGGCGGCCTGACGCCGCGTGGTATCCGCGTGGGGCTCGGGCTGAACAAGCCGATCTATCGGCCGAGCGCGGCTTATGGGCACTTCGGTCGTAAGCCTGAGGGCGATCTGTTCCCCTGGGAGCGGACCGATCTTGGTGAGGCGCTCAAGGCTGCGGTGGCTGAGCAGACGGCAAAGCTGGAACCGGCGGAGTAACGCCGAGAGGTTGCTGCCCCCTCCACCACCAAGCTGCGCTTGGTGGTCCCTCCCCATTACTACGCGACAGGGAGGAACTGGAGAGGCCAGGCTAGTTCCTCCCTGTTCTGCGAAGCGGAATGGGGAGGGGACCGCCGCCAAAGGCGGTGGTGGAGGGGGCTGCAACCTTTCCAAACAAAGCAACGCTACAGGCCAAGCCAACGCCCCCCTTTGCTCGCGCGCGTTGATGGCCTAGCCTAACCCCATACCGCCGCCGACGCGGCGCATGGGACATACCGATGATCGAAACCAACCGCCGTGGCGCTCTGGGCCTGGCTGCGACGCTGCCGCTCGCTTTCACCGCCGGCCGCGCGATCGCCGCGCCGGCCATGCCCGAAGCCAGCGACAAGCCCGCATGGGACCTCGCCGACCTCTACCCCACGCCCGAGGCCTGGGACGCCGCGCGCCGGAAGGTGCTCGCCGCCCTGCCGCGCCTCTCCGCCTACAAGGGCACGCTGGGCGCGAGTGCGGAGGCGATGGCCAAGGCGCTCGACGACATCTCCATGGTCAACAAGGAGGCCGACCGCGTTCAGGTCTATGCCGGTCTGCTCTCCGACCAGGACGTGCGGGTGGCGCAGAACCAGGAGCGCGCGTCGCTGGCCGGCGACATGGGCTCGGCGCTCGCCAGCGCGACGTCGTGGCTGTCACCCGAAGTGCTTGGGCTCGGCAAGGCCAAGGTCGAAGGCTTCATCGCCGCCAACGAAACCTTGCGCCGCCGCTTTGCCTTCGGCTTGCGCGACACCTTGCGCACCGCCGACCATACGCTTGATGCGCAGGGCGAGAAGCTGCTGGCGCTGTCAGGGCCCCCGCTGGGTGGCCCGTCCGATATCTACGGCCAGCTCAGCGCGTCCGACATTCCGTGGCCGACGATCACCTTATCCGACGGCAAGAGCGTGAGGCTCGACAGCCAGGGCTATGCGCTCAACCGCGATGCGCCTAATCGCGAGGACCGCAGACGCGTGTTCGACGCCTTTTGGGGCGAGTTCAACGCCTTCAAGAACTCGATGGGCACGACGCTCGCCGCCAAGGTGCGCGGCGACGTGTTCCGCACCCAAGCACGCGGCTACAAGACCTCGCTCGCCCGTGCGGTCGACGGCAACGGCGTTCCCGAAAGCGTCTATCGCACGCTGGTGAGCGAGACCGACACCGGCCTGCCGCAGCTGCACCGCTATTTCCAGCTGCGCCGGCGCATGCTCAAGCTGCCCGACATCCATTATTACGACATCTACCCGCCGCTGGTGTCGCTCGATCGCACGTTCACCCTGGCCGAGATGCGCGCGACCACGCTCGCCGCGACGGCGCCGCTGGGCAAGGAGTACGGCCAGCTGATGGCAGAGGGCACCGCCGCGCGCTGGATGGATCCGCGCCCGCGTCGCGGCAAGTCGTCGGGCGCCTACATGAACGGCAGCGCCTACGACGTGCACCCCTATCTGCTGCTCAACCTGGGCGACAAATACGACGACTTGAGCACGTATGCGCACGAGTGGGGCCATGCCATCCACACTCAGCTGACGCGCAAGAGTCAGCCTTACGAGCTGTCCAACTACCCCACCTTCACCGCCGAGATCGCCTCGACCTGCAATGAATTGCTGCTCAACCAGTACATGCTGGATCGGGCCAGGACCAATCAGGAGAAGCTGTTCTACCTCGGCCAGAGGTTGGAGAGCTTGCGCGGTACCTACTTCCGCCAGACCATGTTCGCCGAGTTCGAGCTGAAGATCCATGAGATGGCCGAAGCGGGCGAGGGCCTGTCAGGCGATGCGTTCAGCAAGGCCTATCTCGATCTGCTCAAGCGCTATCACGGGCCGCAGTTCGTGATCGATGAACCCTATGCGATCGAGTGGGCGTACATTCCGCACTTTTACCGGTTCTTCTACGTCTATCAGTACGCCACTTCGATCACGGCGGGCACCTGGTTCGCCAAGTCGATCCTGGGCGGCGGCGCGGCCGAGCGCGAGCGCTACCTCGACGTGCTGCGGGCCGGCGGATCTGACTACCCAACCGCGATCCTCGACAAGGCCGGCTTGGACATGACCAAGCCCGAACCCTATCGCGCGCTGATCGCGGTATTCGGCGAGACGATGGACCAGATCGAGGCGCTGCTGGGATGATGTACGAGACCATCCTGTCGGTCGAGGACTTGCGCACGCTGATCGGCGAAGCAGCGGACGTGCTGTTGCTCGACTGCGAGTTCGACCTCGGCGATCCCGATCGCGGCCGGGCGATCTACCGCGAGAGCCATTTGCCCGGGGCGCGCTACCTCGATCTGGAGCGCGATCTATCGGGTGAGGTCACTGGCACCAATGGCCGTCATCCCCTGCCGGCACGCACCGCCTTCGCGGCGACGATGCGGCGGCTGGGGCTCAAGGGCGAGCAGCAGGTGGTGCTCTACGACGGCAGTGGCGGGATCTATGCCGCCCGGGCCTGGTGGATGCTGCGCTGGCTGGGTCATGCGGCGGTGGCGGTGCTCGATGGCGGGCGTTCGGCGTGGATCGCCGCCGGGCTGCCGGTCGAGAGTGGCGAGCCACGTGCCGCGCGGGAGGGTGACTTCGTGATGGGGGAGCCGTTGGTGGGTTCGCCCGTGACTGCGGATCAACTGGTCGAGAACCTGGCGGGCCGAGCGCTGCAGGTGATCGATGCGCGCGATGCCCAGCGTTTCGCCGGCCAGACGCATCCGCTGGATACCACTTCCGGCCACATCCCAGGGGCGAGCAATCGCTTCTATCGCGACAATCTGGACGAGACGGGACGGTTTCGATCTGCTGGCGAGTTGGCCGAGGCGTTCGTCGCGGCGTTGGCAGGGAAGCCTTCCGAGCAGGCGGTGTTGCAGTGTGGGTCTGGGGTGACGGCGTGCCACAATGCGCTGGCGATGGAGATTGCCGGGCTCAAGGGGGCGCGGTTGTATCCGGGGTCGTGGAGTGAGTGGACCAGCGATCCGTCGCGCCCAGTGGCTAGGTAGCTGACCCCTCCACCATCAGTTACGCTCGCGCAGCGAGTGGTGGAGTGGGTAGCTACGCCCGAATTACTTCGCCAGCTCAGCCTCGATCGCCGAAACCAGCGCCGGATCCTCTGGCGTCATCGCCGGCGCGAACCGCCCGACCACCGATCCGTCCTTGCCGATCAGGAACTTCTCGAAGTTCCAAAGCACTTCGGGATCGTCGTTCGGCGTCATGCCATAGCCCTTGAACCGCTCCTTCATGCCCTCGACATCGCCCTGCTTGGTCGGGGCCGCTTCGGTCAGCGCGGCGTAAAGCGGTTGCTTGTCGGGGCCGGACACGGGAGCTTTGGCGTAGAGAGGGAAGGTGACGCCGTAGTTCACCTGGCAAAACGCCTCAATTTCCTCGTGCGTGCCCGGCTCCTGCGCGCCGAAATCGTTGGCCGGGAAGCCGAGCACTTCCAGGCCCCGGTCCTTGTAGGTCTCGTAGAGCTTCTCCAACCCTTCATACTGCGGCGTCAGGCCACACTTGGACGCGACGTTGACCACCAGCAGCACCTTGCCCTGATGGTTGGCGAGGGTATCGTCGGCGCCGTTGATGCGCTTCAGGGGGATATGGGCAGGATCGGGCATGGCGTCTCTCCAGGGGTTGGCGGATGTCTTATGGGAAGCGGCGACCGCAGCGCAAGCCCGCGCTAGAACTCTCGGATCACCCGCAGCCCGCCAACCGGCCGTGCAGGCGCGCCCCGCTGCTTGTCGAGGCCGGTGCCCACTTGCAGGCTGATCTTGTCGGCGAGTGGGGTGTGAAACTGTGGCATGGCCAGAACACCGCCATCGCGTCCGGACTTGAAGTTCAGTTCCAGTGCGGCCACTCGGTTGGCATCCAGGTTGTAGAACGTGGTGTGATTGACCAATAGCCCGGCGACCTTTTCCGATTGGCCCACGCGCACGTCCCCGACGCCGATCATGGACATGGTGCTCCATCGCGCGTCATTCCTACGGCCCAGAAGATACAACAGGGCATGAGACGTACTCTTGTCGTGCCGATCATAGATGCCGAGGTACTGGACGCCGTGGATCATCCGGCCACCGTCCATCGTGCCGAAGGTGCCTTGCACGCCGACTTTAAGCTCGTTCAGCCGCGCGTTTTCGAACGGCATCTCAAATTCCAGGGCAAGCCCGTTGGCGACCGCGTATTCCACCTCCGGCGCCCATTCGATCGCGCGTTGCTGACCGGAAAACGGCGAGGTGGCCAGTGCGTTGATCTCGAGTTCGCCCGCGCGCGCACCCAAGCCGCGCACCATGTCGAACACCATAGGCTCGGGTATTTCCGGTACGGCAGCGGCAGGCATTGTCCACATCGCCCCCGCGCAAGCTAAAGCGGCGCCGAACAGGCGTGTCTTGATTGTCATGGTGATCCTTTTTCCCACGGCGCTTGGTCCATTTTCGCGTACCCGCCTCAATCCGTCATGGAAGATCGGGCGCGGCGGGCCGAGGCGGGCTGGGGATCAAGCGATATAGTGCGCCGTGGTCTTGGCGGCGACTTCGTCCGCAGTCACGCCAGGCGCCAGTTCGACCAGCTTAAGCGGGCTGGCATGATCCGGCCGTGCGAACACGCACAGGTCAGTGACGATCATGTCGACCACGTTGCGGCCCGTCAGCGGCAGGGTGCATTCGGGGATGAACTTGGGGCTGCCGTCCTTGGCGGTGTGCTCCATGACGACGATGATCTTCTTGACCCCGGCGACGAGGTCCATCGCCCCGCCCATGCCCTTGATCATCTTGCCCGGGATCATCCAGTTGGCGATGTCGCCATTCTGGGCGATCTCCATCGCGCCCAGCACGGCGAGGTCGATGTGCCCGCCGCGGATCATGCCGAAGCTCGTCGCGCTGTCGAAATAGGCGGTCTGGGCCAGCTCGCTCACCGTCTGCTTGCCGGCGTTGATCAGGTCGGCGTCGACTTCGTCGGGGTAGGGAAACGGGCCGATGCCGAGCATGCCGTTCTCGGATTGCAGCGTTACCGTCATGCCGGCGGGCACGTGGTTCGCCACCAGGGTCGGGATGCCGATGCCGAGGTTGACGTAAAAGCCGTCCTGCAGCTCCTGCGCGGCGCGAGCGGCCATCTGGTCGCGGGTCCAGCTCATCAGACGGTCTCCCTTTCGTGCCCATCTCGTTCGCGCACGGTCCTGAACTCGATCTTCTTGTCGTAAGGCGCGCCCACGATCAGGCGTTGGACGAAGACACCGGGCAAGTGGATCGCATCGGGATCGAGGCTGCCGGTCGGCACGATTTCCTCCACTTCGACGACGCAGACCTTGCCGCACGTGGCTGCGGGCACGTTGAAGTTGCGCGCGGTCTTGCGGAACACGACATTGCCGCTCTCGTCCGCCTTCCACCCCTTCACCAGCGACAAGTCGGCGAAGATGCCGCGTTCCAGAACGAACTCCTCTTCGCCGTTCCGCCCTTCGAGCAGCTTGGTCTCCTTGCCATCGGCAATCAGCGTGCCGACGCCTGTCTTGGTATAGAAGCCCGGGATGCCGGCACCGCCGGCGCGCATCCGCTCGGCCAGCGTGCCCTGCGGGCTGAACTCGACCTCGAGCTCGCCCGAAAGGTACTGGCGCTCGAACTCCTTGTTCTCGCCCACGTAGGAGGCGATCATCTTCTTGACCTGGCGGGTGCGCAGCAGCTTGCCGATGCCTTCGTTGTCGATGCCGGCGTTGTTGCTGGCGAAAGTCAGGTCCTTGACCCCGCTATCGCGCACCGCATCCAGCAGCCGCTCGGGCACGCCGCAGAGGCCAAAGCCGCCGCTAGCGATCAGCAGGCCATCACGGAGCAATCCATCCAGCGCGGCAGCGGCATCGGGGTAAAGCTTCTTCATCGGCGGTCAGGCTCCTCGCACGATCGAGTCCGCGCCGCCAACGGCAACGCATGCCTTGCGGCGGATAGCCAACCGCGATCTCGCGGTCTAGGTCCATGGTTTGCGGTGTGACTGCGCCGCAATGCAGCATGGTTGCTCTGCGGGAACGCGGTGCGCGATCCTGTGCCTTGCCGCGACCGTCTGTCCGGCGATGTCAGTGGCTGATTAACGTGCAATGAGCCGGTTGATACGTCCGTTTACAAAAACGCAACCAGACATTTGCATTTCGCACTTGCAACAAAATTCGAGTTTGGACATAAAGGTCGGGCCTTTCAGGCATCCTCTCCCAAAACTTTCATAGCCCGGTCGGTTTCGACCGGGCTTTTTTTCGTCCCTACGCAGCGCCCGCTGACCGGAACCCATGGACGCACTCGCCGTTCGTTTGCAATCGCGCCGCGCCGTTCCTAGCTTCGCTGTGGCCCGTCACGGGCAGGGTTTGAGGCAAAGGGAAGTACGATGGCGGATGCCGCGGTCCAGACGGAAGACAGGACGATCAAGCTCCAGGTCGCGGCGGCCCGACAGGAGGAGAGCGGCCACGGCATCGCCCGATTGTCGCGTGCATCGCTCTCGTCGATCGGCGCCATGGAAGGCGACGTGCTGGAGATCACCGGCAAGTCCATGACCGTGGCGCGCGCCGTGCTCGGCTATCCCGAGGACGAGGAGTTGCAGGTCATCCGTCTCGACGGTCTGCAGCGTGGCAATGCCGAAGTGGGATCGGGCGAGCATGTGAAAGTGCGCAAGGCCGAGTCGCGTCCGGCCCAGCGGGTCGTCTTTGCGCCCGCGCACAAGGAGATGCGCCTGCAAGGCCCGCCTCAGGCCCTGAAGCGTAATTTCTTCGGGCGCTCGATGGTGCAGGGCGATCTGGTGGCCACAACCGGGCAGCAGCAGGTTGCCGACTTGCCGCCGCAGCTGCAGCGCATGTTCAACGCGCCGGCCTATTCGCTCACGCAGATCCGCCTCAACGTCGTGACCACGGTGCCCAAGGGCATCGTTCATATCGACGAGAACACCGAGGTCGAACTGCGCGAAGTCTACGAAGAAGCGCACGGGCCGCGCGGCGACATCAACTACGACGACGTCGGCGGCATGGGCGAGACTATCCGCCAATTGCGCGAGATGGTCGAACTGCCGCTGCGCTATCCCGAGCTGTTCACCCGTCTCGGCGTTGATCCGCCGCGCGGCGTGCTACTGCATGGACCGCCAGGAACCGGCAAGACCCGTCTGGCACAGGCCGTCGCCAACGAGAGCGACGCCACGTTCCTGTCGATCAACGGGCCAGAGATCATGGGTTCCGGCTATGGCGACAGCGAAAAGGCGCTGCGTGAGGTGTTCGAGGAGGCGGCGAAATCCAGCCCCGCGATCATCTTCATCGATGAGATCGACTCGATCGCGCCGAAGCGGTCCCAGGTTCATGGCGAGGCCGAGAAGCGTCTTGTCGCCCAATTGCTGACGCTGATGGACGGGTTGAACGCGCGCGCCAACGTGGTCGTCATCGCCGCGACCAATCGGCCCGATGCGATCGACGAGGCACTGCGCCGCCCAGGCCGGTTCGACCGCGAAATCGTGATCGGCGTGCCCGACGAGAGCGGCCGACGCGAGATCCTGGCAATCCACACCCGCGGCATGCCGCTGGGGCAGGGCGTCGATCTGGGCGAACTGGCCCGCACCACGCACGGCTTCGTCGGTGCCGATCTGGGCGCGCTCACCCGCGAAGCGGCCATCGATGCCGTACGCCGGATCATGCCCAAGCTTGACCTTGAAGCGCGCACCATCCCCGCCGAAGTGCTGGAAAGCCTCTCGGTGGAACGTGACGACTTCCTAGCGGCGTTGAAGCGCGTGCAGCCTTCCGCGATGCGCGAAGTCATGGTGCAGGTGCCGACGATCGGCTGGTCGGACATCGGTGGTCTGGACGAGGCGCAGTTGAAGCTGCGCGAAGGCGTCGAGCTGCCGTTGAAGAGCCCCGAGAGCTTCCATCGCCTGGGCATCCGCCCGGCCAAGGGCTTCCTGCTCTATGGCCCGCCCGGCACCGGCAAGACCCTGCTGGCCAAGGCGGTGGCGAAGGAGGCGGAAGCGAACTTCATCTCGATCAAGTCGTCCGACTTGCTCAGCAAGTGGTATGGTGAGAGCGAGCAGCAGATCGCCAAGCTGTTCAGCCGCGCGCGTCAGGTCGCGCCTTGCGTGATCTTCATCGACGAGATCGACAGCCTGGTGCCTGCGCGCGGCAACAGCATGGGCGAACCGCAAGTCACCAGCCGTGTGGTCAACACCATGTTGGCCGAGATGGACGGCATGGAGGAAATGCAGTCGATCGTCGTGATCGGCGCAACCAACCGCCCGGCCTTGGTCGATCCCGCGTTGCTGCGGCCGGGCCGATTCGACGAATTGGTCTATGTCGGCACGCCGGACGAGGCCGGGCGCGAGCACATCCTAGGCATTCATACCTCCCGGATGCCGCTGGGCGACGACGTCGACCTCGGCCGCATCGCCCGTCAGACCGAGCGCTTCACCGGCGCCGACTTGGAAGACGTCGTTCGCCGCGCCGGCCTGATCGCCATCCGCAAGCGCGGCGCAGAGGTCGTATCGGTCAGCCGCGAAGACTTCGATGACGCGCTGGAAGACAGCCGTGCCACCGTGACGCCGGAGATGGAAGAGGAGTACGCCCGCATGAAGGGCGAGCTGAAGAAGCGGGCAATGGCGGTGGAGCCGATCGGCTTCATCGCGCCGGGGATGGTCGAGCCGAGGCGGGAGCGGAAGCACGGGGATTGAGGGGTTGCGGGTGATGGAGGGATAAAGCCCTATAACGCCACCTAAGCCGGCAACAGCTCCCCACCAGTCATCCCGACCGCCACCACCCGATGCCGCACCAGCGCCTCGGGCTGGTTCCGCCGGATCCAGTCGATCATGCTCTCGCGGATCTCGCAGCGCAGGTCGAACAGCGTCGGGCCGTCCTTGGCGCTCATCAGCAGCCGCACTTCCATCGCGTCGGCCTTGTGGTCGGTCACCTGCAGGATCTGCGCGCGTTTGTCCCACAGGCGGTGGCCGGTGATCTGGCGGGTGTATTCCTCGCGGATCGGCCCGATGTCAGCGGCGGGGTCTAGGTAGATCATCACGAAACCCAGCAGCTGCGCGGTGCTCTTGGTCCAGTTCTGGAAGGTGTCTTCCAGAAACCGCGTGGTCGGCACCACCAGCCTGCGGTCGTCCCAAACGCGCACCACCACGTAAGTCGTGCGGATGTCCTCGATCCGGCCCCACTCGCCGTCGATGATGACGACATCGTCGATGCTGATCGGCTCGGTGAGTGCCATCTGCAGCCCCGCGATCAGCGCCTTGAGGGCCGGCTGCGCCGCCGCACCGACCGCCAGCGCGGCAAGACCGGCCGACGCCATAAGGGTGACGCCGATCTTGGCGACCCCGGGGATCGACAGCAACATCAGCGAAATCGTCAGGAAAACGATACCGAAGCTGATGATCCGGCTGATGATGCCCAGCCGTGTGCGCCGTCGCCGGGCATTGCGGTTGTCCTCGACCGAGATGTCGTAGCGCAAGTACATCGTCTCGACAAAGGTGCGCAGGATGGCGAGCGCGATCCAGCCGATCAGCACCGGCATGACGAACCCGGCGACCTTGTCCCAAGCGGAGGCCAAAGCTGGCGTCTCGCGCGCGGCCAAGATCACGCCCAGCGCGACGAACGACCAGCGGGTGGGGCGGCCCAGGCGGTTGACGAGGATGTCGTCGGCCTGGCTCTTGCTGGCCCGCGCGATCCGCGCCGAGACGCGGTAGAGCACGGTATGCACGATCAGCGCCACCACTGCGCCTACGAGAGCGGAGATGACCGCGACGATGGTGCGCTCCGCCCAGAGCGGCACGCCGGTTATGTAGTGCTCGATAAGATGGATCATGCCCGCGCAACGATGCTGCGCTGCAGCAAGTTCCCTGAAGCGCGTCGACCCGGGCTTGACCCCGGTCCGGTGCCGCCATGTCGCGAGATCGCCCGCCTGCGCAGCTAGGTTCGTCGCTGCCGAAACCGGACCCGGGTCAAGCCCGGGTCGACGTGGGCACGCCTAGTGCGCTGCGCCCCAGCTCAGGCCGGACCCGATCTCGACGCCCAGTGGAACGTCCAGCGTCACCGCAGGCAAGGCAGCTTCGGCCATGACCCGCTCGATCACCGGAGAAGCGGCCGCGACATCGCCCTCGGGCAGTTCGAACACCAATTCGTCGTGCACCTGCAGCAGCATGCGGACATGGCTCAAGCCGGCATCGGTCAGCGCCGGTTGCATGCGCACCATCGCGCGCTTGATGATGTCGGCGCTGGTGCCCTGGATAGGGGCGTTGATCGCGGCGCGTTCTGAGCCTTGTCGCTCGGCCTGGGCCTTGGAGGTGATGCGCGGGAACCATGTCTTGCGGCCGAACAGCGTCTCGGAATAGCCACGCTCGCGCACCGTCTCCAAGGTCGAGACGATGTAGCGCTGGATGCCAGGGAATCGCTCGAAGTAACGGTCGATCATCGCCTGCGCCTCGTCCGCCTCGGTGCCCAGCCGCCCGGCCAGGCCCCAGCGGGATATGCCGTAAAGGATCGCGAAGTTGATCGTCTTGGCCCGCCCGCGCGTGTCGCGGTCGACCACGCCGAACATCTCCATCGCGGTGCGGCTGTGGATGTCCTCGCCGGCCGCGAACGCCTCCTTGAGTGGCGGCACGTCCGCCATGTGCGCGGCGAGGCGCAGCTCGATCTGCGAGTAGTCGGCGCTCAGCAGCACATGGCCCGGCTCCGCGACGAAGCAGTCACGTATCTGGCGGCCGATCTCGGTTCGGATTGGGATGTTCTGCAGGTTGGGATCGGTGGAGGACAGCCGCCCGGTCTGTGCACCTACAAGAGAATAGCTGGTGTGCACGCGCCCGGTGTCGGGGTTGATCGCGGCCTGCAGCGCCTCGGTGTAAGTGGAGCGCAGCTTGGTCAGCTGGCGCCATTCCAGCACCTTGCTCGCCACTTCGGCGCCTTGCGCGGCCAGGCCTTCAAGGATCGCCTGGTCGGTCGAGTACATGCCCGACTTGCCCTTGCGCCCGCCCTTATAGCCCAGCTTGTCGAACAGGATCTCGCCCAGCTGCTTGGGGCTGCCGATCGTGAACGGCTGGCCAACGGTTTCGAAGATGGTCTCTTCCAGCGCGGCGACGGCGGTGGCGAACTCGCCCGACAGGCCGGCCAGCTTCTCACGATCGACCTTGATGCCGTGGCGCTCCATCTGCGCCACCACCGGCACCAGCGGGCGGTCGACCCGCTCGTAGATGCGGGTGCCGCCCTCGAACGAGAGACGCGGGCGTAAGGTCTGGTGCAGCCGCCAGGTGACATCGGCGTCTTCGGCGGCGTAGCGCGTGGCGCGGTCGAGCGGGACTTCTCCGAAAGGGATCGCCTTCTTGCCGGTGCCGCAGATGTCCTTAAAGGTCAGCGTCTTGTGGCTGAGGTGGCGGGTCGCCAGCTCGTCCATGCCGTGGCCGCCACCGATGCCGTCCAGCTGGCGCCCGGCGTCGAGGCAGAACGAGATGATCATGGTGTCGTCGATCGGCGCGACATGGATGTCGTGACGCGCCAGCACGTTGAGGTCGTACTTGATGTTCTGACCGACCTTGAGGACGGCGTCGCTTTCCAGCAGCGGCTTGAGCCGGGCCAGCGCCTCGGCGATCGGCACTTGCACTGGCCGCTCGGCGAACATGTCGCTGCCGCCGTGATGCAGCGGGATATAGCAGGCGTCGTTCGGCCCGATCGCCAGGCTGATCCCGGCGAGGTCCGCGCGCATTGCGTCGAGCGCCGAGGTCTCGGTGTCGATCGCGATCAGCCGCGCGTCGGCGGCGCGGGCGATCCAGGCGTCGAGCTCGTCGAGCGTGGTGACGCATGTGTAGGCATCGAGGTCGACCGCCGGCCATTCCGGCAGCGACTGGCGCGCTCCTTCCCCAATAGGTTCGGCGCCGGGCGTGACCGGCTTGGCTGGGTGCAGCTGCACCTTGCGCTCCGGACTGCCGTGCCCGCCATCGAGGCGCTTGAGCAGGCTGGTGAAGCCATGCTGACCGAGGAACGCGGCCAAGGGCTCGGGCGGGATCTGGGTGAGGGCGAAATCCTCGATCGGCATCGGCAGCGGGCAATCTTCCTTTAGCGTCACCAGCTGCTTGGACAGGCGCGCCATTTCGGCATGCTCGATCAGCCGCTCCTGCAACTTGCCCTTCTTCATCTGAGGGGCGGCGGCCAGCGCCGACTCGAGATCGCCGTAGTCCTGGATCAGCTTGCTCGCGGTCTTGGGACCGACGCCGTAGACGCCGGGCACATTGTCGACCGAATCGCCCATCAGCGCGAGCACGTCGCCGACCTTCTCGGGGGGCACGCCGAACTTCTCGATCACTTCGGCGACGTCGATGCGCTGGTTCTTCATCGTGTCGAGCATGTCGATGCAGCCGCCCTGGACACCGTCGTGCGGCTCGCCGCACTTGCCGACGAGCTGCATCAGGTCCTTGTCGCTGGAAACGATCGTCACGTCCCAGCCGCGCCGCGTGGCATCGCGCGCATAGCTGGCGATGATGTCGTCCGCTTCGACGCCGGGCTCCTCGATACAGGCGAGACTGAAGGCGCGGGTGGCGTCGCGGATCAGCGGGAATTGCGGGACCAGGTCTTCGGGCGGGGGCGGGCGGTGGGCCTTGTACTGATCGTACAAGTCGTTGCGAAACGAGGTGCTGGCCTTGTCGAGGATCACCGCCAGGTGCGTCGGACCGTCGGCCTTGTTGAGGTCCTCCGCCAGCTTCCACAGCATCGTCGTATAGCCATAGACCGCGCCGACCGGCGTGCCTTCCGGGTTGGTCAGCGGCGGCAGGCGATGGTACGCGCGAAAGATGTAGGCCGAACCGTCGACCAGATAGAGATGCTGCTTGGGGGTCATGCTCCGCGTGGTAGCAGGGCACATGCGAGCCGTCAGCAGCTCGTTGGCGCAACCCTACGGCCCGAGGGCGGCATCTCACTTGCGACGAGTTGCCACACGGCTCAGCGACGAACGCTTGCATAGATAAGGCAAGCCGATTATCGACGCCTGCGAAGTCTATCCCCGAGGTAGGCTTTATGAATGATGTACGTTCCGTCCGGAAAAACAATCAAGGGTACAAGATAATGCGCAAGATCGTTCTCGCTGCCGCCGCCGGCCTTGGCCTGCTGACGCTGGCTGCTTGCTCCGAGAAGACGCAGGACGCTGCTGAAGCGACCGCGAGCTCGGCTGCTGAAGACGTCTCCGCTTCGGCCAGCGATGCGGCTGATGCCGCTGCCGGCGCTGCTGCCGACGCTTCGGAAGCCGCTGCCGATGCAGGCGACTCGGCGAAGGCCGCTGGCGCCAAGGCTGCCGACGCCGCTGGCGACGCCGCTGCCGCTGCTTCGGAAGCCGCTGCCGACGCCGAGGCAGAGCTGAAGAACTAAGCTTCGCTTCCACGCGACGCGACGAAGAGGCGCGCTGGCCCATCCAGCGCGCCTTTTTTTCGCCCGTCGTCCGTGCGGGGCGGCGCGGGGCATGCAACATGTCGCGCAAACGGTCGCTTATCGTGGCTTGAGGCGAGGAGATGGCGATGATTCTGGGTGCGGTTCTGGCAGGCGGGCAATCGTCCCGATTCGGCAGCGACAAGGCGCTGGCCGAGATCGATGGCCACACACTGCTGGCACGCGCCGTCGATACTCTGGCGGGATGGTGCGACCATGTCGTCGTGGTCGGCCGTGCTGCCGCTCCGGCGCCGACATTGCCCGACTGGCCACGTCCCGGCATGGGTCCGCTGGCAGGTCTTGCCGCAGCGCTGCGGCTGGCCACGGATGAAGGGTATGCCGCAGTGCTGACCTGCGGCGTCGATTCGCTCGGCTTGCCGGAGGACTTGCCCGAGGTGCTTGGGACGGCGCCGGCGTGCCTGCGTTCGCAGCCGATCGTGGGCGTCTGGCCTGTCGACGCGCTGGTGCCGCTTGAGGCATTACTCCATGCCGAGCCTCCGCATGCCGTCTATCGGTTCGCCGAGGCCATCGGCGCGCGGTTGGTGGATGTCGCGCGCCAACCCGCCAACATCAACACGCCTGCCGATCTCGCCGGCTTCAGCCGCAAGCCGTTCTGATCCGTCAGGTTACTGGTATTCGACGGCGTGTCGTGACGTAGGGCGCTGCCACGCAGCGGGCGGTGCGTTCAGGATCGAGCAGCGCAGGCGGTAGCCGCTGCTGCCGCCCATCTCCACCAGGCCCGTGAGCCCGGCAGTCGCCAGCTTGGCGCGCAGACGCGACATATGCACCGCGATGCTGTTGCTCTCCGGCATGACGTCCTGGCGCCAGACCTCGCGGATCAATGTCTCGCGGCTGACGGGCTGGTCGGGCGTTTCTGCCAGACGCCACAAGATGGCGAACTCGCGCGGGGGCGCAGGTTGAGCGATCGACCGTCGTACGTGGCCACGCGGCCCAGCAACTCCAGTTCGAGCGTGGCCATGACTCGCCGCCGGGGTATCCAGCAGGCGAATTCGTGCAGGCGCCGCGCTCGCACGTCCAGTTCCTCCAGCGAGGCCTCGCCGCTCACCGCGTCACCGAAGCCGTTCTCGAGCCATTGCGCGCGGGCTGTGGGGGAGTTGGCGCTGCCGACAGCATCATCCTGCGTTCGTCCGGTCGCGTGTTCGACATCAGGTGCAGCCGACGGATGCTGTCGAGCTGCGCGGCATCGATGATGGTAATGGACACGCCATCCTCGACGTCATCCTCCGCCAGATCCCAGCCCTGCCGACGCAGATCCAGCTCCTTTGATATCTCGTTCGCTGATGGCCATCGAAACTGCGCCATGCTTGCCCCTTGCGTGTGCGCCGTATGGTGAACGGCCTGTTAAGCAGTTACACGTATTCGCTAGGGCAGAGTGGCCGGACAGGTATAGATTCTTACGGGCAGGTGCTGTTGCCGTGCAGCACCTGCCAGCTTGCTCATGCAGCAGAGGCATTCACCCCCATCGAAGTCAGATAGCGCCGAACGTTGCGTGCCGCCTGGCGTAGGCGTTGCTCGTTCTCGACCATGGCGATCCGCACGAAGCCTTCGCCGTCCTCGCCATAGCCCACGCCCGGCGCCACCGCGACGCCGGCATGAGTAAGCAGCTGCTTCGAGAATTCCAGGCTGCCCATGTCCTTGAGTGCGGGCGGCAGCGGCGCCCAGGCGAACATCGAAGCCTTGGGCGGCGGGATGTCCCAGCCAGCGCGGCCGAACGATTCGACCATGACGTCGCGCCGCTTCTGGTAAAGCTGACGGTTCTTCTCGACGATGTCCTGCGAGCCGTTCAGCGCGGCGCAGGCAGCGGCCTGGATCGGGGTGAACGCGCCGTAGTCGAGGTAGCTCTTCACCCGCGTCATTGCCGCGACCAGCTTCGGGTTGCCCACTGCGAAGCCCATGCGCCATCCGGCCATCGAGTAGGTCTTGCTCATCGACGTGAACTCGATGGCGACGTCCTTCGCGCCGGGCACTTCCAGGATCGAGCGCGTCGGATTGCCGTCGAAATACAGTTCGGAATAGGCAAGGTCGGAAATGACCCAGACCTTGTTCTCCTTAGCCCAGGCGACCAGCCGCTCGTAGAAGGCCAGGTCCACGGTTTCGGCCGTGGGGTTGCCGGGATAGTTCACCACCAGGATCGACGGACGTGGCACGGTGAAGGCCATCGCCTTGTCCAGGCTGCGCCAGTAATTCTCGTCCGGCGTGGTGGGCACAGAGCGGATGGTCGCGCCTGCGATGATGAAGCCGAAGGTATGGATCGGATAGCTGGGGTTGGGCGCCAGCACCACGTCGCCCGGAGCAGTGATCGCGGTCGCCAGGCTGGCGAGGCCTTCCTTCGAGCCCATGGTCACGACGACCTCGGTCTCGGGATCGACCTCGACGTTGAAGCGCTTGGCGTAGTAGCCGGCCTGAGCCCGGCGCAAGCCGGGGATGCCCTTCGACTGCGAATAGCCGTGCGCGCCCGGCTTGGTGGCGACTTCGACCAGCTTGTCGATCACGTGCTGCGGCGGGGGCAGGTCGGGGTTGCCCATGCCCAGGTCAATGATGTCCCGTCCCGCCGTGCGTGCCGCATGCCGCATCGCGTTGACTTCGGCGATGACATAAGGCGGCAGTCGCTTGATGCGGTAGAACTCGTCTTCCATGACCTGACACAGCTTTCGTGGTTGCGGCAACAGCGCCGCGGGCGATCCCTGTAAGGGATTACGTCCGCGCGGGAAAGGCGGGCGATCAGGACTCGACAGATCGGTGCCGGCCAAGCAGTGAGAATGCGGCCGAGAAGGAGTGCCCAACGATGCCGAGCGAGGCGAGACCGCCCACCCATCCGATGAACCTGATGGGCGAACTGATGATGGCGCAGGCGCAAGGCGCCATGGCGTTGTTCGGGCAGATGCTTCCCGGTAGAAGGCAGGGCGAGACCTCGGGCGCCGACGCCGGAAAGGCGGCAAGTGCCGAAGCGCTGCAATGGGCTGACGCGGCGACGCGGCTGCAGGCGATGTGGACCGACTTCCAGGTGGAGCAGCTTGCCCGCGTGACTGCCGCGCCGCCCGCCTTCCTCGACCCCGGCAAGTGGCTGACCAACGGGGAGGCGGCATTGCGCCAGTTGCCGCTCACCGACCCGGACGTGCAGCGCAAGTTGTGGGCCGAAGGGCTGGAGCTGTCGCAGGCGGTGCTCGCCAGCTTCGGTATCGGCGCGGGCTCCACCGATGGCGATCAGCCCGCCCAGGACGAGCCGCGCCTGCCCCGCAGTGATCCGCGCTTCGCCGATCCCAGCTGGCGCCAGCAGCCGTTCTTCGCGCTCGTCCATCAGCTCTACCTGATGGTGTCGGAGCAGGTGCTGGGCATTGCCGAGAACCTGGAGGGAATGGACGAGGCCAAGAAGCGCCAGCTGGTGTTCGCCACAAAGGCGCTGATCGACGGGCTCAGCCCGGCCAACTTCGCGCTCACCAACCCGGTCGCGCTGCAGCGCGCGATCGAGACGCGCGGCGAAAGCCTGGTGAAGGGGATGGAGCACCTGCTGGCCGACTTGCGCCGAGGACAGCTCACTCACACCAGTGCCTCCGCGTTCCGTATCGGCGAGAACATCGCCAACACCCCCGGCAAGGTGGTGCACGAGACCGCGCTGTATCAGCTGATCCAGTACACCCCGACGACGGAAAAGGTGCTGGCGACGCCGCTGCTGATCTTCCCGCCCTGGATCAACCGGTTCTACATCCTCGACCTCAACGAGCGCAAAAGCTTCGTGCGCTGGGCCGTGGCCCAAGGGGTGACGGTGTTCATGGTGTCGTGGAAGTCGGCCGACGCCAGCATGGCCGACCTGGTGTGGGACGACTACATCGCCGCCCAGATCGAGGCGATCAACACCGTGCGCGACCGGCTCGGCGTGCCGGCGGTCCACACCATCGGCTACTGCGTCGCCGGCACCACGCTGGCCGCGACACTGGCGGTTCTTGCCGCCAAGGGCGAGGCCGGGAAGGTCGCCAGCGCGACGTTCTTCACCGCGCAGGTCGACTTTGCAGAGGCCGGCGACCTCAAGAATTTCATCAGCGACCACCAGATCGACGCGCTGGCGCACCTTGCGCCCGAAGGGTTCGTCGACGGGCGCTATCTGGCCGCCGCGTTCAACCTGCTGCGCGGCAATGACCTCATCTGGAACTACGTCGAGAAGAACTACCTCAAGGGCGAGGATCATCCCGCCTTCGACCTGCTGCACTGGAACGGCGACGTCACCAACCTGCCGGCGCGCTGGCACCGGGACTACTTGCGCGATCTCTATCGCGACAATCGCCTCGTGGTGCCCGGCGCGCTGCAGGCGTGCGGCGTGCCGATCGACCTGCGGCGGATCACCACGCCATGCTACATCCAGGCCGGACGCGAGGATCACATCGCGCCGGTGGGCAGCGTATGGAAGCTGACGCAGTCGATCGCGGGCCCGTGGACGTTCGTGCTGGCGGGCTCCGGACACATCGCCGGCGTGGTCAACCCGCCGGACGCGCGCAAGTACCAGTTCTGGACCAATGCCGGTGAACGCGAATCACTCGAGCGGTTCGTGGCTGGGGCGCATGAGGAGCCCGGCAGCTGGTGGCCGCACTGGCGGGCATGGCTGGCAACGATCGACGCCGCGACAGTACCCGCGCGCGGCAAGCGCAAACCCGGCGGACGCGGCGATCGCGTGATCGAAAATGCACCGGGTCGCTACGTCTCGATCCGCTGAGCATCGGAATTAAGCGTACGATATCGTGCGATAATCTTTATGCTGCGGTGCAACATGGCACGTTGACTCTCGTTCCACGGATAGCTATTGTTGCATCGCAGCATATGAGAACGGTGTCTCAGCGCGCTGCATGCACCCAAACCGATTCTCGGTACCGTGCAGGAAAGTTCGCGAGGGACCGCTGCGATGGCCGACACTGACGAGACGACTGGGGGTGCTGTAGCCGTTCGCACTGGCAAGGCCGCGAAGGGCAACAATCCCGGCACAGGCAAGAGCGCATTGCGCCGCAAGGTCGTGAGCGGCGGGCAGACGTCGTTGTCGTCTCGTTCGCCCGTGGTCCTGCCGAACGAAACTGCACCGCTGATCCCGACTGCCGCGGCGAAGCCCGATTTGGCGCCGGCCGCGCAAGCCGACACGGAAGTGTCGCGGATTGTCGATACGCTGGCAGCCGGTTCGTCGATCGGGACTGCCGCGGAACCTGCCATCGCCGAGGCGAAGCCCTTCGAACCCGAAGTGCTGGTTGAGCCCGAGGCGGTCGAACCGGCCTCCGACCTCGAAACTACCAAGCCCGAACCTTCAATCGCCGCCAATTCCACTCCCTTCTCAAGCATCAAGGATCTGACCATGGACATGAGCGCCAACTTCACCGGTTTCCAGGACGCAATGGGCCAGGCCCAGGCCAAGGCCCAGGCCGCTTTCGAGAAGAGCTCGAACATGCTCGGCGAAGCCGGCGAGTTTGCCAAGGGCAACGTCGAAGCGATGATCCAGTCGAGCAAGATCTTCGCTGAAGGCATGCAGCAGATCGGCACCACCATGGTCGCTGAGAGCCGCACCGCGTTCGAAGCCATGACCGGCGACATCAAGGAACTGGCCAGCGCCAAGTCGCCGACCGACTTCGTCAAGCTGCAGAGCGAGATGGTTCGCAAGAACTTTGACAGCGCCGTGGCTTATGGCTCGAAGAACACCGAGACCTACCTGAAGCTCATGAGCGATGCGTTTGCTCCGCTTTCGAGCCGCGTCAGCCTGGCTGTCGAAAAGGCCCGTCAGGTTGCGCCCAGCATGCCGATGAACACCGCCGCCTGATCCTTTCGATCTCGCGCGTATGGGGCCGGGCCTGCAAAGGTCCGGCCCTTTCGTGTGTGATTAACCCGTTGGCGTTACTGGCGGAGAGCCGAGGGTCGCGTTTGCCTGGGGCTTGTCTGGCTCGTTAGTGGCTCACATGCGATGATGACCATGCGCGCCATCTTGAAGATAGCCACGGGAATACGATATCTTGCTCTCCATGATTTCCGATTCCGTCAGACCCGTTTGCACGCGTGGCGCGCCTATGCCCGCCGCCCTGCCGCGCGCCGTTCCGTCGCGCGCCGCCGGCGATGACGATGGCGGCACCCGGCGGCCGGGTGACGATGGCCAGGTCGGCATTGCGACCAAGACTCGCGCCAAGCCCAAGAAGCCGAGCCAGTTCAAAGTCTTGATGCTGAACGACGACTACACGCCGATGGAGTTCGTCGTCCTCGTTCTCAAGCGGGTGTTCCACATGGACCTGGAGCAGGCGACCCGGGTGATGCTCCACGTCCACCAGAAGGGCGTGGGGGTTTGCGGGATCTTCCCGTATGAGATCGCGGAAACCAAGGTGAACCAGGTGATGGACTTCGCCAAGGAGAACCAACACCCCCTGCAGTGCACGCTGGAGAAGGCCTGAGCAAAGCGCGCCGGGTTGTTAATACCAGCGGTTTTGACTGACCGGCCAGCCTGTTAGGCGGGGCCTTGCCGTGGCGCCTTCCTCGCCACCACTCGCTACCGCCGCCGCAGGCGGTGGTGACGGGGCAGCACCCTCTCGGCCCCAAACCACGGCAGTGTCGCATCCTACCTCAGCCCAACCGCTCCGGCATCGACAAGGCTTCCTCGATGATCGAAGCCTTGCTGCTGACCGCTTCCCACGGGAACACGAACCAGCGCTTGTCCTCGGAGCGGTCGATCTCGTCGGTCCAATAGTCGACTTGGGCACGCGAGGCGGTGTTGTTGATCAGCACTGCGAAACGCAAGTTGTCGGCCGAGCAGCCGCCACCGACCAGGACCTCGCGAATGTAGGTGATGGTGCTGCCGCTGTCGTTGATGTCGTCGACGAATAGCAGCCGCGACCCGGCCGCACTCATGGCCGCGATCTTGGCCAGCAGTTCGTCGGCGAACCCGGGCACCCGCGACGAGTGATCGATCGATAGCATCGGCCGTTCCAGCTGGTGCGAGATGTAGACCGCCGGCACCAGGCCGCCTCGGCCCACGCCGATCACGAACTCGGGCTGCCACGCGCCTGCCTGGACCTTGCGTGCGAGCAGCCGAACCTTGGCTAGGAACTCCTCGTAGTATTCCAGGTGGTAGAGGTCGGGTTCGGCAGTGTCGCTCATTGAAGATCCTGTGGGTTGGGCTGCGGTTGAGAGTATCGAAGCAGGGGATGATCGGCAAATTCTGGCCCGAGATGACGATCACTCGGCGGCCCGCAGGCCGATCCGGCAGACGACGCCATAGTGGTCCGACTGGACGGCACGCAGACGGCGGCAACCCAAGCGGCCCCAATGCTTGCTGGCGAACAGGTGGTCGATCCCGGCAAAGGCGGGCACGAAGCGGTTAGCGGGATATGTCGGGATGAAGCCGTCGAAGCGCCGCAGGCCGCTGGCCTGGGCGAAGCGGGCCAGCCCAAAGCTGCCGGTCGCCGTATTGAAGTCACCACCGACGATGAGTGGCTTGGCGCCCTGCGCCCGTGCCAGATCTGCGCCTTCAGCCATCAGCTGCTGCATCTTGCGCTCGTAGGGGCGGGGCATGTGGACGTTCATGACGCTAAATGGGCCCATGGGGGCGTCGACCTCGCCCAGCACGAGGTCGGGACGCGCCTGGTGAGGGGGCCACTTCAGCTTGACGCGCCGGATCGGCCAGCGCGACAGGATCGTCAGCGTGCAATGCGGCCGGTCGCACGAACGAATGCGATGATAGTCCGGCAGCAGCGCGTCGACCACTCGCGCGGCGGCGCCATTGGTCTCCTGCAACAAGGCCAGGTCCGGCGCCTCGGCGGTCACGACCTGGCCGATCGCTTCGGGTGATGGGTTTGCATGAAAGGTGCTGAGGGTCAGGACCTTGAGTGTCGGGCCGCTGATCGGTATCGTTCGCCCGGCTCCGATCAGCGCCGCGCCGCCCAGTTGATAGCCGCCGACGATGAGGCCCAGTACCGCCACCGCCACGCTCGGCCGGTCTCGCAGCCGCAGCGCGCCGGCGAGGGCCAGCGCCAGCACCGGCAGCAGGATCGAGAGGATCGAATTGAACTGGTCGAGCGTGTGGTGGCCGCGCCCGAACTGGCCCACCAGCACCAGGCTGGTCGCTGCCGCCGCCGCCATTCCCACCAGTGTCCTGGCGACGAGCGGGCCCCAACGCATCTGGGTCACGCGGCGGCGCAGACGCGCATCCTTTGGCGCAGGAGCTGCGAGATCGGCATGGTGGTTCCTCGAGTGCACGCCGACCGGCCTCGGCGCACAGTGCTGCCACGGTAGCGATGGTGCCGGCGAGCCGCAAGGCGGCGGGGGAACGCGCCTGCCCACATGCCCGATTGCATCCGCCCCGCGCAGTCCCCACAACCAGGCGATGCGCCAGGCAGGCACCACTCTTCGCATCGACACCCCGGGTCGCGGCTTCACCGATGTCACCGTCACGGTGGCGGAGTGGCTCGCGGCGACCCGACTGCAGGAGGGGCTGCTGACGCTGCTGTGCCGGCATACCTCGGCCTCGCTGCTGATCCAGGAGAACGCGGCGCGGGCGGTACGCACCGACTTGCTCGCCTGGTTCGACCGACTGGCGCCCGAGGGTGACCACTACCGCCACGACGACGAAGGGCCGGACGACATGCCGGCGCACTTGCGCGCCACGCTGACCGGCGTGAACCTGCAGATCCCGTTCAGCGGCGGGCGGCTGCGGCTGGGCACCTGGCAAGGCCTCTACCTCGCCGAGCACCGCCGCGCCCCGCACCGTCGCGAGATCGCCGTTCATGCCCTCGGAGAATGAGGAGAGCGCCATGGCGACCGATGCCGACATCGTGACCTCCACCCCTCGCGGTGGCGACATCGTGCGCCGGCACCGCCTATCGACCCGGCTATGGCACTGGATCAACGCGGTCACGCTGCTGATCCTGCTGATGAGTGGGCTGATGATCTTCAACGCGCATCCGCGGCTCTACTGGGGCGAATACGGCGCGAACTTCGATCATGCCTGGCTGGAGATCGGCCAGCGAGGCGGGCAGGGCTTCCTGCGCATCGGCTCGCTGAAGCTGGGGACCGGACAATGGCTGGGCGCCTGGCCCGATGCCAACGGCATCGAGCGGCATCGCGCGTTTCCGTACTGGGCGACGCTGCCGTCAAACTACAGCCTGGCCGACGGGCGCATCTGGCACCTCGCGTTCGCCTCGGTGCTGGCGCTGGGGCTGCTGGCCTATCTGCTGTGGTCGCTGGTCAACGGCCACTTGCGCCGCGACATCCACATCCGTCGGGCGGAGTGGCGACCGGCGCACATCTGGCACGATATCAAGGCGCATGCCCGCCTACGCTTCCCCGCCGGTGCGGCGGCGCTGACGTACAACGTGCTGCAGAAGCTCTCCTATGCCGGGGTGCTGTTCGGGCTGATCCCGCTGATGATCCTGACCGGCCTGGCGATGTCGCCCGGCACCGATGCCTGGGCGCCGGTGGTGACCGAGCTGCTTGGCGGGCGGCAGTCGGCGCGCTCGGTACACTTTCTGTGCGCCTGGGGGCTGGTCGGGTTCGTCTTGGTGCACGTCCTGATGGTACTGCTCGCCGGGCCGCTCAACGAGATGCGCTCGATCATCACCGGCAAGTACCGCCTGCCCCGGGAACGGAGCGATCCGGCATGAGCAAGCTGATCCTTACGCGGCGGACGCTGATCCGCACTGGGGCGCTGGGCGGCGGGCTGCTGCTGTCGGGGTGCGACAAGCTCTATCAGCAGCCGTCGTTCCGCCAGGCCTTGGAAGGCGGGGAAGACCTGCACCGCGTCACCCAGCGGCTGCTGGGTGGCCAGGCGCTGGCCCGCGAGTTCTCGCCCGCTGACATCTCACCGATATTCCGGGCCAACGGCAGCAAGGAAGGTGCGGGCGAGGACTACACGCGGCACTTGGCGCAAGGCTTTGCTCAATGGGCGTTGCGCGTGGACGGCATGGTCGCGCAGCCGCTGATGCTGCCGCTGTCGGCGCTGCAGGCGATGCCGCAGCGTTCGCAGATCACCCGCCACGATTGCGTCGAAGGCTGGAGCGCGATCGGCCAGTGGCAGGGCCCGCGCCTCTCGCAAGTGCTGGACCTGGCGCGAGTGAGCCCGGCGGCGAAGTACCTCGTGTTCCACTGCGCTGATATTTACGGGGGCGCGCCGTATTACGAGTCGATCGACATGGTCGATGCCCGCCATCCGCAGACCATCCTCGCCTGGCAGATGAACGGGCGCCCGCTGGAGGAAGCGCATGGCGCGCCGGTGCGGCTGCGGGTCGAGCGGCAGCTGGGCTACAAGCACGCCAAGTTCGTCATGCGGATCGAGGCGCGCGAGACGCTGGCGGGGGTGTATGGCGGCAAGGGGGGGTATTGGGAGGATAGCAGTGGGTATGCTTGGTATGCGGGGATTTGAGCGGCGTTGAGAAGTCGCTGACCCCTCCACCATCCGCTTCGCGGACGGTCCCCCGCTGGATGGGGAGTGGTGGAGGGGGCTCGCGCAATCTATCCCGCCAAGCGCACCAGCGCCGGCTCATCCCGCAGCGCTCTCGGCTGATCAGGCCAGATGCCCCGCGTATCATAGACCAGCTTGTCGGCCCGCTCGGCTAGCGGCACCACGCGGAACACGTCGTGGTCGACCAGCACGATCAGGATGTCGCAGGTCTCCAGCGCCGTATCGACGTCGATCAGGTGCGCGCCGGTGTCGGTGAACTCGATCGGCAGCTCGGCGGCGTAGGGCTCGACGATGTGCACTCGCTCGCCGTACTTGCGGGCAAGTCGCGCGGCGACGAAGCGGGCCGGGCTCTCGCGGAAGTCGTCGATGTTGGCCTTGAAGGCGAGGCCGAGGCAGGCGATCCTGGCGGCCGGATTGGCGGCGACCAATTCGTCGGCCTTCTTGATCACATGATGCATCTTGCCGTCGTTGACGCCGCGTGCGGTGCGGATCAGCGGGGTCTCCTCGGGCGCGCCGTGGACGATGAACCATGGGTCGACCGCGATGCAGTGGCCGCCGACGCCGGGGCCGGGCGACAGGATGTTCACGCGCGGGTGGCGGTTGGCGAGGCGGATCACCTCCCACACGTCGAGGCCCATGCGGTCCGACACCATCGAAAGCTCGTTGGCGAAGGCGATGTTGACGTCGCGATAGGCGTTCTCGACCAGCTTGGTCATCTCGGCCGAGCGGGCGTCGGTGGTGACGCATTCGCCGCGCACGAAGCGCTTGTAGAACGCCAGCGCCTTGCGCGCGCAGCGCGGCGTGATGCCGCCGATCGAGCGGTCGTTGTTGATCAGCTCTTCCAGGATGCGGCCCGGCAGCACGCGCTCGGGGCAATAGGCGATCGCGAGGTCCGGCGTCTCGCGGGTGAGACCGGGAATTTTCAGGTCAGGCCGCATTTGCGCGATCATGTCGCGCAGCTGCTCGGTGGTGCCCACCGGCGATGTCGACTCGAGGATGATGATATCGCCCTGCTTGAGCACTGGCGCGATCGTCTTGCCGGCGGCGAGGACGTACGAGATGTCGGGCGCGTGGTCCTTGTCGAAAGGCGTCGGCACCGCGATCACGAAAACGTCGGCAGGTGCGACCTCGACCGAAGCCGACAGCAGCCCACGTGCGACGACGCCTTGCACCAGGCCATCAAGGTCGACTTCCTCGATGTGGATCTCGCCCCGGTTGATCGTGTCGACCACGCGTTGCGAGACGTCGAGACCAAGCACCTTGCACCCGGCGCGCGCGATCACGGCGGCGGTGGGAAGGCCGATGTACCCTAAACCTACAACGCAGACGTCAGGCTTCGAATCCGATTTCATTGGCGAGCAGCTCCACGATTCGGGCCGAGCTGCGTCCATCCCCGAACGGGTTGTGGGCGCGCGCCATGGCCTCGTACGCTTCCCTATCGTCCAGCAGAGTTGAAATTTCGGTAACGATGGCGGCGGGATCGGTGCCGACCAGCTTGGCGGTGCCAGCCTCGACGCCTTCCGGCCGTTCCGTGGTCTCGCGCATGACCAGCACCGGCTTGCCAAGGGCGGGGGCTTCCTCCTGCACGCCGCCGCTGTCGGTGAGCATGATCTCGGCGATGTTGAGCAGGCGCGCGAAGTGCGGGTAGTCCAGCGGTTCGATCAACGCCACGTTGTCGAGCCCGGCGAGCGCGGTGTTCATGACCTTGCGCACGTTGGGGTTCAAGTGGACCGGGAAGATCACCGCCACATCGGGGCGCGTCGCGATCTGGCGGATGGCGCGAGCGATGCCTTCCATGCCCTCGCCGAAGTTCTCGCGGCGGTGGCTGGTGACGCCGATGATGCGCTTCCCGGCGAATCGCTGCTCCAGCTCGGCCAGGCCGCTCGCCAGCGCAGGCTCCGCCTCGATCTTCGCCGAGACCCAGTGGAGCGCGTCGATCACGGTGTTGCCGGTGACGTGGACGCGCGATGGATCCACGTTCTCCTTGAGCAGCGCGCCGGCGGCGGTGGTGGTCGGCGCGAAGTGCAGGCTGGCCATGCTGCCGATGATCTTGCGGTTCACCTCCTCGGGCCAGGGGTGATGGATATTGTAGCTGCGCAGGCCCGCCTCGACATGGTCGACCGGCAGCTTGCGGTAGTAGGCCGCCAGCGCGCCGGACATGGCGGTGGCGGTATCGCCCTGCACGATCACGCGATCGGGCCGCACCTGGTCCATGACCTGTCCCAGCCCCGTCAGCAACCGGGCGGTCAGAGCGTCGAGCGTCTGGTCGGGCTGCATGACGTCGAGATCGTGATCCGGCACGATCCCGGCGATCTGCAGCACCTGGTCCAGCATCTGGCGGTGCTGTGCCGAGATGCACACCACGCACTCGAATCGCGGATCGGCCCGCAACGCATGGATCACGGGGAACAGCTTGATCGCCTCGGGGCGGGTGCCGAAGACGACGAGGGTGCGCAAGGGTGTGGTCATGGCAAAGGCGCTTACGGCAAGGGGGTTAAACTTGCGATAAAGCGGCGTGATGGCCTCCTGCGCTGATGCTTTCACCGACGGTTCGCTACCGTACCAAAATAGCGGAAGTGCGCTCCACAAGAAGGTTAATGACGAAAAATTAAGGTTGTCGGCCGATCTGATGGGGCACGGGCAATCAAGCTCGCTGACACGGAGCCGTCGATGCGGGTCTTGAATTGCCTGATACAAGATCACGACTGGCGGTTGGTCCTGCTGGCTGCACTCATGTGTTGCGCCGGCTCGATCGTCTCGGTCACGCTGTTCCAGCGGACCATGCGCGAAAGCGGGGTTTCGCGGTTCCATTGGTGCTTCCTGTCCGCCGTGACTGCCGGTGCGGCGACCTGGGCGACTCACTTCATCGCGATGCTGGGCTACCGGATCGGCGTGCCGGTCGAACTGGACGGTTCGCTCACGATCGCTTCGGCGCTGATTGCGGTCGGCGGTATCGGCACCGGGTTGCTGATCGCCTCGACCCGGAGCCGCTCGTTGGCCACGGTCGTCGGCGGCGGCCTGATCGGTCTGTCGATCGCGGCCATGCACTATGTCGGCATGTTCGCCTACCAGGTCGACGGCGTGGTGCAGTGGCTGCCCGGGTACGTCATCGCCTCGCTATTCGTCGCGGCCGGGCTGGCGATGGTCATGGTGCGCCGCTTGTGTCTGCGCCTTGAGAACCGGCTGGTCCCCTCGCTCATCCTGGTCGCGGCGATCGTCGGACTGCACTTCACCGGCATGGCCGGCTTCACCGTCACGCCGATCCCAGGTGTCGCCGCCGGCGTGCAGAGCGACGCCTTCTTGGCGGTAGCTCTGGCCATCGCTCTCGTGGCGTTGCTGATCGTCGGCACCGGTATCTCGACTTATCTCGTCGAGAGCCGCGCGCAGAATGAATCGCAGGATCAGCTCAAGCACATCGCCATGCACGATACGCTGACTGGGCTTTCCAACCGACATGCCTTCTCCCACACGCTCGAGAGCGAATGCGGCAAGCTCAGCCGCTATGGCCGTCCGTTCGCGCTGCTGATGGTCGATCTCGATCGCTTCAAACCGATCAACGATACTTTGGGCCATCCGATCGGCGACCTCGTGCTGCAGAAGGTTGCGGGGCGTTTGCGGCGGGCGGTGCGCAGCGGCGACCTGGTGGCCCGGATTGGCGGCGACGAATTCGCAATCATCGCTTTCGGCGTCTCCGATGCTAGCCAGGCCGGCAAGCTGGCCGCCCGTGTGGTCGAGATTCTCTCGCGCCCCTTCATTGTGGCGGGCAACGTCGCAGAACTGGGCGGCAGCGTCGGCGTCGCGCTCGCACCCGACCATGGCGGTGAAACCGAGCAGCTGGTGCAACACGCCGATGTCGCGCTCTACTCGGCCAAGCGCGCTGGAAAAAATCGCTATTGCCTGTTCGAAACCGCGATGATGGAGGCCATGCAGCGCCGCCGCTATCTCGAGATCGATCTGCGCCGCGCCTGCATGCGGGATGAATTCACCGTCGCCTATCAGCCGATCATCGAGTCAGTGGGCGGGGCCGTCAAGGGTGCGGAAGCGCTGCTGCGCTGGAACTGCCCGGGTCGCGGCGACGTCTCGCCGGCGGAGTTCATCCCGATCGCCGAGGATCTGGGTCTGGTATCCCGCATCGGCGCCAGCGTGCTGCGCCAGGCGTGCATGGATGCGACCACATGGCCCAGCCATCTCGACGTCGCCGTCAACGTCTCGCCGGTACAGCTGCTCGACCCCCGGTTGCCGCACATCGTCGCGCAGGCGCTGCAGGATTCCGGGCTGGACAGCGGCCGGCTGGAACTGGAGATCACCGAAACTGCGCTGCTGGGCGATGACGAGGCGGCGCTACGCACGCTTACCCAGTTGCGCGACCTCGGCGTGCGGATCTCGCTTGACGATTTCGGCACCGGGTATTCCTCGCTCAGCTACCTCCATCGCTTCCCGATCAGCCGCATCAAGATCGACCGGTCCTTCGTCCAGAAGCTTCCCGAGGATCCCGGCAGTGCGTCGATCGTGCGCGCTATCGCCCAGTTGGGTGAGAGCCTGGATATGAACGTGACAGCGGAAGGCATCGAAACCGCGGAGCAGTTGTCCTTCATTACCCAGCACGGTTGCGACCATGTCCAAGGCTTCCTGATCAGCCGGCCGATCACCACCAGCGACTTCCTGACGCTGCTCCGCGATCGCGCCGGCTTGATCGCCGCATGATCGCGCAGACGAACTTACACGAGGCTTTTCCATGTCGTTGATCCGGCTTCTCTACGTCAGCCGTTGCGCGCTCGGAGTCGAGGGCCCGGCGCGCGATGCCAAGGTGCGCGAGATCGCCGCGCAGTCCGTCCGGCGAAACGTCGCGGCGCAATTGAGCGGCAGTCTGGTCTACATCAAGGACAGCTTCGTTCAGGTGCTGGAAGGTCCGGCGGCGGCAGTGGAACGCACGTTCGAGGCGATCTGCTGCGACTTTCGCCACGAGGACGTCAAATTGATCGACCTCGTCCCAGTCAAGGAGCGCGTCTTTCCGGATTGGAGCATGGCCTTCCTGGGCGGCGATGATCAGACGAGCCTCGCCATACGCGACGATCTGGAGGAGGTGCGCTTCCTTGTCGGCATCAACGCCCGCGAAGCGCTCAGCCTGATGCGCCGCCTGCTCGAAGTGGATCGGATCGCCGCCTGATTGCGGGATGGGGGACAAGCTCGCCTGGCCCCTTGCTCCGCGCTAAACTCTCGGGAATCTGATCGCCATGTCGATTCTGAGTGACAAATGGATCCGCGAGCAGGCGCTCAAGCACAACATGATCGAGCCGTTCGTCGAGGGACAGCGGCGCGACGGGTGCATTTCCTACGGCCTGTCGTCGTACGGCTATGACGCCCGCGTGGCGGACGAGTTCAAGATCTTCACCAATGTCGATTCGGCGATCGTCGACCCCAAGAATTTCGCCGCCAATTCCTTCGTCGATCGCAAGACCGATGTCTGCGTCATCCCGCCCAACTCCTTCGTGCTGGCGCACACCGTCGAATACTTCCGGGTGCCGCGCGACGTCTTGGTGATCTGCCTGGGCAAGTCCACCTATGCGCGCTGCGGCATCATCGTGAACGTGACACCGCTTGAGCCCGGCTGGGAAGGCCACGTCACGCTGGAATTCTCTAACACGACGCCGCTGCCGGCCAAGGTCTACGCCAACGAGGGCGCCTGCCAGTTCCTGTTCCTGCAAGGTAACGAGCCGTGCGAGATCAGCTATGCGGACCGGGCCGGCAAGTACATGGGCCAGCGTGGCGTGACATTGCCGAAGCTATAAGCGGCCATTTGGGAACAAACCTGCGTCACGCCGCTTGCATCGTGTGAATCACTCGAGGGAAGAGGGCAGGCCATGTCTAAGATCGCTGCGATCATCGGCCGTTTGTTGATCGGCCTACTGTTCATCGCCACCGGCATTGGCAAGCTCATGGACGTGGGCGCCACAGCTGGAGTGCTGTCGAGTGCCGGTTTGCCGGGCGGGCTTGCCTTGCCGGTCGGCTTGTTCGAACTGGCTGCCGGCCTGTGCCTCGCGGCGGGATTTGCGGTGCGCCTGGCATCGGTGCTGCTGGCGGTATTCACTGCGGGGACGATCCTGTTCTTCCACAACCGCTTCACCGATCCCGCGCAAGCGATCGAAGCGCTGAAGAACCTGGCGATCATCGGTGGTCTGGCCCTCGCCTTCGCACATAGCCAGATGTGGTCGCACTACTACACCTTGCGGACTGCCCGCCGGGGCGAGGTCGCTACCCGCGATGCGGAGCAACGCGTGCACGAAGCCGAACTGCGCGCCGCCCGCGCCGAGGCTCTGGCCGAAGCAACCCGGACCGGCGTCGCCGCGCCTGCCGCCTATGTGGAGACGACCCACGACGGCGTAGTCGACCACCGCATTGGCCGCCGCCGCTGGTTCGATTGGTAAGCGGCGAGAGCCTTCCATCGTCTGAGTGAGTGATCGCAGCTTTCAGGGAGAAGCAGGCGTATCATTGCCGGCCGCGATCTAGCGAGACGCTGGTTAGTACCAGCCGTCTCAAAGCCATAGTTCATACGAAGAGCATAGCCCAACAAAGCACCTTCACCCTGAACTCGTTTCAAAGCCTATTGGGCAGTTAAGGCCAATGGATCGACTCACCAACTGCCTTGGCGAATTGCGGCGTCATGGAACTGGGCTTTGCGGCACGATGGACCCTGAAGCGAGTTCAGAGTGACGACGAATTTAAATGATGCCTCCTGGCGACATACGACTTCCTCCAATCGGCAGGTGCAGTGACCAAACCAACGATGCTCTAACGTCTACCAGCGTCGAGCTTTTTTACCGACGCCATCACGTTAGATAACGATTGATGCTCGTTCGAAGGCCCTACTCGCAGATCATCGAACGCGGCTAGGTTGAACTGTGATGCGCCCGCGTCATCGGCCGTAGGCTATTCGCTGCGACGCTCGCCGCTACAGGACGCGATGCCCTTCCACCAGCAAACCCGCGAAAAATGGAGGCCCGAGCCGGAATCGAACCGGCGTGCGAGGATTTGCAGTCCTCTACGTAACCACTCCGCCATCGGGCCATCCGGGGCGTGTCCCTTGTGGGAAAGGCGCGCCTAGCAACCCTGCCGAGGCTGCGCAAGGGATTCGCGCGCCAGCGTCAGCGTGCGGCGGTGCGGCCGTAGACGTTGGGCTCGCTGGTATAGCCCTGGTAGAGCGCGCGGGCGATGCTGGCGATGCGGGTTTCGCGGTTCAGGCGGGTGCCTTGGCCGGTCACGTAGATCGCCACGGCATAGGCGCGGCCATCGGGCGCTTCGATGATGCCGACATCGCTGGAGGTGTTGTTGAGCGAGCCGGTCTTGTGCAGCACGGTCGCGCCGCTGGGCAGCAGTGCGGGGATGCGGCGCTTGCCGGTGAGGCAGCGGCTCATCGCGCCGAGCAGCACCTGGCGGCTTGGGCTGCTGAGCATCTGACCATTGTAGATCCCGGCCAGCAGGCGGACCATCGCCATGGGCGTGGCGCTGTCGCGGCTGTCGATGACGGTCGCCGGGTTCACCGCGCCATCGTCGCGCACCAAGGTCGCGATGTCGCGGTCGATGTGCCAGTCGTTCACCCCGGCGCGACGCACCCACGCATTCACCGCCGAGGGACCGCCGACCACCTTGAGCAGCGCATCGGTGGCGTAGTTGTTCGAGCGCGTGATCATCAGCTCGAGCAAGGTGCGCGCGCTCATGTAGGTGCCAGGCCGGACCGGCGCGACGGCGCTGGAGAAGCGGGCCGAGGGCACCGGCACCATCAGCGGGTATTCGCTGCTCAGGCTCCAGCGGCCCTGGTCGACGCCTTCGAGGAAGGTCGCAGCGATGGCGATCTTGCTGGTGCTGGCCATCGGGAAACGCTGATCGCCCAGCACGTCGATCGTGCGGCCCGAGGTCAGGTCCAGCGCGGCGACGCCGATGCGGCCCTGTGATCCTTCGGCCAGGCTGGCGAGCTGTTGTTCGAAGCCGGGCGCGTAGCGACGCGCCGGTTGGAACTGGCTGGGAACCGGGCTGCGGGTCGACGGTACGACCGGCGTGGGGATCGTCGAGGTGCCCAGAACGCTGTCGAACGCACTCTGGATCTCGTTGATGCCGGCGTTTTCGAGATCACCGGCTCGCGCTGCGGCCAGCGGCGACAACAAGGCAGCTACGGCTGCCGCAACCCGGAAGAATCGGTTCATAACAATCCTGCTTGCCCCCGACGCAGGGTCGACCTTAGGCCCTCGTTCTTGGTCAAAGGTTAACGGTCCACCTGCGAATTGCCACAGGCAAGCGATGAAGCGCCAACTTCCTGCGATGGTTGCAGGAACGCTTACGTGCTGAGAGTAAAGTCGAAGTGCGCCGCAGGGTGTGGGCTACTCAAATCGCGTACTGCGCGCCGAGTTCGATGACGCGGTTGTGGGGAATGCCGTAATAGTCGGTGGGATCGGCGGCATTGCGGTAAAGCGCCAGGAACAGCAGGTCCTGCCACAGCGGCATGCCGACATCCGCGGACATGGCATAGTTGTTTCTCCCGATGAAGAAGCTGGCCTTGCTGGCGCCGGGTATGCGGTCGCCGGCGGCGATCAGGTCCTCGCGAACAGAAGGCGTCTCCATGAAGCCGTAGCGTAGCAGCAGGCGGCAGAAATTGTCGTCGATCCGCACGATCTCCAGCCGCTCGGACGGATCGATCGTCGGCCGGCGCAGGGTCTTGACGGTGGCGATGTAGTTGTGCCGGTGCAGCACGTGATTGTGCTTGATGTTGTGCAGCAAGGCGTGGGGGGTGAGGTCGTTACGGGCGGTGAGGAAGACGGCGACGCCCTCGACCCGAGCGGGCGGGCGGGCCGCCAGGCTGCGCGCCATGTCGGCCATCGGAATGGCGCCGTCGTTCTCCAGCGCCGCGATGAAGCGGCGGCCGCGGTTCCAGGTCAGGATGACGGTCAGGATCGCGCCGGCAACGAGCAACGGCACCCAGCCGCCTTCGATCACGCGCAGGATGTTGGCGCCGAAGAACAGCGTGTCGATAGCGAGGAACGGGATGATCATCGCCGCGGCCGCCGGAACGCTCCACCCCCAGCGGCGGCGCAGTACCAGATAGGCGAGGCAGCAGGTGACCACCATCGTCCCGGTCACGGCGATGCCATAAGCGGCGGCCATCGCCGAGGAGTTGCGGAAACCCATGGCCAAGATGAACACGCCGGCGAGCAGCAGCCAGTTGACCGCGCCGATGTAGATCTGGCCTGAGTGCCCGGCAGAGGTCTGGCGGATCTTGAGGCGGGGCAGCAGTCCCAGCTGGATCGCCTGCTGGGTGAGCGAGAACGCGCCGGTGATCACCGCCTGGCTGGCGATGATCGTCGCCATCGTCGCCAGCAGGACCATCGGCAGGCGCACCGCCGGCGGCACCATCAGGAAGAACCAGTCCTGGTTGGTAAAGGCCTTGCCGCTCGCCTGCGCCGCTTCGAGCGCGTGGATGGCGAAGGCACCTTGGCCGAGGTAGTTGATGGTCAGCGCCGGAAACACCAGGAAGAACCAGCCGATGCGGATCGGCTTGATGCCGAAGTGGCCCATGTCGGCGGTCAGCGCTTCGGCTCCGGTGACGGTGAGGAACACCGCCCCCAGCACGAATAGGCCCAGCACGCCATGGTCGGCGACGAACATCACGCCGTGCCAAGGCAGGAACGCGGCGAGAATGCCCGGGCCATCGGCGATGTGGATCGCGCCCAGCGCCGCGAGCGCCAGGAACCAGACGATGCAGATCGGACCGAACAGCTTGGCCACCGACGCGGTACCGCGCGACTGCACCAGGAACAGCGCGGCGAGGATGACCATGCTGATCATCAGGATGCGAGGCTCGGTGAAGAACGGGCCGATGCCGTGCAGCGAGCGCATGCCCTCCACCGCCGACAACACCGAGAGGGCCGGGGTGATGATCGCGTCGCCATAGAACAGCGCCGCACCGATCGCGCCCAGAACCAGCATGGTGCCGCCTATCGCCGTCTTGCCGCTGGCGAGTGCCAGCAGCGCCAGCACGCCGCCTTCGCCTTCGTTGTCGGCACGCATGAGGAACAGCACGTACTTAACGGTCACGATCAGGATGAGCGCCCAGAGCATCAGGCTCATGACGCCGATGATCTCCTCGCGCACGAGACCATCCGAGGCAGCCTGCGCCAGCGCTTCGCGGAAGGCATAGAGCGGGCTGGTGCCGATGTCGCCGAACACCACGCCGATCGCACCGATGGTCAGCGGCAGCAGGGGCCCATGGGGCTGATGATCGGTCTCAGAGTGCGGGGTAACGGGTTCTGCGGGAAGCGACGTAGTTGCCATTCAGACACGCCTTGAAAGAGCCCGCAAGAGGTGGGCGGCGCGCTTTACGCTCATTGCGGCGCAGCGCAAGGCGTTTGCGAGGGCAGGGTAAGCGCCACAGCGTAAACCACCAAGCACCATACAAAGCAAAAGGCCGAGGGATCGCTCCCCCGGCCTTTCCCGTATGCTTGAACGTGAGTGCTTGGACTTAGAAGCCCATGTCACCCATGCCGCCCATGCCGCCACCGCCCATGGGGGGCATGGCAGGCTTGTCGTCGGGCTTCTCGCTGATCGCCGCTTCGGTGGTGATCAGCAGGCCGGCGACCGA
>Ga0182197_1000008_pt1 | contig 43448 bp, 61 predicted proteins | sample G5R1MG_37_FD_128397 | JGI IMG/M metagenome (GOLD analysis project Ga0182197, IMG submission 128397) | Switchgrass phyllosphere microbial communities from Michigan, USA - G5R4_MAIN_12SEP2016_LD1 MG | ecosystem: Host-associated > Plants > Phyllosphere > Phylloplane/Leaf | place: USA: Michigan...
GCCTGGGTGGTGATATCGAACATGAGGATTTCCTTTCGCGGGAAGGTGCACCAGTCCAGCCCCACAGCCCGCGATGAGCAGGACGGAACTGGTGCGTAGATGCCGGCGCGGGCAGACCGGGCACTCAAGACCTTAGGCCGCGGCAACCTTCACGATGGCCGTGTTGATCTCGATGGTGGGCTTGACCATGATGATGCTGTCGGCATTGCCGACATCTTCGGGATACCCGAACACGCGAGCCTGGAAGTAGCGCTTGGCGTTATCCGGGTACGTGATCATGAACGAGTAGAGGGCATTGTTGGCCGGCTGCGAAGCGGTCTGCAGGAGCACCTGTCCGGCATCAGTGCTGTCGGCCGCAAGCGACGGCTGCAGCGAGCCGTAGTCGGTCGATCCCTTGTGCTTCTGCTTCGGGCCTTTGAGCGGCTGAAACTCGACCTTGTTGGTCGTGGCGCCGATCGTGCCGAGCTGATCGGGGCCGCCGATCTCGGTGTACGTCAGGGCCGCGTAACCGGTGGCGTCCTGAGTTGTTGGTGCTGCGGCCGAGATTGCAATCGCGGTGCCCGCTGCAGTGGTGGATCCCATCTACTTTCTCCTGTGGGGGTTGCCGGCTGATCCGGCAGGAACCGTCCGCGCGGGCGGACGAACTAGTTAGCCAGCGGCCTTACCGTCGGGCTTGGCTGGCTTAGTCTCGGTGGTGGACCTGTCCTCGGCCGTCGGCTTGCGCACGAGGCCGGCAGCCTCATAGTTGATGAACTGCCCTTCGGGGATGCGCTTGGTTTCACCCTGCGTGAAGCGCTGCTGAGTGCCATCGTCTTTGAAGTCGCGGATGATGAAAGCGCTGACGGTGGTTTCGGTCCTATCGGTCATGACGATCTCCTGTCTCAAACGGGCGCGTCGAAGCTGACGCGGAAGTCTTGGGTTTGCTCGAACGTGTCGCCGGGACCGTTCACGTCGGGTCCGAGGCCTGCTGTGAGGATCGACACACGTGTGCCGCCCCCGATGTTGCCGGTCCGACCGGCGCAGCAAGCGCGCACAAGGCCGATTACCTGTTCCTGCTGAAGGTAGTTCGCCGCGCGCACCGCAACGGAGATCCTAGCTGTCGTCCGCTCCCATCCCGAGCGCTTGAGCGGGTGCCGCTCGATGACGCTGACGGTCCGCACCAGCAGCGCTGGCAGCGGAGTGTCGTCGGGTAGCCGACCGGCCTTGATGCTGTCTGGTTGGACAACTGCCACCAGATCGGCGCTCGCAAGCAGCAACGCGCCGATGATGTCATTGCCGCTCACGCGTCGTCATCCTGGTCAGCGCCGCCGAGGATGCCGCCGCGCGATACGCGGGCGTTGATGTAAGCCTGCGCTGCTTTCACCGCTTCGGCCTCCTTCGTGTCGAGCGCAGGGCGAAGGAACGGGTGCGCCTGCGCGCCTGGGTGGAACACGGTCTTGCCGACGAACTTGCCGCCGATCACAAGCGACCCGTCGCCGTCGGCTTCAAGCACCTTCGCGTTGATCCGCTGGATGCCCAGACCTTGGCGCTGCTCGTCAGCCACGCTGATGAAGTGCGGCGAGGTACCGTATTCACCCCAGAGCGCGAGCGAGTAAGCCCAGCCCGGCTTAACCGTGACGCGCACGACAATGCGGTCGTCCTTGCTCTTAGTTCGAACGACGATGGCATCGGCAACCTCGTCGGACCGCGAGCGGTGCTTTGCTTCGTCGGCAATGACGCGGCCTCCGGCGCGGCCAGCGCCTTGCAAGAGGCGCGTGAGCTGGTCGGGCAGTTTAGCCATGTAAGCCGATGCAGCAGCGCGGCCGGTCGCGGACGCCATCAGGCGCTATTCCCGGCCGGCCGGTACTCCTCGACCATGAACTCTAGGCCTTCACGAAAGCCAAGCTCGGCGGGTTCGGTGATTATCTGGACCGTGCGGTCGGTTATCCAGGCGCGTTCGCCATTCTGAATTACGTAGCGGCCGATCAGGCAGCGCATCGAACTGTTGATGCCGATGCGGAACTGAATGCGTACCCGCGCCGGGCGAGAGGTGATGCTGATGCCATTGGCCAATCGCTCACCTCGACTCGGAAGCGCGTCCTGCACGTTTGCCCAAACCTCGCAGACAGGTACCCACGTACCCGAACCGGCACCTTTGAAGCCGCTTGCTGGCGCCGGCTCCTCAATGCGCAGACGCCGATCCAAGGCGCCCTTCTTCACAGCCGGTGAACCTTGAAGCCGCGGCACAGGCGAGTTGCTGCAACCTCAGCTGCAGCCAGAACAGCCCCACCCTCACGATCCTCATCGTAAGCGCCGATGAGCACCAGCATGGCGCGACGAAAGTTGCGAGGCACGTCGGCCGGGTTCTCGTAGCCTGCGCGGATCGTCACGGTGAGCGACTGAGCAGGATCGAAAACCGGCCAGCACAATCCCAGGCCGGGCAGTACCCGCGCGGGGCGGCGCGATAGATCCAGCCGGACTAGGTCGACGGTACCAGGCCCATTCGGTCCCGTGTAGGAAATGACGGGCGCGGCGTCGTGGTTGATCGGCCAGGCACGTAGCTCGATCGATCTTGCCGGCGCTCGAAAGCGCTCGACTACGTCGCGAGCCTCAAGGATATGGCCGGTGTACTGCTCGACCCACGCCGCGGCGTCGAGGATGAAGCTGGTGATCTCGTCGTCGCGCTCGCCGGGTTCGGCGCGCAGCTGAGTACGAGCGTCTTCAATGGAGACAGGAAGGGTCATGCCAGTCTCCTTTCCCAGGGGTCAAAGGAGCGGCAGCGCGGCACCACAAGGCGTCGGCGCTGCCACCTGATCAGTTCTTGGCTTGGTCGCCCAGGATCTTCTCGACGGCCGCCTGCGTGTCGAGATGCGGGTCGTTGAAGTCGATCTGGTTGGCGATCTTCGGCTGACCCTTGCGCGGGTTGTTGTCGACGGCAGGATGCTCGACGTCGATACGCTCGACGATCTCAGGTTCGATAAAGGCGCCACTGGCCGCCACCGCGGTCGCGGGCGTCAGGGTGTCTTCGGTCGTCCCTGCAGTGTCCGACACGCCGGGCACGGCAGAAGGCTTGACGTCGGTCGTGTCGACCGTGGCTTTGGTGCTGCTCATGTTCATCACTCCGTGAGCGAGGGACAGGGTGGGTGAAACGCCCACCCTGCGAGAGGTTACGCGCTGATCTTGAGCGCGCGCATGGCGGTGGGGTTCTTCACACCGCCGCCGACGCGCTTCGTGGTGTAGAACAGCACGAAGGGCTTGGCGGTGTACGGGTCGCGAAGGACGCGTACGCCGGTGCGGTCGATGACTTGGTAGGTCTCAACCATGTCGCCGTAGAGCGCCGCGATGTTACCCGCACCCACGTTTGGCATGCCCGGCATGTCGACGACGGGCTCGCCAGCCAGCGTGGGAGGCAAGCCGAGGGCAAGGCTGGGCTGCCACAGGTAGGCACCATCGCCGGTCTTCAGCTTGCGGAAGGCTGCCTGCGCGCCGCGGTTCATGAAGAACTTAGCGTTCGGCAGAAATTCCTGCGGCAGATCCGCCTGCAAGTCGAACAGCGCGTCGGCGGTCACAGCCGCTGCGGCGCCCGAGTTGAGCGCCAAGATGGCGCCGAACGGATGCTTGGCAGCGTTCGAGCCGCCCGTGACGTACGTGAGCACGCCGTCGGGCTTGTTCGAGCCGTCACCCGACAGGAAAGCGACGCCCTCCTGCTTATCGAACTCGGTCGACACCTCGTCAGCCAGCCAGGCTTCGACGTCGATCTCGGCGTCATCCAGAAGTCCCTGCGACGCGGCAGGATTGGCGTAGATCTCGCCCATCGTGAAGCCGAGCGAGGTAAGGCCGGGCGTGGTCGTCTGCGGACGCGCCGCAGTCTCACCGACCCAGCCCGAGCCTACGATGCCATCGGAGTAGACCTTCTTGAAGCCCGAGCTGCTGATCGTGATGACCGAACTGTTCTGGCGCATCGGCGAGATAACCTTCTGCCGCTTGCTGATCGTTCGGTCCCACTCGATCGGTGCGAGGTAGCCGCCCTCGCCGTCGGTCTTGGTCGCAGCAGCGCGCAGCTCTTCCAGCTTTGCGCTCGGCTCGCGGCCTTGGAAGTAGGCCTGGAACTCGGCCGTGTACTCGGGATCGCGCGGCTTGGCGCTGTCGTGACCATCGCCAATCTGCGCCTTGAGGTTGACGCTCTCGATGGTCTCCTGGAGCTTATCCAGCTCCGCTTCGATCTTGGTCAGCTTGTCAGCCGTGACGACGTCGGTCTTGCCGGCCTTGATCTCGTCGATCTGGTCGGTGTGGGTCTTCTTGAACGCCTCGAAAGCAACGTTCAGATCCTCGATGCTGGCGATCTTCTTGGGCTGGGCTTCGGCGCGGACGGCGACGAGGCCCCGGCCTGCTACGGCACGGCCGCGCAGGTTGGTCATCATGTTCATGTCTGTTTCCTTCAGACGGAGAGGGCAGTGAGCCCGGCGAACCAGGGCTCGGCGTCGTCGCCAGCGCGAAGCGTGGCAGGGTCGGGTTCGGCAGCGGTTCGCGTGCCATCTCCCATCGCGCGGAACAGATCACGGCGCGCGCTGCGCGGCATGTTCTGCTTCGCGAGAAAGCGATCGAGCGACGCTTTGTCGCTCGGGAAGTCATCAGCCGAGGCATAGACAGGCATCTGCGCCTCGCGCTCCATCAGTGTGTCGGCGAGACCAGCGTCGATCGCCTCTTGGCCGCGAAAGTAGACATCCTTGCCCGCGATCATGGCCGCGAACTCTTCGGCAGGCCGGCCGGACCGCGCCGCATAAGTGGCGGTCATCGCGTCGTCGACATGCTGGAGCACGGTGACGGCTTCGGCCATCTCCGACTTCGTGCCGATGAAGATGCCCTGCGCCTCGTGGATCATGATCTCGGCGTTGGCCGCAATCTCGATGGTGTCGCCGGCCATGGCAATGACGGAAGCAGCGCTGGCGGCGATGCCCAGGATCTGCACGTTGACCGGTTGCGAGTGGCGCCGCAGCAGATTGTAGATCGCGACGCCTTCGAAGTAGTTGCCGCCAGGCGAGTTCATCTCGACGTTGATCGGCTTGTCGCCGATCGAGCGCAGAGCGGCCGCGATGCGCTTAGTGTTGACGCCGCCACCTTCGCCGTCATCACCGATGTAATCGAAGATCGAGATGGTGGGCGTGTCGGAGGCCAGCGCAGTCACTTCAAAGTGGCGGAAGTCCTCGGCCAGCGCCTTCATCTCGAACTGCCAACCGCTGCCACCACCGATGCCGGTGATCTCGGGCGGCCGGCCGGCCAGGACGGAGAGCAAGTTCTTGCGGTTCATCATTGGTCCTCGACGATAGCGGCAGCGGCGGTGCCCGGTCGGGGCAGTTGGCCGCCGTCGGCGTGCGGGTTCATGTCCTGCGTTTCGCGGGCTTCGTTCTGCGTGATCCACGGCATTCCGCCGCCGGAGCCCAGCGCTCGCGCCAAGAATTCGGCCTGGTCCTTCATCGAGCCGCGCAGCAGCGCGCGCTCATTGAACTTGGCGTAAAGGACGTCGCCGTTGCGAGCCTGCTTCTCCTGGCGGCTGAGCAGACGCCAGATGGCTTCTTCCCAGGTGACGAACCACGGCAGCAGGCAGTAGACCACCATGTAGAGGCCCAGCTGCTCGATCCCGCTGCCCCAAGCCGTCTCGTCGAACATGAGCAGCGGGCGCGGAACGCCAGTGAAGCGCGATCCCTGCTCCGCCTCGAACTTGCGCAGCTCGACAAGCTGTGTGTCCTTGGCCGACCCCGAAAAGGGCTTGGCTTCCATGCCCTCTTCCAAGAGCATCCAGTCGCCCGCGCCGTCGGCGCCAGCGTAGTCTTCCTTCAAGCTTTCCTTCAGCCGGGCATACGCCTCGTCGCTAAGCGACTCCTTTGCCTGCAGCGCGCCGCCTGCCATCACGCCTTTGCTGAGCAAGTTTGCCATTGCCCGCTCGGCGATATGCGCGAGCCCGATCGTGTCCGCCGCAACGTCCAGCAAGCCAAGGCCGTGCAAGCCGTCGAGCGAAACCGGGGCGCGGAAGTGGAACACATCGGCGGACGACAGGTACTCTACGCGGCCATCCTTCGGGGTGTGCTTGAAGCGCAGCGTCCCCCCTGAAAACTCCTTCGTGACGGTCTTACGGGCGAACGGCACGAGCGCCTGGATGTTGCCGTTCAGCCGGATCACACGAGCAAAGGCACCGCCGTCCAACAGCGCGGCAAGCTGCAGAAAACTCTTGAACTCGCTCGGCGTCATGGCGCCGTTGCCGAGCGGATCCAGCTTCAGAACCGACCGGAGCGGATGGTCGATCGCCTTCTCCGTCGTTCCGTCGGCCTTGCGGCGGTACATGTCGAGCGGCAGCATGCCGATGGAGCCGGCGATCAGCGACGTGGCGCGGAAGAACACCGAGTTCCGCATCGCCATCTTGTCGCTGATGGCGACGCCGGTCATCGCTTCCCGCCCGCCCCGCAGAAACGAGGCCAGAACCGGATCGCCTTCGCCTGCGATATCGTGCACCGAATAGGCATATACCGAGCGCCGGTCGGCAGCCTGGTCTGGTGCTCCGTACCGCACTACGCCGGTCGGTGTGGATCGGCGGTAGCCCGAAGCGCGCCGGTAATCATCGTATGACGGCACGCACCCTCCTATCAAACACGGCGGATGCCACGGCTCTCGTAGACCGACTTCTTCTTCGGTTTAGCCGTTGCCGTCGCGGCGCCGACCGCCATTGCGATCGTCACCATGCCGTCGATGCGGCCGCGGGACTTCTTCTTGTTGAACATCCGGTTCCCGAGCCCATCAGGCTCGATGAAGGCATTGGCTGCGCACGAGTACGTGACCGGCGACTCATCGACCAAGAGCTTACCGTCGAGAATGTGATCTTCCGTGCGCGTGATCGAGTGAGGCATGCACAGCTGCCGGTCCTCGAACATGATGCGCTGGCCCTGAGCATGCTTGATGATCTTGAGCCCGCGTCCCTCTGGCTTGCCCGGCCCTTCCCACAGCCACCACTCCAGCCCGACCTGATCGCAAGCGTCGGTGAACGAAGTGAGGAACGCCGGGTCAACTACCAGCGCGTCGACGTCGTGTTCGGCCAGCTGCTGCTGCACCTGCACCGCGACGAAGGTGTAGTCGATCGTCGCACCAGGTGTGGCGGTCAGATACTTGTCTTCGACCCAATCGAGATAGGGCGCCTTGTCTTCGTCGGCGCGCTGCTCGAGCCCTTCCCGCGCAGTCCAGTACCAGGTCTTTACCGCCACCAGATCGTCGGGAAGCTCCCACGCTTGCGACAGGGCGGTGAGATCGTTCTTCTTGGACAAGTCGAGCGACAGCCAGGACTTGCGGCCACGCATCGCTCGAGCGTCTACCACGCCCTGAACTGCTGACCACTTCTCTTCGCTGATCCAGAAGTCCGCGGCCGCGCTGTCGATGCCGAAGTAGAGGCGCTTGACGCTGGACTTCGTGGAAGGTCGCAACTTCGCGGAGTTGACCGTCTCCCGGATATTCTCGATCGGGAAGGTCTCGCCGAGTGCCGGCAGCGACTTCTGCCAGGCGCGCTCGTTCTCGAATATGGTCTCGCGGTCGCCCTTGTCGATGCGAGCAATGAAAGCGAAGGCGGTATCGTCTTTGGCGTCGCCCTTCACGATCGCCTGGTAGGTGTCCGAGTAGGACGTGCCGACATGCTGGGTCGAACGGGCTGGCGTGTTGGTGCCCAGCAGCATCAGCGCGTTACCGGCGACCTTGTCGATCGCGGCCTTCCACGTCAGCAACGCCGCTTCCGACTTCAGCTCGTGGATCTCGTCGGCAGCCACCAGTGAAGGGCGCGGGCCGGACTGTGACTCGCCGCTGGCGATCGGCATGAAGAACGAGCCGCTGTCCGGGTGCTCGATCTTCCAGGCGTTCTCCAGCTCGCCCCGGATAATGACTTCGCCGAGGCCTTCCAGGCTCTCGCCTTCGTCGCCGTCTGGAATGTCAGCGCGACACATAGCGACGGCATCGCGGAACAAGACGTTCGCCGTCGCCTTGTCTTCCCCGATCGCGTAGCACTGCGCACGCGGGATGTCGCACCAGCCCATGATGTAGACGCCGATCGCGCCCATGAGCGGCGACTTCGCCTGACCCTTGCCAGTTTCCAGCCAGCCTGTGCGATAGCGCCAGCGATTGGTCGCAGTGCGCCAGCCGAACAGGTTGCCGCCGACGAAGGTGTGGTACTCCAGCGGGTAGAATGGCTCGCCGGCAGCAGGACCATCTGTGACCTGAAACACCGACGGCAGGAAGTTCAGAAAGTGCGCAGCTGCGTCCGGCCGCCAGTAGATGCCGCGCCGTTCCCCATCGCGCAGATCGCGCAGGTGCCGCTCGGCAGCGTGCCGCACCAACTCGCCGCAGGTGAACAGCTTCCCATCTACTGCCGCCTTCGCCCAAGATGTCGTCGGATCGGGGTCGGCGAGGAAGCGGTTAGCCACGGTTCTTCAGGTAGCCGCCGCCAGTGCTGCGCGTGACCTTCTTCACCGCCTTGGTGGCGCCCGCTCGTCGCCGGGGCGACAAGCCAAGCTCCTGTTCCTGGCGATCAGCGTCCGAGCCCGCTTCCCGCATCGCGGTGAAGTACGGGCTCAGCCGTGCGATGGCCTTGGGATTGCCGCGCTTCGGCTTCAGGACCGCGCCGTTGTCGGCAACTTCGCGCGAGCACCGGTCGAACACGATGTAGGCGAGCACCAGCCGCTGAATGGCGTGGGCATTTGCCGGAGCAAGGATCTCCCGCTCTTTCATTTCGGTCGTGATCCGCCGCCAGTGCTCGGTCGCGGCGGCAAGCTCGATCTCATCGCTGAGCAGCAGCGACCAGTCAGGTTCGGGCACGATCGCGCCGGTGCCGTCGATAGGGGTGACAGTCATGTTCCAACCCCCTTTCGAGGCAACTTTTTAGTCTGAATTTTGCTCTCGCAGCGTACGGAGGGCCGTGACCGGTCTAGGGGGCCGGCCATCCCAGACTTTGACCCGGGGGGTAGTCTGTTCAGGTTCGCACCCCGATTTGATGAACGTTGCGAGCCTTGGCTGCCTTGCGCTCGGCTGCGCGGCGTCGCTGCCTGGTCATCGTGTCAGGCCATGCCTTGCGAGGCGCAGGGTTGGACAGCAGGCCCGAGTAGTGGACGCCTGGCCGGCCATACAGGAACTCGTAGTCGGAGGCGGACAGACGCTCGCTCATCACTTGCTCCTGTTCCACGGGTGCGCCGGGTCGAGAGGGCGGCCATCACGGCCCGTGCCGTGCACGATGCCGCTCCGCTCCTCGCGCTGGATCTCGCCATCGTGGTGCGGCTTGCACACAGGCTCCCAGTTCTTTCGGTCCCAGAACAGCTTCAGGTCGCCCTTGTGTGGCACCTTGTGGTTGACCACCGTGGCCGGCACCGATCGGCCTTGCGCCTCGCACCTTGTGCAGAGCGGGTGTGCGTCAAGGAACGCCAGCCTGGCCCTCTGCCACTTGCCGCCATAGCCGCGCTCAGTGGATGAGCGCTTGTCGCTGCGCCAGCTGGGCTCGGGCATGTGAACCATTTCCAAACTGGAAAGCGTTGGAGCGACCAGCCGGGTTCGAACCGGCATCATCAGGGTGGAAGCCTGAGGCCCTACCGTTGGACGATGGTCGCTTGAGGGGCCTTGCTTCGCCACGGCGGCCGGGACCGTGTAACAACCGGCGGGGCCGGGAGCGAGTTTCGCCGCATTTTGCGGATCAATTCAGGTCTTGCAGATTGCAGCACCTGAGTTCCGCGACAGAATGGCGCAAAACCGGTTTGCCAAAAATCGGACAACCTGACCGATTTACGTCCAACATGGACGACAATTGCTGAGCAATCCGTCCGATCAGATCGGCTTGAGGATCACCACGACATCGCCGTGCTTATCTTCGGTCACCAGCTCACCGGCCACCGCGATCGGGTTGCCTGCAGCGTCCGTGACGTACCTGGTGACGGTGCCGCTATCGACGTCATACGCGATCACCTGATGTTGCTCGACGTCGTCGAGGCTGATGATCAGCCGGCGGGCAAACTCGGGATCAAAGGTTAGGTCGTGAACAGACATGCGGGTAGGGATTGCGTGACGCATCTGACCTACCTCGCATCCCTGCCATCGAACATGCTTCCGCACTCTCGCAGAAGCGCCGCTTCGTCGAGGTGGTGACGAGGGTTGCTACGCCCGATGTGGGCCGGCTTGCCTCTCGCCAGGGTCATCATGTGACCGGAGCCTGTTCAGGCTGCGCACCTTCTACATGAACCGGTCGGACGTCGCAAGTCTCAACTACGATCTCGCCGAGGAAGCCGCCCAGGTCGATGACGAGCGAGCCGTTCTTCTTGCTCTCGACCACCTTGGCGGTCAGTCCCTGAAAGGCTGGGCCCTCTACATGAACCGTCTGTCCCAGCACGTAGGACCTGGCTGCATTCGACCGACCCTTAGTCCGACGCCGGCCCTTCTTCTTGCGGATACGCTCTAGCCGCGCCCTCTCTTGGGCAGCGACGAAGCCGGTCCACTCGATCGCCTTGTCGATCTCAAAGGCGCGCAGCGGATCTAGGCTAGCATCAAGGACCCGACCGTAGGCGCCCTGATGCATCAGCAGCGAGAACGAAGGATGCTGTGAAACTGGCGACTGCGCAGCTGCACTGAGACGAGCCGCATCCTCGTAAGGTGCGAAGACGACCCCGGTGAGCAGCGCTATCGGATCATCCCGATATTTGGTCGAGCGCGGGCGGAACCGGCGCACCATTCCCGTGGGCGCCCACACGTCGAAGCCAGCCGATCGAAGCGAGCGAACGACGGCCAGCGTTCGGCCGCCGGATGTCTGGAGGATGCACCAGGACGTGGTCATGCAAGCGCCTTTGGGGGCCAGACGAACAGCTCGTATTCGTCGACCAGTTTGGATGATGGAAAGCCCAGCCGGCGCAGGCAGTCGTTCTCGGTATGCAACCGGCTCAGCGATGTTTCACCTCTGTCGCAGTCTGCCCAAGGGCTGAGATCGGTCGTTGTGCCGTAGCGCCAGGCGTGCAGATCCTTCGGCAAGTCGGCGGGTCGATCCCGCGCGACAGTCGCGCCTTGTTGGAAACCGCGCCGGTAGGATCGCTCAGCGGCACGCGCAGCCAGCCGAGCCACCTCGAGCATCTGCTCGTCGGTCAACGAGCGGAATACGGCCTCGTCGATCCCGTGGGCAATCGAGTAGGCGGTTACGGTATCGCCTGGCGTGGGCGTGATGTCGATCATGTCGGTCAAGACTTTCTCCGCAGGGTTCGAGGGGATCGGCTGGTCCAGGGCGACCAGATCACGGGCCGCTGCGCTGAGCCGCGTGAATGCGTTGCGGGATACCTGCCCGGATCGCAGCGCCCGTAGGCTTACGCCGCTCATCTGCGACAGCAGCACCGCCGCGAACTCCTCCGCGCCGTGATCTGGTCGCGCGGACGGCAGGATCGGGTGCAGGCTCACTTGGCAAACCTCGCTTGGTCGCGCTCGTGGGCCTCGCGCTCACGCCGCCTCTGCGCGCGGGTCGCCGTGGCGATCGGATCGGCGAGTGCGGCCTTCATCTGCTCGAGGCGGCTAAGCTGGGTGCGACGCAGGCTTGCAAGGGGATCTGCGTGCTTGCGGATCTCGCCAACGGACGGGATGAACCCATGCGGGCTCGTACGAATAGCTTCGTCGATTGCGAACGCGACAATGTCGTGCGGGAGATCGCACAGCAGGTTAGCCGCCTCTGACATCCACACGGTCAAGGCGCGTTCATCGACGTCACGTGCCACCATGAACATCGTCCAGAGTACGCCCAGCCGTTTGGTAAGCCACTGGTATGAGGGCGGCGTCATGGCGATTGCCAAAGTGGTAAGCGTCTCTTCGACCAGATGCTCGACCCCGTTCCGGTGCGCAAAATCAAGGGCATGCTCCGCAGCCCATGCTGGCTGCCCCCCGTGACGGTATTCACGATCCTCCAGTACCGAGGCGATCAAGGGCTCGACTGACCGCATCGACGGGGCTGCGGGGGCCGCTCGAGGGCCGGCCGCTGACGACGGCGAGTTGATTATGTTGTTCGTCATGGTCGTAGTTCCCCTCGATGACTTTGGTCAGGTTTTTAGGCTCAAGCATCCAGTCAATTTCAGCTGACCAATTGGTCGTGTCGCCGCGCAGCAGCGGCGATCCTTCAACCGAAGCAAGGCAGCGATCCCAGGCATCAAGCCCGCCGATCTCCTTCAAGCGCTTGGTCAGCTTGCCACGGCGCTGGGAGGTGAACGTAAGCGGCCGCGTCTTTGGCCGAATGCGAGAGCGCAGCTGCTGCCATCGATCAAAGGCAATCTTCGCGTCATCCGGCAGGTCGGCCAAGCGCGGCAGCGCCGGCTGACAAGAAGGAGCTTTAGCTCCTTCTCTTTCTTCTATGGGTATGGTTATGGGTATGGGTATGGATGCTTCAGCCTTGCTTTCGTTTTGCTGAGCATTTGCTGAAGCTTTGCTTGCGTCAAAACCGTTCTCTTTCAGGGCCTTAGCCGAGGCACCCTTCTTGCCGGCCCTACTTCGCTTGGCCTTAAGCTCGTGAACAGACTCAAATTCCTGCAGCAAACGTTTCTGCGAAATACGTCCACGTACGCGCTTGAAGAACTCCGAAATGATCGGCTCAACCAGTCGGTCGTAGGCAGCACGGTCGACGCGCATGCGGCGCATGATCCATTCTGCATCGTCAGGAATTGAGCAGCGTGGAGTACGCCAGCACAGGCGCAGGAGGCGCATGTAAGTGCCGTCTTCCTCGACGGAGAGGTGAGCGGTCGCCGCGTCATAGTCGTCGACGTACAGCGGCATGTAGGGAAGCCTATCCGCCAAGATCACCCACCCCGCATGTAGAAATCGGAGTTGCGGATCGATTGGCGGTTTCCAAAGAACCACGATGTGCGACGGCAGAGCGCGCCTTGGCGGTTCTTCGCGGAGTAGATTTCAAGCTTGTCTTTCGCCGCCGCCATATCCTCCTCCCATTTCTGCCGTTTGGCATCCATGGAGTTGGGCTCGGTGCGCTCGAGATAATACTGATCGCGGTAGACGAAGACGACAATGTCAGCGTCCTGCTCTAGCGAGCCACTGTCACGCAGGTCGCGCAGCTCGGGGTGTTTATCTTCGCGCTGTTCAACGGACCGGTTTAGCTGCGTCAACACGATCACCGGGACCCGGTTCGATCGCGCAGCCATCTTGATGGCTTTGCTGATCGCGGTGACCTCCTCGTTGCGGTTAGTCGCCGGTGGCGGGTCGACCAAGCCGAGATAGTCGATCACGACCAGTCCGAGCTTGTGCCCTCGCTGCTCGAACTTGCGAGCCTGCTGCCGTATGACGGCGTTGATCTGGTCGGCACCGAATGTTTCTGGATCGATGATGACGAGCGGCCAGTCGCGGATCTTAGCGCCGATCCTGCGCAATAGAACCTTGTCATTGTCGGAGACATTGCCCTCACGAATATCCTGAAAGGTCGCTTCCCCGCCATACTTGGCCAGGAGGTCCGCCTGTATGCGCGGCATCAGTTCCACGATGTCCATCTCGCGGCTGATGTACAGCACACCATGCCCAGCCGCCGCCGCGCGCCAGGACACGCCCAAGGACAGCGCGGTCTTACCCATGCTCGGCCGCCCGCCGATCAGGATGTATGCGCCAGGCATCATGCCGCGCGTAATGTCATCCCAGTCCTGCAAGTCTCTGAGCAAGATGCCGGGCTCGATCTCACCAGCTTGGATGCTGTCGATCCGGTCATTGGCCGTCGCGAACGCATCCACCAGGGTATAGGTTCTCGCATTCAATCCTGGGGTCGCTTCGGGCGGAACCTCACCTTGTGCCGCGACTGCATCAACGGTGATGGAAAGGTCCGAGCAAGCGTGGGTCGCGGCTACGAAGCGCTCGCGCAGATTACGCCTAAGCGCCAAGTCAATCAGCTGATCGGCCAGACCTTGGGGTCCAAGCAGGCCCATCCCGTCAGACGTCAGCCTCGCAAGATACCCAACGCCGCCCAGCTGCGGCAGATCGGGATCGTCGTCAAAATGGGGCTTGAGGATAACCGGAGTTACAGTCTTGCCGCCGCCGTGCATTTTCAGCACCGCCGCGTAGATGCGCTGGTGGATCGGGAGAGAAAAATGATCAGGCCGCAACCGGTCAGCCACCAAGTCGATCACTGCGGCATCGCCGACCATCAACGCCCCAAGGAGCGCAGCTTCTGCCTCGACGTTTTCAAGCACGGTTAGTAACCCTGCGGCGCGAAGAAGTCGTTGGCCTGAACAGCGCCACGTGTCTCGCGGGCAATAGCTGCCATAAACCTAGGCCTAGGAACCCGTTTGCCGCAGGCATATTTTCCCACGACACCCGCATTTGCGACCCCGATACGGTTCGCAAAATCAGCGTAAGTGATATTGGCCGCCGCCAGATAATCCTTCAGGTGCATGCCCGCACAGTATGTCCATTTTGGGCACACGGCAAGTCGCTTGTGTCCAATTTGTGCACTGTTTCTTAATATCCGAAGCGGATAAACGGTTCTCTCAACCGGGGAAGTAACATGTCCGTTTTAAGCGAAGCCATCCCAAGCCGTGTCCGTGCATTGCGTATGGAAAAGGGATGGTCGCTGGCTGAATTAGCAGAGCGGGCAGGGACGACGGCGTCACAGATCATGAAGCTCGAGAAGTCCCAGCGTCGGCTTGATCTCGCGTGGATAGAGCGCCTTGCTGCCGCTTTTGAGATTTCAGGGGGCGAGCTGCTTGGCAACGCTCCGCAGTATCCAGTTCACCCCTTTATGATCCCCTTGATCGGAGACATCGCCGCTGGGAACTGGATGGAGGCAGTACAGCAGAACCCCGAGATGATCTTCTCTCCCGTGGACGACCTCAGCGACAAAGCTTTCGCGCTACGCACGAAGGGCGACAGCATGGACAAGATCATCCCCGATGGCGGTTACGTAGTGATCGACCCGACGGACGCGGAGTTGCGCGAGGGCAAGGTGTACGCGGTGATGAACTCTGATGGTGAGACAACGATCAAGCGCTTTCGGAGCGATCCAGCAAGGCTGGAACCATGCTCAAACAATCCAGAGCACCAGCCGATAAGCTTGGGTCGGGAGCAGTTTGTTGTGCTTGGGCAGGCAAAGGGCGCTTTCGTGCCTCTCTAAATTAATTTTTCCATTCTGGACATGAAGCACTTGCAAGACGTGTCCAATTAGGACAACCTTAAGGCATCGGAGACGATCGCCGCATGGCCGCTGACCCTCCGATCCGCAGGTAAGGGAAAGCGCGCTGTGTGTCCGTAGTATGCTCGGGCCGGCCTCCGCCAACCTCCTGCCTCACATTGAGAGGAGGTTGCCCATGGGCGCCGCAGTCAACATCGCAGCACAAGCTGCCGCCAAAATTCTGAATAGCCTCGAGCCCTGGTACGACTGGGGTCGGACCTTCATAACCCGGCTGGACACGAACGACGAAGGCCCCGGCCGGTTTTTCGAGTTGCAGTGGCTCGGCTTGAACGTGACGGTCTTTATCGGCCGCACCCCGAAGCGGGAGGGCTGACCATGGCTCAGCCCATCATCAAGCCCTCGATTGAGTGGCCCACCCCTCAGATCAACGACGGCCATGGCGCCCTTGAAGATGTGTCGTGCCTGATCGAGCGGCTTCTGGCCCTGATGAAGCATAACATTGACGAGATGCAGGAGGCGGTCATTAACCGCCCGGTCGCCGACGAGTTTCAGGCCAGTTGGATCAACAATGTCTGGATGATTTTCCGGCTTGCTGACGAGAAACTGCAGGAAGTCGACACGATCGTCACGGCGATCGTTGAGGCGGGCCTCGCACCGCGCCGATCATCGTTAGTCAGCCATACTCAGCAGTCAAGAAGCCGGGACTGGCGTCTCGCGCTCAATGCGGCGAATGCCGCCAACACGTCTGCCGACATGAGCGACGGTGCGATTGCTCTCGCCGGACGGCTCTTCGAACAGGCTGTGCGGACGCGCGTGGGATCTCTCGACGACTTCCGCGAAAAGCTCGGACTGCTTGACTCGAACTGCGGCTTCACCGGGCCGCATCTGGACGAGTTGTTCCGCGACCTCGACGCCCTTGGCGCTCGCGCGAGCCGTGAGTTGGCAGCATGAGCGCCCCCGCTTCCATCGCGGAGGTCCTTGCTTCGATCAACGCTAAGCTGACCTTCCCTTCCCACGACCAAAATCACCCTAGCGACGAGATCATCAGCGCCTGGGAGAAGGTACGCGGCTGGAGGGATTGGCTCTACCAACAAGACGACATCAAGGGCTGCGGCACCGATGGTTGGACGGCAGAGCGCACCAACCTTCTTGATCGGGAGCAGCAAGACCTTGAGCGTTTTGTCACCGGTAATTGGGCAACGACAATCGCCGGGGTGGTTGCCCAGCTATCGCTCGCCATCATCGACATCGATCAAAGCGCTTTGGTCGAGCGGTGCATCGTGCAGTCAGGACTTCGCGCCGCCTATCTCCAGCGCGACGGCTTGGACGGCGGCACCCAGCAGCTGATCGTAGCAGCCTATGAACTTCAGTGCATGGACTGGGAGGATGTAGTTGCGGCTTATGAGCGGTCGAAGCCATCTGGGAAGCTGGCGCATGACACGCTCAACGCAATCGACGCGCTGATGCGTCGGCGTCCGGAATTGGCGGATGATCTTGCTGCGCTGCGAACCTTAGCAAGCGCAAGTGAGCGCGCCACCAGCAATCACGAAACAGTCGACCGACTCATGAAGACGTTGGTCGCCGAACCCGACGAGCTGCCGCGCAAGATCCAGATCCTGATCGATGAGGGCATGCTTGATGAGGCCGGGCCATGGCTGCTGCGCGACGTCGCTTACCTCAACGCCAGCATAAAGGAGGCATAACCATGCGCTTCCATATAACACGCGAGTTCTCGGCTGCACGGTCCGCTCATGCCGCCGCGTACGCCGCATGGGATGAGATCTCCGACAATCCTGACCCGCAGATTGCCGATCACTCGCCGGAAGCCAAGGCGGCGAGCCAAGCAGAATGCGAAGCGCTTGATGCCGTACTGTCCTTCGGCGCAACAACGCCGGCAGAGATCCAGGCCAAGCTCGCCTTTATGCGAGAGCGTGAAATCGACTCCTGCGCCACAGGTCACGCCGCTTGGATGGAGCAGATCGAGCGCGAGCTGATCGAGCTTCAGCGTCCGTGCGTCAGCCCTTCCATGGCACAGGCATTCGACGCATGGCGAGAAGCGTGGACGACGTTCATTGAGAGCCCGGACGACGACCATAAGGCGCGGATAAGCGGCGAGACCTTCATCGCGTTGATGGACGCGCCCTGCTTCACTCCTGGCGACTTCATCACGAAGGTCTATGTCAACCAGCTTGGCGAACATGGCCATACGCTTGGCGACGAAGACGCTGGCGCATTCCCCTTTGAGCTTGACCAACGACACCTGACTGGAAGCGGCGGCACGCACGATGATGCCGCGCAAGTTGCCTTGGCTCGGGACATCCGGGAATGTGACCTCGGCCGTTGCATGCTCGCGCTGGGGCGGGTCGACTTTGATCCGGCGGATTGGGTTGCCGCCGCTCAGCGTGCGCAGATGGTGGTCTACGTTGCCATCCATCGGGATGGCACTCGATGGCTCTGCACTAGCGAGCCTGACGGTGACGCCAATGAAGGCCATGGCGATCGTTTTATCACCTGCCAAGCCCTGATAGCTGGCGGCCTTGGCGTAGTCGGTCAAGCCCGTCGTCAGGCAGTCATCGAACACATAATCGAACACGCACCCACGCTTCTCTTGGATTGCCGTGAGTGCGCGGAGGCAGCGGCATGATCGCCCGATGCGCCATGACTATCCACGCGATCTGCATAGCGTTGCAGATAGGCTTCTGCATCAACAGGCTGCTTCTCCATCCAGGCGACGCTACGCCGATTTGGCTGGGCATGATGCTAGCCCTGAACGTGGGATGCGCTCTCTCGTCATATCGCATGTTGCGGCAGCCATGACCCAGATAGGCAATTCAGTTCCCGCCAGCACCCACGCGGGAGTGTCGGCAACGGCGATCCACGCTCCTCCCGCGCCGCCCCTGTTGGCCGAAGCATGGCTTCTCGCCTGGGGCCGCATAGGCGGCGCTGTCACCATCGGCACGGATGCGCGGATCTATCCGTGGTTCCGCCCCGGCATCGGCTGCGCTGATGACGACTGCGCCACTGTGCTGATGGCCGAGTTGATCGACACCCCCGGTTTACCGGCCGCCGTGCGTATCATTGTCGCGGCATCTCTTCATCCTAAGCGAAGGCGAGCAGCATGAGCCCTGACGCCATAGTCCTAAGCCTCTTCGCGATGATCTGGATCGGATGGCCGCTGCACAACATCGCTCACGATCTGCGGCTCCTGCGTAAGCTGGCGAGGAAAGAACCATGACTCAGCCTTTAAACTACACGATCAAGGCGATCGAGGATCTTCGGGCGCTTCGCGACAAGGGCACGTGGTCACCTCACGATCGCATGGGCATCGACTTCATCATCAGCAAGCTGATCAAGGCGGAGGTTTTCGTGCTGCCCGACTTGGGGCAGCTGCTCGATCGCACGAAGCCCCGGCCCGAGGTCGCAGGCGAAGTCTACCGTCCGCCGCACCCCATCGTAGCGCTCGAGTATCAAAGCGCGGTACCCGGCTGGACCCCAACATCGGAGTATGATGCTGCCCCGTCATCGCGGCGCATAGCGCTCGCATGGGACTGGGACGGCGTGTTCCCTGGCCCCGCATCGGCCAAGGAGCAGCACGACGTAGGCGAAGGCGTCTTTGTCGCGTCCATCTCATACTACGACAATCTCGGCATCTGGGTGCCCACGGGCGCGGCGCTGATGATGGGCTATGAGGCGGAGTACCGTGTTCCAGATCCTAGCGCCTACCGCGACAGCATGGTCGCCAGCGGCAGGGTCTCGCGAAAGACGGCGCAGGCGCCGACGCTCGTCATCCGCGACATGATGACGCTGCTGCCCGACAGCATGATGCAGCAGATCAAGAAGACCGGCGAGCAGGCGGCAGTTCAGGCTTTCGCAGCCGACGTGATGGACGAAGCCAACGCCTATAGCGATCTCTGCCTGGCGCTCGCCTGCAACAACGTCTCGACGACCAGGAACGGCCAGCCGGACCGGCTGAACCGCGCTCGCATCAAAGCAGGCAAGATCCCGCTGAAGGATTTCCATGTCCTCAAGATTGCGGGCGGTGGCGACGGCGGTGACGCGGGTCAGCCGCTCGGCAGCGGCGGGGTTCGGTCGCACCTGCGACGCGGGCACGTACGCCGCCTAAGCGCTGACCGCATCACTTGGGTGAACGCCACCATGGTTCGCGGCTCCCGGCCGGGCTTCGCCGACAAGCTCTATCAGATCAACAGCTAAGGACCTGCCATGGATACCATCATCAGTGCGGCGCCGATCGGGGCGCAGACGAAGACCTTCAGCGGTAACTATCTCGTCTGGCGCAAGGTCGGGCAGAAGCTGCGCAAGGGCTCTCCCGGAGGAGCATCGGGCAATCCGCGTTTTCGCCACCCGACGTTCGAGGCCGCTGAAACCGAGGCGCAACGTCTAGCCAGACTGTTCCCGGCCAGCACGTTCGTCATCTTGCAAGAGGTGGCACGGGTGAAGCTCAGCGAGGTGGCGACATGAAAGGCAGTGCTCAAGTGACGGACCCTGAGTTTCAGGACATGATCTCGCGCCTTATGGCTGCCGAAAAGGACCTGACTGACGACTTCTGGGCCGTCGCGTCCGTTCAAGTTCTTGCGGAGACCATGGCCGCAATCAAGGCTCGGCTGACGGATGAAGAGCTTGCCATGCTGATTGGTGTGGGGGCCGTATTGATCCGCCTTAGCCGCGACGAGGCAATGGCGGGCGTCCGTGCTGGCCTGGCTATTCAGAGGGCTAAGCATAATGGCGGACGATAAGGCACTAGCCGTCTTTACGCACGTCGAGGGGCTGTTGCCGCCGCTTCCCGAACTTGCGGATGCGCTGGAGGTGCAATGCGAGAAGGCCGGCGACCTCGGGCCGCAAATCAATCTGCCAGCGGTGTATGTAAGCATTATGATCCAAGCCTTCCGGCTTGAACGGCTGACGCGCCAGCACGATCAGATGCAAAACGTCATTAACCGGGCGGCTCGCAAACCTTCTGCACCATTGGTAGACGACCAGGCCATGGCGCTGGCCGTCCACCTTGCCAACGAGGCGATGGCGATGAGCTTTGAGCCTTTGGAAGCTGCTGGTGCGCTGTGGCACGCGGCCGCCACAATTGCCGTCGCCCACCTCCCTTCGGAGAATGCCCTGAGTGCCTTGGACGGCATGCACGCGATCGTGCGCGCAGATGTCGCCGAGGCGATCGGAAAAGGAGCGACAAGGCAATGAGCCCGCCTCAACCCACCGGCGAGACCGTGATCTTTTTCCGCGAAAACATGTTCTACCCCATCCAGCTTTCTGGTCTCAAGCCCAGCGCGAAGGAGGCGGCCGATCACGCCGCTTACAATCCCGGAACGTTGCGCATCGAGACCTTGGCCGGCGAAGTGCTCTGGCCAGAGGGAACCAAGCAATGAAGCGCCGTCACACCTGTCGCACCTGCGACCACTTCCGGCCAGGGGCGTCATCAAACATGAGCTGGCCCGCGCCGATCGAAAGCGATGATGAACTGGGCGTCTGCGAGTACACCCAGCCGGAGCCGGCGCAGCTACCTATCGGAGGGCCATCCACAATCGGGCTGCAGCCGGTAGTTCACGAAAGCCGCTCGTGCGCGGAATACATGCCGCATGCCGATTACGATGGTGACGACGATGGCGGTGGCGAAACGGTCACAGCGTCCAACGGGAAGTCTATTCTCAAGGCCGTGGCATGACCGGAGCGGCACAGCGCGACCGTCGGCGCGACAATCTCGTGCGCCTATCTGATGTGAAGGCCCGTACCGGCCTGTCACGTTCAACCATCTACCGGCGCATGGGCGCTGGCACTTTCCCTGTGTCGCAGCCGCTCAGCACCGGCATGGTCGCTTGGTACGAGAGCGACATTGATGCGTGGGTTGCTGACCCTATGGGGTGGAGGGCGACGGCATGAGGATACCGGAGATCCGCGATCGGCTGCACCAGCTGGCCGACGAACATGGCATAGCTGAACTACATGACTTGGCCGAAGAAACCCGCCGACGGTCGCCGTTGCGCGTAGTTCGGGCGAGATGGCCCCGCCTGACGCCAGAGCAACAGCAGGCCGTTCGGTCGGAATTCGAGGACAATCCCAGCCTAGGCGTGAAGGACTTAGCCGACCGGTTCAACACATCGATCGGCCGCATATCCGAGACGATAAGAGGCTTTAGATCATGAGCGACCAGCCGACCAACCGGGATGAGGACTACCAGGATCAACTCGACCATCGGGCGCAACTACTGGCTAATCTAGCGGGTGAGCTAGTGGACGATCCCGATGAGACATTAGGCTTACTTGCTCAGGCCCAGATGCTTGCCGCCATGGAGCACTTAACCCTGAAACAGTGGGCAGACGTTCAGCTTGAGACGGCCGAGAACATGTACGCGTCTATTCAAGCACGCCTGCTGGATGGAGAAGATGATAACTACAAGCCTCAGTTCCGTCGTTGACCGTCCATCAGCGCGGCGGCGGGGGCCATGTCCTTTATCAGCAGATCGGCCCATTCCTGCGATAGCTCGCGCCGCCGCTCCATGTGGCCGGCGCGATCGTAGGCGGCCTTGACCTTGTTCTCCGGCACGTGAGCCAGCATCAGCTCGATCACGGCCGGGTCGCTCAAGCTCTTCCGCTTGACCGCCAGGCTGTTCATCGTCGTCGAGAAGCTGGATCGCCAGCCGTGCGGCACATGGCGCCCGAAGAACCCGACCCGGTTGTAGAGGTAGCCGATCGCGTTCTCGCTGATCGGCCGGTGGCTGTGGCGCTGACCGGGGAATACCAGCCGCCCACGCCCAGTGAGCCGGTACACGGCGCGCAGAACTTCGACGGCCTGCCAGCATAGTGGCACCTGATGCTCGAAATGTTCTTCGTCCTTCAGATCCAAGACCAGCTTCATGCGCTGCGCCGGGATTGTCCACGTAGGCAGGAAAGGGCCGAATGCGGTATCTTCCCAGTCGATGCCCTCGAACTCCGACCATTCGGCACCGCGCACCATGCCTGGGCGCGACTGCGTGAGAGCGAGGAACCGCGAGGCCAGTTTGGTTACAGGTGAAGCGCCTGAAGCCTCGGCGGCGATCAGTACCTCGCGGGCCGCGTTCGGATCGGTAATTGCCGGCTGCTTGCCCTTCTTCGGCAACGGCTTGAGAGCCTTGCCGACGGCGGCGGCCGGGTCGACCGCCACGATGCCTTCCGAGATCGCGTAGGAATAGACGGATGATATGCGCTGGCGCAGCCGCTTGGCCGTTTCGATGGAGCCCCTGTCCTCAACGGCGCGCAGAGCCTTCAGGACTAGCGGCGCATCGATTGTCACCAGCGGCTTCGCGCCCAGCGCCGGGAAGACGTCACGCTGCAGGCTGGTGATCACGTCGTCAGCATGGACCGGCGCCCAGCGCGGAGCCTGGAGCGCGAACCACGTGCGAGCGGCCTGCTCGAAGGTGACGAGCTTGGCCTGCTCGGCCTTCTCCTGCTCCTTGGCGTCCTGGGCGCGCTTGCGCGCACCTGACGGGTCTTCGTGGTTTCGGATCTTGCGCCTGGCCTCGTCGCGCCGCTCGCGCGCCTCGCTCAGCTTCACGTCGGGGTACGGCCCGAATGTCAGCAGCTTCTCCTTGCCGTGGAGCCGGAACTTCATGCGCCAGGACTTGAGACCCGTCGTTGCGACATACAGGTAGAGGCCGCCAGCGTCGGCCATCTTGTACGGCTTCTCGCGAGCGGCAGCGCCCTTCACTTCCTTGTCTGTCAGCACGATACCCCGACCTCCAATTCCAGTACCCCGCCTTGTGCCACCAATACCCCCAAGCTGGGGCGGAACAAAGCGAGACGCCTTGGAACTCGGCCTTATCGGAGAAATGGCGGAAAAGCTACCCTCTCGGGACAGTTTGGCATTGGTTGGAGAGCAGTCTTGGCGGAGCGGGAGCCCATCACAAGGTTAGCGATAATCCGCAGAACTCCGCCATTCGTCCGGCTGTGATCCAGAGTGATACCCCGACCGATACCCCGACCCAAAATGAGACGCGGCAGGAAGCTCTGGTTCGTCTGCGACATCGGGATCCAAACTCACGCGCATAACCAGGCCGAGCGTCGCATCTGGCAGGTGCGATCCTTTCACCCTCTCGACTATCGCCCGCACGTCATAGCCGCGATCCATCTTGCTGCCGATCCAGACGGCGCGGTCCCGGCGCAGGTAGCCGACGCGGACACCACGGCAGCTGAACACGGCCACCGCCATGCGATCGTGCGGGTTCTCGGGCTCCCGCACCAGATGCACCTGCTCGCCCGGCGCGCATAGCGCCAGCTCGGCCTGACGGCTGGTGCCGTCCTCGTTGTCAAACCACTCGCCGACCGCCGGCAAGCTGAAGTCGTTCCAACCCATGCGCGTCTACTCTATGAGAACATAAGTGGAACATGCTAGAACGAAGTCAGTCGAGTCGCATAGAGGGATTTGCACATGGAAAATGCTTCGAAGCTGGACGAGTTGAGAGCCGAAGTGGCCAGGATCGAAAGCGAGCCGGGGTTTGACTTCGCGGCCTCGGTGCCGTCGCAGCGCCCTGCCCCCACGCCCGCTCCTGCGCCACTGCCGGACGAGCTACCGCCTGTGGTCGGCCAGTTCGATGATGTCGCCGAGGTCGACGGCGCTCGCCAGCCGTTCGGCGCGTGGCTGCTCGAGCAGGGCCAGCGCAAAGGCTGGATCGCCGACCTGGCCAAGTGGGCGAAGTCCGATCGGGGCTTCCCCAAGAACGGCAGCGTCGAGGATGTGCGCAAGCGACTTACGGCGGTCTATGCTGAGGGCGACGCGTACGAGGCGCTGGAAGATGCTGAGCTGGACTGGGCAGCGCTATGAGCCCGACCGCCATCGTTGAGGGATCGGACGTCCGCGCCAAGGTACAGCAGCTGGCCAACGGGCGGCACGTGAGCCTCGCAAGCCTGTCGCGTCTGGTGGGCAAGAATGCCAGCTACCTGCAGCAGTTCGTGACGCGGGGTTCGCCGAAGCAGTTGGGCGAAGACGAGCGTCTGGTGCTGGCGCAGTTCTTCGGGATCGATGAGCGCGAACTTGGCGCGCGGGAGCCGTGGCACCCGGCGCAGGGCGCCAGCACTTGTAGACGCGAGGCTGCGGACAGGCGCATGACGGTTGAGGCGAGTCGGCCTGATCGCGGAGCGTGACGATGACAAGCACTGAACTGGCGGATTGGAAGTATGCGAGCGAGTTCATGGCGCAATTCGGTGACGATGCGCCAGACGAGCTTCTTCGGCAGCTCAAGCATCTTAACGAGGTGGGCGACCATGAGGGTGGCCGCCGCCTGATCAAGCTGGTCGACCTGATCCAGGCACTTACGCCGGGTCCAGAGGATGGCGCGGCGAACTAGCACCAATGAAAAAGGGCGCCCTGGCCGAAGCCGGGACGCCCTTCTGCGTACATGGGGGAATGCACGGGCGGGCGCTTACCCGTTCGTGACGATCAGTTCACCCGCCCGCTTGCCTTTACCCACGGTCGCGGTCGCCAGCGTGTAGGTGGTCTGCACCTCGTCGAACGCAAACCGTCCGAACACGTCTCGCGCGCCGGCTGTGTCGTTGATCGACAGAATGAACCGGCCCGCGATCCCGGCCAGCTGCTCGGCCAGCCGTTCGAAGTCGGCCCGCTCGAACCCGCTGTCGCCATAGTCCGTCTCGCAGTCCCAGTAGGGCGGATCGAGATAGAACAGGACGTCGGGCCCATCATAGCGTCGGATCAGATCGCTGTAGTTCAGCTGTTCGATCACGACGCCAGCAAGCCGATCGTGGATCTCGGCCAGCAGCGGCTCCAGCTTGCTCACGTCGAACCGGCCGGGAGTGCGCCGATCGACACCGAAGTTGCGCCCGTTCACCTTGCCGCCGAACGCCAGGCGCTGGAGGTAGAGGAACCGGGCCGCGCGCTCCAAGTCGGTCAGCGTGCCAGCGTCGACCTTCACCAGCCGCGCGAACTCGGCCCGACTGGTGATCTGCCAACGCAGCACATCCATGAACTGCGGATAGTGCCGCTGCAGGATGCGGAACAGGTTGGCCACGTCGCCCGACAGGTCGTTGATGACCTCGGCACGTGGCCGGCTGGTGCGGCGCAGGAACACGCCGCCCATGCCCACGAACGGCTCGACGTAAGTGTTGTGCGGGATGGTGGCAATCTGGGCGACGAGGCGCTGCGCCAGGTTGCGCTTGCCGCCGACGTAAGGCGCGGCCGGCGAGGCCGGGCGCACAGGCGTAAGGTCCCCTGGAATTCCAAGGCACCCTTCCGAAACGGGAATACCCGTTTCGGCTTGCGGGAAGTCAACGGGGATTGCCGTAGACGTCTGCTGGTCCCTGCTGATCTGCAGGGACCGATCTTCGATAGACTCCATGATGTGTGGTGCTCATACAAGCCCCGCCCTGTCAGGGCAGCGGGGCGTTAGCGGCTAGGCCAGCCGCGCGTGACGAGGAGGTGCCCACCACTCGTCGGTTGCCGTGTTAGCGCACGGCACCCCCGCTCCGGCCTAAATACGGGATTTGCCCGTAATTAGATGCCAGGCGGACGTGTCTCTTAAGGCGTGGATCCGAACTACCGGGAAATATGCGGTAGTTGCCTAAAAAATGGCGGTTTTCTGCGGCTTTGACCGTGGATCCGAAGGTGGTGAGTCCGCAGGCCCGAAATGGCAGTGAGCAGCACCCGAAAGCCGCAGATTTCTGCGGTTTATAGGGGGTGATCCGACCTGGAGCGCACAACCCCCTTTTCAGGTCTATCACGGTACGGCGATAACGTCGAAGACGATGCCAGCGCCAGCCACCTTGCGTGGAAATAGCCCCAGGCCACCGATCGACTGATCGATGTAACATTTGATCGTGGCGCCGGTCGTAGTGACGGTGCCGATCACGCCGTAGCATTGCGGCACCGCCTGGTCCGCGCTGGTGACGTACTCGGTGATGTCGAGCGCAGGCACGGTCGGCATCGCAGCCCACGTGATCGTTGCCGTGCCGTTCGACCCGGTCACCGCTTGCTTGACCGACCGCGTGATCCGAGGCGCCTGCGCGCCGATCGGACGGAACACGAGCGACGGGTCGGCCACTCCTGTCGTAGTCATGTCGGGCGATGGGATCGTCGTGGCGGGCTGCGGGATCTGCGCGGCGATCGCCGTCACTTCCGACTTCGTCGCAAGCGTGCTCGTGTCGACAGGCTTGGGCACGACAGCGAGCTGCGCGTGCGCGGCGCCAGGAAGCGCTAGAGCGAGGGCATAGATCAGATGGCGCATGGTCACTCCTTGCTTTAAGCGGGCGGTCGCCCAAACACTGAGAGGTGCAGATCGCGCTGGATCTGCTCGAGCGTGGCCGTAGGCTCGACAAGACAGCGGAACTCAGCCGGACCGCTGAGCAACAAGGCATCGAGCTGCTTGATGATGTCGCGCATGACGATACGCGGCCCGCTGTAGCGAGGGCTCCCATCCCATAGCTTGATCTTGGCAAGCGCGATCAGCCGCATGTCCGAGATGTGTTGCACGTCGTCACGGGTCAGCATCGGCCCAGCCTCGTGATCAGCACTACGGCTGTTACCAACACACGGGCGGTGCCGATCGCCAGGCGGTCCATGAGCGCGCTCATCGGGTAACCCCCGCGCTGCGCCTGTCACGCACGTTGCCATCGATGTCCCAAGGTAGGAACTCGTTGTCGTTGGCCGCCATGAGGCCGATGACCGGACTTCCCGCCTGGAGCGTGTAGGTGCCGCCGCCCGGCCCAGCCACGCCAGTCGAGCCCGTGTTCGTGGTACCCCGGTAATCGGTCCAGAGGGGATCGTTGCGCACCGTGTTGCTGGTGCCGTAGATCGACCCGCGCCCCGCATAGTCCTGCGAGAACACGGCACCCTGGCCCACTACGCCGCCGTCGGCCGCGACGTACTGGCTCCAGTTGTAGGCCCAGCCCACGCCATATCGCTGCGACCAGTTGCCCGTAGCGTTCGGAGCATTGGTCGGATCTGGCGTGCCGTTGTTGTTGGTCGCGACGAAGACGTCGCCCTTCATGTTCACCTGCGTAAAGATGTTCTGACGCACCAGCCACAGCTTGTGCACGCGGCTCTGGGCTCCGCTGGCGAGCGTACCGTCGACGTAAGCCCAGTTGTGCCGGTGATACTCGTTGAAGCCGGTGAAGGTGTTGTACGCGACGATCAGGTTGGTGACATTCCCGATGCCGCTGTCTCCGCCAAAGCGGTTCGTATCGGTGGCGGCTGACCCGACGTACTCGGACAGGTTCGAGACGAAGGCGTAGCCTGTCAGGTTGTAGCTCTGCCCGAAGCCCATCAGCTGATTGGCTACGCGCTGGAACCGATTGAAGGCCGTAATTCCACCATTTGCCGGACGCGCCGACACGTCGCCCAGCGATGCGCCATTCTGGAAGTTGCTGCCGAGCACGAGATAACCCTCGATCGCGGTCGGCGCCGTGCCGCTGACCGACAAACCTCGCAGCAGACGATCCTCATAGGCGGTCGAAGCGCCAAGGATGTTGCCCGCCGCGTTCGTGATGGTTAGGCCGTTTGCGGCGATCGAGGTGCTGACCATGGCGGTGGTCTGCCCGGCATTGTCGATCTGGACGTTCTCGGCGCGAAGGCTCGGACTGGCGCCTGTGGTGGTTCGGGAGAGCTTGATATTGCGATAGAGCAGATAGAGCTGGCGATTGTTGGCGACGGGCGCCGTCACCACTGCCGTACTGTCGGCCGGATCCGCCTCGATGGTGAGCGAGCCGCCGTTCGTGTTCTGATACGTGCCGGTGGTCCACGCCGTCGAGTTCGGCACTGATCCCTGGATGCGGATGATCGCGCCCGAGGTGACGCCGCCGGTCAGCATCGTCGCGGATTGCAGCGCTCGCGCCGCTCCCGTGGTGCTCGCGAGCGTAGCGAAGGGATTGGCGCAAGCGGTCGCCGGGTTGGTGGAGACCTTGACCACGCCGCCGCTGGTCGCCCCTGAGGCGAGCACAGCGACATCCACCCCGGTTGTCGCGTTGACGCACACGTAGGGCGGTGCCGCGGCCTTGGCGGTATCCTTGAAGAAGTACCGCGGGCTGAACTCGCGAGCGACGGCACTGTCCGCTGATCGCAGTATCGACGCCGAAGAGCCGACACGTGGGTAGACCTCGGCGTTTACGGTGATCACCGCGCTGTTGGCGAGCGCGCTGATGTCGGTGGCCGGAAGAATATATGCCTGCACGACGCCCTGGTCGGTGCTGTAGTTCGTCGACTTGCTGATCGTGGGCACGTTGACCGTGATCGTCGTCGTGCCATCGCTAATCAGGTAGCGCACGTCGGCGATGCCATTGCGATGGAAGGCTACCACCTCGATCGGCACGACGCTTCCACCGATGGTGTTGCCGACGACCTTCTGGTCGAGCGTGGCGAAGTTGGCCACGGCCTTGGGGCTGGCCTCGGCCGAGTTGTTGACGACGCCTGGGGCGGTGTCGGTCGAGTAGACGTAATCGGAGAGCGCGACAGTCGAGGCGGTCAGGCTCGCCTGGTTGGGATAGGGCAGGCGAACGCGCGTGGTGACGTAGACCGTGTCGCTGATCGTCGTCGTGTTGCCCGAGCCGTCGTACCCTTGCCTCGACAGCGATAAGGGCAGCGGCGAGCTGATCGACGGCGTCGAGGGCGTGTCAGCCTGCCAGCCACTGCTGGCGATCGAGGCGATCGGGCTTGAGTTGACCGGCAGGAACGAGCGAAGCAGCTGCATCTGCTGCATGCGAGGCCGGTTGATGATCGACTGCGCGGGACTCGGTGCAACCAAGCCCAGGCCGAAGGCGACAACGAGCGCATAGAAAAGCGCGAGACAGCGGCGCCGGATCATGGCGCGACCCAGCTGTTCGCTACCACGATAGGCGTGCCGGTGGTGAAGGCGTAGAGCGCGGTCGAAGGCGCGAACAGGAACGTGTACGTCGTGCCTGCCCCGGCACCGCTCGGGATCAACGCATCGTAGCTCGTCGCGCTGCATGCGGTCGCCTGCGTGGTGCAAAGGAACAGGTTGGCGGTCAGCGCGGCCTCGACCTGGACAGTAAGGCCGATGCGCCCTGACGCGGCCCCGCTGATGCTCGTGGCGGTGCTCGCGGTCAGTGTGGTGCGGGTCGATGCGGCAAGGCCTTGTGCAGGCGCGAGACCGCCCCGCGTGTCAGTGCTGAGCGCCCGCAGGTTGCCGCTCGGGCCCGTGCCCGCGATCTGCTGGGCATAGGCCGGGGCAGCGCCGCCCGGCGTGCCGGTCGATGGCGTGGCGCTGGTCGTGTTGACGGTCCAGGTGCCCGACTGCGTGACCGCGTGCGTGCCGACTGTCAGCGGCGCCGTGAGCAGGCTCTTCACGTCAATCAGCAGCGCGTTGGTGGAGCCTGCTGCCGGCGATGTCGTCGCGCCAATGCGGTCGCGGATCGCCTGCTCCGCCGTGATCTGCGTCGTCTGGTTCGCGGCGGAAGCATCGCCGCCCCCGCCACCTCCGCCCCCGCCTCCCGACGTACATGGCGCCCATGTCGTGCCGCTGTCGGCCGAGCAGAAAGATGCTTGTCCCGGAAGGAAGCCGGCCGGTGCCTTGGCTGTCGTGCCTGGGGCTACCTGGGCGAAGGCTACGCACGGAAGAAGGGCAAGCGCCATCGCGCCCGCAATGCGGGTTAGAAATCTCATGGCAGTCCTTTCGGTGGAGGTGGCGCTCAGGCGCCCAGAATGATCTTGGTAAGCAGCGGAAGCACATCGACGCGCTTGGGGCCGATTGGCCGGTAGGACGGCCTGGCCACGCCGCTGTAGACCAGGGCCCGCAGATCGGCCGGCCACTTGCCGTCGAAGAACATGGCGCGCTCGATCTTGGCGCGCTCCAGTGCGTTGCCCCGGTCGGTCCAATTCATGAAGCTGGCGCGGCTCTTGTCGCGCTTGCCGGCGCACCAGTGCTCGACCCAATCGGCAGTTCCAATCGCGCCAAAGTGCCATTGAAACGACAGAGCGGCGGCGAGCTGGATCTCGGTTAGGTCATGTTCGGCGAAGGCGCGGTGGACGGCCGGGTAGTACTGCTTGCGCATGAGGTCGACGGTCGCGCGCAGGCACGTTTCCAGTGACTGCGGCTTGTCCTTGTACTGCAGCACGTCGAAACCCGACTTTGTTGAGATCCCGCCCGCCCAGGTCCACACCGGCGGCTTGGCATTGTCCTTGTACGCCTCGAGCACGATGCCCTCGACGCTGCAGCAGTACGCGGCAATGCGCGGCGTTAACGCCGTGACGATGATGTCCATCAATCTACCTTTCGGGGAGAGCGCGGCGCGATGCCTGCGCGGGGACTTACTTGCCCGTTTTCTTGGGGGAGCAGCGCACTAGGTCGTGGATGCGGTTCAGTCGCGCCCAGACGGCCACCGGGTATCGCTGGCGTAGGACGTTGTAGAGCATCGACCCCTTGTAGACGAAGGTGGAGAACGCCAGCAGTACGCCCATGCCGGTCACACCGGGCGGCACTGTGGCGCCTTCGCCGGTGCCCCACGACCAGAGGAAACGCAGGCCAGCGTAGATCAGCACCGAAGAGAAGGCGAAGAACACGTTCAACAGCCACTTGGGCGCTTTGGGGTAGTTCGCCATGCCAGGTTCGAGCAGGAAGTGCCGCAACAGCCCGCATAGCCCTGCGATGAGGTAGAACAGGCCAGCGAATAGCGAGTTGATCAGTGGGGTCATGACTTGGAACCTCCGAGCTTGAACGACTCTGCCCAGTCGCGGATCTTGCCGACAAAGATTGGAATGAGGGGGTTGCAGACGAGGCCGACCGCAATGGCGAGCGGGAACGGCTCGGGTTGCACCAGGAACCCCCATCGGTGGCCGAGCGCTGGCACTAGCAAGGGCGCGAGTACGGCACCGGTGAACACCGAAAACAGCAGGACCACGAAAGCGAACTTGCCGGGCGGGTCCGCGCTGGCGGCGGCCAGGTACATCGGGAAAGCGTAGATCAACGCACCGATGCCGCCGAAGAGGTAAAGTAGGGGGTTGTTCATACCAACTCCGTGGTGGTTGATCATGTGGCGCGCGGGCTGTAGGAACTAGGGCTAGATGCCCGACATCAAGGCAGTGTTCGCCGCCGCGAGTGCGTCCAGCTGGTACTGGCGCGGCGTACCCACATCGACATTCCACGCATCGATGCCGCTTCCATTCGCGACGTAACCGTAATTCCATAGAGCGGAGAGCGGCACTCGCTCGCGGACGATCGCTGCCAGCATTGTGGTGAATTGCGCCGTCTCGGCCGCAGCGTCCGCAGTCACACCGGCGTCGCCCCTGATGGCTCCGAACTCTCCAAGGAACAGAGGCCGGCCGTGATGCTCCGCCATGGTCTTGAGCAGACCGATCAGCTGATCGGGCGTTGCCTTAGCAAAGGTCTGATCATTCCAGTACCAGAAGGCCTTGCGTGCTGCCTGGTAAGAATGGGCACACAGCGTATCGAAGCACCTGGGGTTCTCGTATTCCGGCCAAGGCAGCGCGCCCGGTGCGCCGCTCATCCACTGGGCATAGGTGTCCAGACCGGCGCTGATGTTGTTGAATTGATTATACCGGTTGGGCAGTGAGATCGCCGCGCCGCTCGACAAAAGTCGCCCATGTGGGTCATTGGCTCTGACAACCGCGCACCAATCGGCTGCCGCGTTGAAAAGGTCGGCGGTTGTCAGCTGATCGGTAGTGCCGTTGGCATTAGCGGGTGCGGCGGCGTAACTAGCTGGACCTCCGTCAGCCAAAGGCGGGAAGCTGGCTCGCGGGAAGAGGTCCGCATAGGACTCGTACTCGTTGCCCATTTCCCACCCGAAGATTGCGGGGCTTTCCGCATATCGCTTCACGAATTCCGCCGTGTACGCACGCATGAACTGGCGCGTGTTGGAGGCTGGGTTGCCCCACTGGCCGATCGTATCGCGCTTGCCGGCCGAGGTGAAAGCCATAAGATCACAGGTGGTCGCGTGGCGCCAGAACATGGACGGGATGAGACCGATGCCGGCACTCTCGGCCGCGCTGACGATCGCTGCGTTCTTCGCCCACCATCCCGCCGGGTTTGTGAGGTACTGCCGCCAGCCCGCATTGCCATTGGCGCCTGCCTCGAACTGCCCGGCGTTGTACCGCACGAAGGGTACACCTTTGGCAGCTAGCAAAGCAAACTGCTGTGCAAGGTCATCGTGATTGAACAGGCTGTAGAAGTTGAGCCCAATAGCGCGGTACGGCCTGCCGCCCTTCAGGATTTGCGAGCGCGAGGCGGAAAGTCCGAGACGGGTCATTGCGTAAATCCACTGATGGAGGCCACGAGCGCGGTGTTGCCGGTACCGGCCGCCGGCACCGTCAGGACAATGGGTGTGTTGACGAAGCTATTCGCCAGTGGCCGGTCAAACGTCAGCCGATGGTGGAATGCGGTAGTCGGCCCTGCCGGGATACCGATGACGAAGCTACGTTGCCCTCCGACCAGGCCATCGATGGTGCAGGTCAGCAACGCTGCGGAGGTTGCGCCGCCGCCGGAAATATCGATCTCGGTAAGGTAGTTCTTCGACGGAACTGCCGCCATTGTCGCGATGGCTTGGGCATTCGCCTTCAAACCCGATGACGCCGCGGCAGGCGAAGCACCCCATGGATAAGGCTGCACAGCAACGCCAACCGGCGACGTATTGGTGTTCGCAATCGAGACCGACTCTGTCGTGAAGTCTTGGGTATGCAGCGCTACCCGCCCTGCCAGTACGCCCGTGGCGAGTGCCAAGACCTTGACCCGCATGCGAACGCCAAAAACGCGAAACGCGTACGCTTGCTGAGCAGCGCTGAAGTTGTTGTTCGATCCGACAAGGCCTAGAAATTGCGCACCCGCGCCGTAGACTGGGAACCATCCCACGATGCCTGCCGGATCAAGCGTCTGCTCGTAAGTCACCTGCGCGCCGGTATAGGTGCCTTCGAGTGCAACGACGACGCTGCCGAAGCCGTCGATCGGGAAGCCGGTAGGGTCGGTGGGGACGTCACTCAGGTAGCGGCGCGGATCGCTTGTCGTGAACGGAGATGGCACCAGCCAAGCTCCCGGCGGCGACACGAGCAAGCTCGCCGAAAGCTGGCGCGACTTGCGATCCGCCGCAGTGTTCGGAGGCGCTGTTGGCAAGCCTGCGAGGGCATCCGTCGCACCGAGGTCTAGCGGGAGCCGGTCACGTACAGCGCCAAGGGTCACATCTCGAGATGGCAGATTGTCGCTAAGCGCCATAGGTCAGGCTCCATGCTGGTAGTTGAGAGCGTAGCGCCACGCGCCATCGCCAGGAGCCCGGCTAAAGGTCAGCGAGAAGCCCGAGGCGTCTGCAGAAAAGATGGCCTGACCATCAATCGTCGCACCGTTGCCATCGATTAAGAGTGGCCGCTCACCCCAGCTTCCAGCCTTGTCGATCACGACGACAATGCCGCCATCCGCCGGCAGCGTAAGCGTGAAGCTGCCTGCGCTAGTGTCGGCGGCCACTGTATCCCCCGAAGCTGCGACATAGGGCGAAACCGCGCGGGTCACTGCCAACAATCCATCAAGGCCTAGATCACCGGGATTGGCGTAAGGACCGACGTCGACATAGCCAGGATCTTCAGCGGTCCGCCGATAGCGCCTCCGCTTGCCGGTGACCGGATCAACGCTGCTGTAGAATGTGTCATAGGGCAGATCGAGCCCGCTCTCCGGGGTGTCTCGACGATACTCGACACCAGCCTGGATCGGCTCCAGCCCGGCGAACAGCGCCGCATTCTTCGCAAGAAGATCGGCGAGCATCGTCTCGTTGGTGGGCACGATCGGGTCTCCGCTCAGCTGACCAGCTTGCGCAGGCGCGCAAGCTCGATCCCACTCAGCTTCACCAAGGCTTCTCGAGCGCGGACCCATTGCTCGATCCGGCGCCGGGTCGCCTCATCCAAGGACGAAGCAGCAGCGGTCACGCGGTCAAGCAATTGGGTCAACTCGTCGCTGCCGAGCAGCGCCATCAGTTCTTCAGTGGGCGCAATCGTGGCATCGGCCAGCTGCTGGTCGAGTTGATCACGCCGCGCGCGCAGATCGTTCAGGTCGGGTGCTTTGGTCATGCTGTTCCTCATCTGCCGAATGCCAGCCAGTCGAAGCCGTCGAGGTGCTGGGAATTGCTCGTGGCGGCCTGTGTCCCGACGGTCGCGCCGAACTTGGTTTTCGCGCCTACGACCTGAAGCCAAAGGTCGCGGTTGTTGTTGAAGACGGTCAGGTAGGGCACCGGAACGAAGCTCTGGCACTCGTTCGGAAACGGATCATCAAACACGACGGAGAGCTGCACTTCGTCGTTGATGGCGCCGCGAAACTTGCCCCACTTCATCACGACGCCGCCGGGTAGCTCCTGCGAGCCTTGGTCGGCCGACATGTCCTGCTTGAGCAGGAACTCGTAATCCATGGCGCCGACCTTGAGGGTGTCGACCTCGACGTCGTGCATCTTCACGACGCCGTCCTCGACCGCGAATACGGGCTGGCCGCCGTTCCCATCTGCGTCGAAGATGCGGAAGTAGTCGGCGACGAAGTCGAAGCCGCCTTCCACCCCGTCATTGTTGGCAAGGAAGCCGATCACGTGGCCGTTGCTGTCCAGCTTCACGCCGTAGCGCAGCAGCACGCCGTCGATCGACTCGGCCAGCACCGCGAGTTCCGCGGTCTGGCCGTTGAAGGAGGTCTCCAGCGACAGCAGCTGCGTTGCCAGCGCACCGTCTTCATCGGCGCGCGCGATCTCTTCCGCGAGCACCATCGCGCTGACGTCCGCGATGTCGCTGGCGAGCGTGGCGGCCAGGGCCTGCCGAGCGGTCGCTTCCGCTTCGTCACCGCTCACCCGTGCCGACGCCTCGTTCAGGACGGCTGCATCTACATCAGCGATGTCGCTGCTCAGGGACGCGGAGAGTGCCTCGCGCAGCGCAGCCTCGGCGCTGACCGCATCGGCGCGCGTCGTCGCTTCGGTGGCGATTGCGGCCTCAAGGTCCGACACATGCCCGTCGACCACGCCCTGCAGAGCCGAGAGCCCCAGGTTGCGCTGCGCAGTCTCGGCTAGATCGGCCTCCGCGCGCGTGGTCGCCTCGCTGCTGATCGCCGCTTGCGTGGTAAGCAGCTTGCCGTCGACTTCGGTCCGCAGCGTGGAGATGGCGAGTTCGCGCTGCGAAGTTTCGGCACTGTCCGCGTCGGCGCGCGTCGTCGCTTCACTGCTGATCGCCGCCTGCAAGTCCGACACATGGCCATCGACTTCGGTATGGAACAGCGAGATGGCGAGTTCGCGCGACATGGTCTCGGCGGCATCAGCCGAAGCGCGCACTGTCTGCTCAAGCTCAATAGCCGCCATGGCCGCATTGATGCCGTCGGTCGCGGCCGCTTCGATCTCGGTGATGAGCTGGACGAACGCCTCACCTTGCTCGACCCGCTCGTTGATCTCCTGCCGTACCCGGGTCGTAACCTCGATGCCGTCGAGGTGGAGCAGGCGCTCCCACCGGGCTTTACGCTCCTCGCCGAGCAGCTGAGCCGCGTAGGAGGCCAGCAGATTATTGCGGTGCTGGTCGACCAGCGACTGCACGCCTTCGACGATGTCGGCCGCCGAGGTGGTGGAGCCCAGCTTCTTGAGGGCTTCAATGACGTTGTCGGCGGTGCCTTCGCCGACCGGCGTGCCTGGGGGAGCACCAACGGTCGCATTGTCCTCCGGCTTGGTGCCGTCCGGGTCCGCGATGTCGGGCCAGTTCACGATGGTGCCTATCGGCTCCACCTTGCCCGCGGTGCTCAGCCCCTCGACGGAGAGCGTCAAGTTGCTGACGGACTGCCCGACTTCAATCGAGAAGTCCTTGAAGAAGCCGTACACCGCAAGCGCATCCAGTGCGTCATCAGCAATCCACAGCGCCGGCCGTGCGCGGACTGCGGCGATCCGGCCGGCGACGATGTCGATCGCGTCGGTATCGATCAGCGCCTTCGCACTCATCCGCTTCGACCAGGCACGCTTGACGATCGTCACCTCGCCGAAGTCGTCGACCTCCTTGCGGCTGAAGTCGGTGATGCCGGCGCTCGGCGCGGCTTCCGTGAGACCAAGCCCGATGAGCTTGCCGATCATCAGCGTGCCGATAGACACTTGCCCCGTGCCCACGATTGTCACGACGGCAGAGTCGGTGGTCGCCGGCAGATCGAGGAACAGCGCAGAGCCGCCCTCGCCGGGCGCGATGGTGCGGTCGTAGTAGCTGCCGATCCGCACCCGCACGGTGTCAGCTGTCACATCGAGCAGCGCGATCGCGTTGATCTCGCCGTTCTGCACCTCGACCTCAACGGGCCCGGCGGCGGTTGTTGCGGAGCCGAGAGCTTCGTCGAACATGGCCCAGCGGTTCGTTGGGCCGATGTCGGTCCACATGCCCGAAGCGCCAGTAGGATCACTGCCCTGGCTTGGCGCAGCGCTCTCATAGATCCGGTGCGTCGCCTGCTTGATCACGCGCGCGCCGAGCGGATAAGCCGTCCCTGCGGCCCACTCGGGATAGTCGTCTTCGACCACGGTGCTGGCGATCAGCGCCGGGCCTTGGATCGAGGCGGGCTGCAGCAGCCGCAGGGTCGACACGCCGCCTTCAGGCGCTGGGTCGGTGCCCGGATCGTTGAAGGGCTCCGATGCGGCGAGACCCTCGATCGTCAGAGTGCAATAGCTCACTGGCGGCAAAGCCAGATCAACCGAGAAGTCCTTGTAGAACCCCCGGAAGTCGAGCCAGGCGAACCGGTCGTCCGCAACCCACCGCGCCGCGGTGGCGCGCAGATCAGCAACCCGCCGCTGGAGTTCGTCGACGCCGTCGGTGGGCACGAGCAGCTTGACCGACATGCGCCGTGCAAAGGCGCGCGGCACGACCTTGGTGACACCGAAATCATCGGTGACACGCCGGCTGTAGTCGGTCAGCCCGATCGTCGGGGTTTCTTCAAGCGTGCCGAGCTGGAACTCGGCGCCGCCGTCCAAGACAACCTTCAACTGCCGGCCGCCACGCTGATAGCGGTACCGCCGCTCTCCGCCGTAACATCGTCCAGCTTGCTAGCTATGCGGCCTGTGTTCCCGGTGATTGCCGCATTGCCGCTGTTCATGTCGCTGCGCATTTGGGCAAGCTCCGCACGCAACGCCCTGATCTCATCAACCAGATTGTCGTTGGCCGGTGGGCTTGTCTCTGTGGCCGTACTTGCGTTCGCGGCAGAAGCGAGGGCGCCAATGATAGAGGCTGGGTCGTTCGCGCCAGTGATTGCACCGATAAGGTTGTATGTACCCTCCAAGCTCGCTGCAATCTGCGCCTGCACACGATCCAGCTCCTGCCTGCTGGTCGCAGTGTCGCCCGCAACCGACAACAGCGACTGACTGAGGCCCACGAGCTTGTTAGCCGCTTCCTGGTCCCCGCCGCGCGCTGCAAGGGTCGCAGCGTTGAACTGGCCCATCAGCTGCGCAAAGCTGCCGGAACTGCTGCCATTTGTGATGCCGCGAATGCGGTTCACTTCGGCCATGATGCCGTCGCCTACTGAGGTCCAGGCCTGGCGCAGCTGGTCGGCCGCCGCCGCGGCGTCCTTGGCGTCCTGCAATGCCCAGATCTGCTCCTGCAGCGCCTTGTTGCTGGGGTCGATCTTGGCAAGGTCGAGTGCGCGGATCGCCGCAGTGTCGCCCTGCAGTTCCAGCAGCTGGCGCTGCAGGTCCTGCTGTTCGGCCAGGATGTCGGCTGCGCTCTTCGCGCCGTTCATGGCCGTCTGCAGATCGGCGAACGCGGGAGCAAGCTGCAGCAGCGTCGCATAGGTCGACTGCCCGGCCGCCGTGGTGAGATCCTGCGCTTCGACCAGCGCACGGAAGCCGGCGAGCGTGCCGGGCATCGCCAGGCCGAGGCTGTCGAACACTTGGGCGAACTGTCGGGTCTTCGCGGCGGCCTGCTCCTCCTTGCTGTAGTACGCGTCGAAGTAGGCGCCGATCGCGCTGGTAAAATCGCTCACGCTGTCGAACTGGTCGGCCAGTGCGAGCTTCGCATCGATGCTCATGGTGGCCGCAGAGCTGCTCAGCAGGCCCAGCGAGGCGGACACGCTCTCGACGGTCGACGACACCCGCACCAGCGTCTCGAACAAGCCCTCGCCGGCCTTCTGGAACTTCTCAATGCCGGGGAAGGCGGCGGTGGCCATCTTGTCGGCTGCGGCGCCGAAGACGGCGCTCAGCTTTTCCTCGATCTCGTCGCCGGTGAGGCCTTGGAGGTCGATCTTGCCGATGTCGACGACGAAGCCGCTAAGCTTGCTCTTGATCGCGTCGGTGCTTTCGCCCAGCGGGCCAGCCGCAGCGAGGATCGCATCATTGAACTGGCGCAGGATCAGCGTGAACTGGTTCTCCAGCCCCGCATCGGCATCGCTGTACTTCGTCGAATACTTGGTCGACGTGGTAATGCCGAAGAGCTTCTTCTTCTTTTGCACGTCGGAATAGTAGGACGCGTCGAAGCCACCGGAGAGGATGTCGCCGAGCGTCTGATCGTCGCCGAACAGGCCGCTGCCCACCACCTTGGTCTTGGTGCCGAACAGGCCCTTCAGGATGCCGCCAACGAGCGGGATGGAACCGAGCACCGAGCCAATCGCATTGGCCTTGAAGCCCTGCGTCACGTCGCTGTTCGCGTTCACGTCGCCCGTGCGCAGCACCAGCGCAGCGAACCCGCCGATCTGGCTTTCGATCGAGCGAAGCGAAGCAGCCATCTGGCGCGAGTAGGTGAGCATGGTCGTGTCCACCTGCCTGAGCGCGTCGATCGAACGCTTGATGCTTTCCGACTTCGCCGTGGCGTCGCCCAGCACAGTGCCGGTGCCGTCGTTTGCCTTGGGCAAGGTGTTCTTGCCTCCTCCAAGCGAACCCACGACCGAGATGCCGGCCGCCACCAACGCTGCAGCGGTTGCGGCCATGGCGGCGAGGTTGAGGGGGAAAGGCAGCTTGGACTGCGAGGCAATGCCAGCCGTGCCCTCTGCGGTCGCAACAGCAGCTGCACCAGCGACCTTCGTCGTGGTCTCGAGTGCGCTCTGGATCATCGACTGCAGCGACATCGCAAGCTGGATCGCGCGGAACACCTTCTCGGCAGCCTCCATGGCTTTGTAGCCGGTAGAGTGCTCCTTGAAGAAACCCTTCGCCGCATCGGTCATGTCGCCGAAGGCTGCGATTTGTGCTCCAGACGAACGCAGAGCCCAACGCTCGCGCTCCTGGGCCAGCAGCTTCTCGTTGCCGCCCGCCTGCGTGATCTTTTCGGCGTGCTCCTGCTCGGCACGGGTGCGGCTCGCCTGGTAGGTAGCATAGATGGATGCCATGTCGCCGATCGCGCGACCGGCATTCCCGAACGCATCCGCCATGCCCTGGCCGGCGGACTGAACCTTGCCCGCGATGATGTCCCACTTCTCGGCGGTGAGTGTGAGGCTGTCGTTGTAAGCGTTCTGCGCCTGAGCGTTGCGGACACCTTGAACAGCAAGATCGCCCTGCTGCTTGACGAAAGCTTCAACCTTCGCCGGGTTGGCACCGCCAGTGAGCCAAGTGGCCGCCTGCTGCCGAGCCTTCAGCTCTGCCATGCCGCGTGCGCGCGCCTCCTCGGTAGCGCCGATCAGGCGCAGCTCCTCGCGCAGTTCAGCGAGACGATCCTTGCCGCCCTGTAGCGCCGCAAGCAGCTGAGCATCGGCCTCGGCCTTCGTCAGACTTGCACGGGCGACGCGCTGATCCTCCAAGGCGCGAGTGATCTCCTTGATACCCTGCAGATCCTTGGTCTTCTGGGCCGCTTCCAGCGCAGCCAGCAATGGCAGCTGCGCGATACGGTCACGCACGAGATCGGCGGCGCGCGATGCGGGTACCAGCCCGTCCTGCACCAGCGCATTGACCTGCTCCTGTGCGGCGGCCTGGTCGCGCATGGCCGCAGTCGCCTTCGCCGCGTCCACAACCCGCTGCGCTATCGCCAGGCGAACCTGCCGCGCGACAAACTCCTCGATGTCGCCGCGCTTCTTGATCGCGTCGGACTCGGCCTTCGCGCGTGCCTCGGCGATCAGTGCTTCACCACCGGACACCCGATAAGCTGCCGCCAGCTTGTAGAGGTTCTTGATCTGCGCTTCGATCGCCGCGGCCTCGCGCGCAAGCTGCTCGGCGTGCTTGTCGGTCTTGCCCTTCTCAGGGTCGAGGAAGCCTTTGTCCTCGGCCTGCTTGCGCAGCCGTGCCTGAGCGTTCAGTCGGGCCTGGGCCGCCAGAGCCGCCTTCCCGATGCCGACATAGTCCTTGTCGACCTTGGTCGAGAGCACATTGTCCCACGCCTTGGCGACCTTGTCGGCAGCGCCCTTGTGGTTGTTGACGATGGTGGCGATCTGCGGCGCAGAAAGGGTGGGTAGCGCCAAGCCAGCCTTGCCGAGCACGCCATTGGCCGACGTGATAAACGAGTTCAGGCCGGTGACCGACTTCCTGATCAGATTGTTCAGCGCCTCGATAGCCGAGTTGACCGCGCTCACAAAAACGTCGGACATCGCCGCCGGGAACATCTTCCACGTCGCCATGAAGGCATCGTACGCGCGCACGCCGCGACTGATCAGCAGGTTAAGATAGTTGGTCGTGGCGGCGCCGGCCCAATCCAGCCAGCCCTTCATCCAGTCCCACGTCTTCGTGACCGAGCCGCCGATCGCGTCCCAGATGGCTGCGCCGGCAAGCTGGAACACCGCTTTGGTGGTGTCGCCGTAGGTCACGGTGACATCGTCCAGTTGCCGGATCTCCTTGGCGGTCAGACCGAGCGACGCCACGTAAGCCTTCATGGGCTCACCCTCGTTCGCCGCGTCGTTTACGACCTTCAGGCCGACCGCAAAGGCAGCAAGAGCAGCGACGCTAGCGATCACGGCTGTGCTGGTTGCAGCAAAGCCGAGTGCCGCCTTCGCAGCATTGCCGAGCTGCCCGGCGAAACCCTTCAGGCCGCCTTCGGCCATCATGCCGATCTGGGCGATCTGGCCGCCCTGTTGAATAAAGACCGTCATCGGGTGCTGCCCGCTCAACAGGCCCTGCACGATGTCAGGCGTCTGAATAGCGAACTGCTTCAAGGCAAAGCTACTCTTGCCGGCGGAGACGGCGAGGGCGTCGTGCTGATGCCCTGCTGAAGCAAGGCGAGCGGTCAGAACCTGCTGCTGCCGGGCGTACTCGGTCGGCGCAGTAGCGCCCGCATGGTACAGGCGCGTCGACTCCGCAATCTCGGCGTTGAGGCGCTTCGTGGCTGCGTAAAGCGGGTCAGTCGCCATCCGCAGGCGCTCGGCGGCCTCAGCATCAGCCAGCTGCGCGGCGTGCGAGCCGCGTACAAGATCGGTCAAGCGCTGCTGCTCGTCAGCCAGGCGCTTAGTTGCAAGCGCCGCCGCGTCCTTCTCGCGCTTTTCGTCCGCTAGAAACTTTTCGGTAAGCGCACTGTAAGTCGCGCCCATTCCGGGATCGGTCGCCTTCTCTCGACCAAGGCCTGTATTGCGCCTGATAGCGGCCTCGATCTGCTCGCGCGACGCCAAGGCGGAATTGACGCGTTGGATCGCCTCGATCTCCGCCTGGGCGGCGCGCTCCGCAGCAATGACACGCGCTTGCGCTGCATCAGCGGCGGCCGCAGCCATCTTGCCCTGCAGCGCGATCTCTTCATTGATCAGCCGCCCGGCAAGTTCGGTGAGACCGGCTTGCTCCGCGGCAAGCGCAGCAGCCACGGTCTTCGTTTCGCGCAGCTCGTCACGTGATTTGCCGAAGGTGGCGTTCTGGCGCTCCAATTGACGCACCAGCGCCTCGCCGGACTTCTCGATCTGACCGAGTGAACGGGCAGCGCTCGCCGCTTCGCGTCCAACGGCGTTGCCGAACGAAGTGATCTGCGCAGTAGCATTGCTGAGGTTCAACGTGCCGCGCGATGCGGCCTCGATCTTCTGGAACTCCCGCACGGCATTTGCCTGGGTGACGCCAATCAGGTCGTCCAGCGACCTGAGCCGCCCGAACGAGTCATGGAAGTCGATGGCGAAGCCGACGCCAAGCATCGCCCCTTCTTCATCCATGCGGACCTCCATGATACAGGGCGCAAATACGAACCAAGGGACTCGGGTCGATATGATGCGGTGGATTTTCGCGGCTGCAGCGCTGACGGCACAACCAGCGGTGGCAGCGCCGACCTACTTGAACTGCTCGGTGGACAACGAGACTTCGGTGGCGAAGATCGACATTGCGCTAGACGAACAAGCCCAAACCGCCGTTTTTTCTTCACCTGCAGAAGGGAAGACCCAGACGCGAGCTGCCGCCTTCACAGCGCAGAGCGTCACTATTCCCGACACGGTCTTTACATGGACGATCGACCGCGTGTCTCTGGCGCTCACCAGAGTGACGACCATAGGTGAGAAGCGTTGGGACGACCGCGGCCAGTGCAAGATCGCGCCGGTGCCGGCGAACCGCGCCTTCTAACCGAGAAGCATCCGCAACTTCTCGACTTCGACCTGCTTTTCGCGCTCGGTAACCGGCGCTCGCCATGGTGGCGGGCAGTTCTCATCCTCGGCACGTCGGCCTTCGGTCAGGTACTCCATCGACAACTTGCGGAGCAGCCTGATCTCCCACCGGGCAAGGTGGATACCCATCGCGTCCTGCCAACCCTTGATGCTCTGCCAGCTGATCGGGCCTGCGCCCATGCCGGCCACCTCTGTCAGTCCGATCTCCAGTAAGCGAGCCAGGATGTGCGGAGCAGGATTGGACGGCATGGCCGGAACGATGCCATCCCGCTTCATCTGCTCCACACGACTGACTGGTGGCGGCTGATTGTCCGCCTTCGCCCGCTTGCTACCCTCTGCCGGCTTCGGCGTGGCATTGAGCCACGCCATGTGCCGGACGTAGAGCGTCAGGCCTCGGTCGACGCGGGCTTGAAGTTTCCCCAATCACGCAGCGCTTTCTGCACCTGAACAACGATGAAGCCGAGCTTCTTGTCCGCGTAGAGGGCGCGAAACAACTCCTTGCCCTGCTTGTCGCCAGCCGGCGGGTAGCTGAGGTTTTCGAACGCAACGGTCAGCGCAGCCAGATCGTCGGCCTGCTCGGTATCGCGCTGCTCGAGCGGCGGCATGGCGACTTTGCCATCGTTGTCCTGCATCCGCTTCACCGCGCGAGCGGTCTGGCGATCTTCAACCTCGGCGAACGCCTGGGAGCCGGGGCTGTACAGCACGATGCGCACAGGCTTGCCGTCGACATAGAGGTGGTTGCCGTCCGCACCCTTGATGTGGATCGGCGCGGTGTCAGCGACCGCCTGGGTGGTGATATCGAACATGAGGATTTCCTTTCGCGGGAAGGTGCACCAGTCCAGCCCCACAGCCCGCGATGAGCAGGACGGAACTGGTGCGTAGATGCCGGCGCGGGCAGACCGGGCA
>Ga0182197_1000010_pt1 | contig 43219 bp, 74 predicted proteins | sample G5R1MG_37_FD_128397 | JGI IMG/M metagenome (GOLD analysis project Ga0182197, IMG submission 128397) | Switchgrass phyllosphere microbial communities from Michigan, USA - G5R4_MAIN_12SEP2016_LD1 MG | ecosystem: Host-associated > Plants > Phyllosphere > Phylloplane/Leaf | place: USA: Michigan...
CTCCAGTATCGTGACGAGTATCCGGATGCGATCGGCCGCGGTCGCCGTTCGAGGTCCGCAGCATGACCCCCCCCCCGCCTCCTATCCGAACTCGCGAGGGTAAGCGCGATAGCCGCAGCAATGGGCCTCCCCTCTCCGGTGAGCCTGCAACCCTCGAACAAGGATGATGCGCGATGAGAGTGCTGGTCTGTGGCGGGCGGGACTACAACGACGGGCCTGCGGTTTCCGCGGCAATGGCGCCGATTGCTTATCGTGTCGAAGTGCTAATCGAAGGTGGCGCGGTAGGTGCAGACCGTCAGGGTAAGATGTGGGCGATGCGTCGCGACATCCCAGTCGAGACATTCGCGGCTGACTGGAAACGCTACGGCAACCGCGCCGGCCCGATCCGCAATCAACGCATGCTGGACGAGGGCAAGCCCGATCTGGTCGTCGCCTTCCCCGGCGGACGCGGCACTGCCGACATGGTCCGACGTGCCAAGGCTGCCGGCGTCGAGGTCCGCGAAGTCTTTCCGGTGAGCCTGCCGAAGGATGAACGAGAATGAGCAATCTCTGTCCGGTCTGCCGAGGCTCTGGAAACGTCGGCATCTACCCACGCTTCTGGCAGTGTGGCCCATGTGGTGGCGCTGGCGTCATGGTCCAGCATGGGCCTGCAACATTCACACCCCGCAAAGGACACTGACGATGGCAAGTGAGGCTGAACTGCTGGCGTTGGCGTCGCGCGTAGAGGCGGCGAGTAGGCCGGATCGAGAATTGGATGCTCTCGTGAACGCCGCTTGCTGCATTGGGACGATACCGTGCGAACAATATCCCACGATTGAAGCATGGGCATCGTCTGCACTGCGGCACAACTGGAATTTCCCTCGCTACACCGCCTCGCTCGACGCCGCCATGACGCTGGTGCCGGAAGGTGATTGGGCGGAAGGTTCGCTGTCATCGCCGGGTCAGTTGGAGATACACGGCCCTTGCACGTTCGACCCGATAGGCAAGGGATGGGCGGCAACCCCGGCGTTGGCACTGACCGCAGCCTGTTTGCGCGCCCGAGCCGCCACCATGGGAGGCCGCGATGATTGAGGTGAGGCAGGAGGACAGGGACGCTGCGCTGGCGATCCGAAACATTGTCGCGGGCCAGCTACGCCGTGTCGGTATTGAGGTTACCGTCAAACCGCCAGCAGATGACAGCGATGAGGTCCAAGCCTTCGCCGCCCACCGCAAGCAAGCCGAGGATGCGATGCGGGAGCGGTGTGCGAAGCACCTAGAGAGGCGCGCTAATAAGGTGGATCCGCCGGGTGGAAAGCGTGTTGCGATGGTGGATCAGCATACAGCCTCAGTCTTGCGGGCCAATGCCACCGCCATCCGCGGCATCGACGCCGGTGGGGAGGGGGAGTAGCCATGTGCATCGGCAAGCCCGAGTGTCAGCGCTGCGAAACGTGCGGCAATCGGAAGTATCAGCTATGGATCAGCGAGGAGATGCATGACCGTGGCTGCCCGTTCGGCCACACCCGTATGGATCAGTGCACCGATGCCATCAACTCCGCGAAAATGGCCTATCGGGCTCGCGAGAACGGCGTCGTGATGTCAGAGGCGGGCCTAGCCAAGATTGTGCTATTTGAGGCCGCCGGCATTGATCTGACAAGCCCGCAACGGCCCGTACAGATGTGACCGCCCGCGCCAACAACCCCCTAGACTTGTTGGATTTGTTCCCGTCTCGTTCTCCAAAGCGAATCGGAGGACATGATGGACAGGAACACCCGCGCGGCTGAAATCGGGGCTGCGCTCAAGCCGGTAGGGATCGCCACATGGAGGCTGCTGGCTGACCCCGACCCACTGACCCGTGCGCGCGGTCGCGACGTGCTGGCGCATATCCTGGCGGAACGGTTGCGGTGAGGTTGCCACCCCGCTTCCACCTGGTCATCGACGGCACGCTACACCGGGTGAACAGGCGGACGGTCGTCGTGCCCGACCATCTGCCGTATCTGCTAGGGCGGCTGCTATCCGGCGAAGAGGTGGCGGATGAAGCGTTCGCGCCGTTCGGGCTGACGGTCGTGGCAGACGTTGACATGGATCAAGCCGACGACGTGCCGGATGGGCTGGATGATTATGCGCGGAGCATCACCGCGAAACCGATGCGCTCCAGTCCCGGATCCACGCCAGTGCCGATCGACAATCCTGCCCTGCCGAAGCAAGGTCTCCAATGAATGCCGCCGTGGTCGCATCGTTGACCACCGCCGGGACCCGCGGCTCGTCCTTGCAGGTCAGGCGTGAGGCAGGCGGCACCAGCGCCTTAACGACGACCGGCGGCTTGCTGGTCGCGCATGCGGGTAAGCACGCCGCTGACACCAGGACCAACAGCGCTCGCATCCCCTTTGGCAACTTCACGGTCAATCTCCTTCGTATTATTGGCGGCGACATCATCGCGGGCCATCTGGTTGACGGTGGCTGCCTCGCCTGCGTTGATCACACGGGCCGCAGCTTCGATCGTCAAATCCCGGCTGATGTCACTTGCCGCCTCGTTGGCCACCGCTGCGTCATGCGAGCGGGCTATGGATCGGAGGACGAGGACACCGCCCACGATCAGCACAAGGACGAGCAGGCCGGTCACCAGCCACGCCGCAGCCTTACCGAAGCGTGAGGGGATGCCAGCGCGGAGGAGGAGCGGGATGAGGAAGATCATTTGCCTGCCACCGTCGTCTCCGTCACCGTTTCCGGCGTGGGAGCGGACTGGCCCAGTTGCTGACCCATTCGGTCGACGCTGCGTTGCGTCCAGCGGGCCGTGATCGCTTCAATGATCCGCTGGAGGACAAGCAGGAAGGCGGCGACGTCAAGGGCGTTACGGCCCGTCAGCTGCCCTTTCCACGCTGCGACGATCAGGATCGCCAGCACGCCGGTGCCCAGCCAGCCAAGCAAGGCGATTTCGCTGCCGTGGTCGGTCAGCTTCGGGAGGCGGGGCAGGGTCATATCTCGTTTTCCTCCACGCCATCGGCCAGCTTCGTAATAGCCGCCTGCAACACGCCGATCGCGGTGAAGCGGTCGAGCGCGCCCCAGCCATATATCGCGATCACGCCGCCATGGGTCAGCTGCACGCCCATCATCGCGCGTGTCCGGTCGTGGTCATCGGTCTCGGCTTCGATGCTATCGGCGGACTGGCGTAGCATGGCCGGCACATCTGAAGCGTTCTTGTCGTAGAGCGTTTCTACGATCGCAAGGCGGGTCATGCTGCCGCCCCCATCGCTAGAGCGAGGTCCGCGGTGATGTTGACCTGCTTGGCCTGGCGGAAGTTCGGCTGGTAGGACGGCTTGGACACCGGCACGACGGCAACGGTGCTACCCTGCGTCCACTTGCCATCAAAGAACAGCGCGGCCTCACGCATCCGTCGCTCCTTCAGGTCGCCACCGTTCAGGTAGTGCGTTTCGAGAAACGCGCGGGCCTCGCGCTGCTTGCCGGCAAGGAACAGCGTCACCCAATCCGTCCGGCCGATCGCGCCAGTATTCCAGTGAAACGACAGGGCCGCGGCGAACTGCGCTTCGGTCAGGGATGCCCCTGTGAACGCCTTCACGACCTCCGGAGCATACTTGTTGCGCAGACGGTCGACATAGGCGCTGAGGCAGGCCGAGAGAGGTGCGGGCTTGTCCTTATAGGCGAGTGGGTCGACGCCGGACGCTGCGGTGAGGCCGACGCTCCACGTCCACACCTTCTCGCTGTCGAGATACGCCTCCAGGACGATAGCCTCATGGCTGACCGTCTCCATCGCAACCTTCATGGTTACCGGCCCGCCGGCCGGGACTGTGCCGACGCGAGGAAGCCCGAAGCGGTCCCCCAGATCATCAATCATGGTCACCATTTCGGGCGTCAGCTTCTGGCCGGGAGCAAAGGGCCGGACGGCTGCGAATAGCTCTGTGCGGTTCATTCCTTTTCCCCTTCGATCCGGTCAAGCGTGTCCATGGCTCGCGACATCTGCGGCGACAGCGGCAGCACCCGGGCTTCGGACGATTGGAAGGTGATCAGCTTGCGAACGAAGCCGTCGATCGTGTTCTGCATCTCGCGCAGCTCGCCGCGCATCTCTGCCAGCTGCTTGTCGCATTCGCGCCGTTCGTCGGAGAGCGCCTTTTCGAGCTCGGTGACGCGGGCGGACAGCGCCAGGTTCTGCGCATCGCCGCGGGCGTCGACCTGCGTCGCCCTCGCATCTGCGATCTTGCGCATAGCCAGTAGGTGGTTTGCAAACACCTTCAAGGCACCACCTCCAAGGCAGACGCCGATGATGTTGGTGATGAGACCCATGGTCGTGGTCGGCGTCCAGCCAACCTGCATGATGGGTGCGACTTTCGCAGCCGCGGCGCTAAGGAAGACGAACACCGCGACCGTAAGCCTTTGCTGCGAGGGCCGTGAAGCCGGCCAGCGAGATGCCCAGGATCGTCATGATGATCTTGGCTTCGCGGCTCTGGTCCACGTAGACGATGCGCCAATCGCGATAGATCAGCAGCAACGAGAAGCTGAGGATGACGAGGCGGGCGGTGTCGCCATAGCGCTTGTCGCCCCGCGATGATCGCCACACGGACCAGCCCATCCAGCAGGCTAAGGCGGTGTAGACGCCCATCTCGATCTGCATGAGGGTCACTGCCAGCATAGCACGCGCTTCCAGATTACGTCATCGGCTTGGCGACGCTCCTTGAAAGCGACGTACACCTCCCTCAGCGCTACGACGTTCACGGTCGCCGGCAGCAAGGCCACCCGGGCCATCGCCAGATACCAGTCCAGCCACCAAGCGTCGTATGGATGCGTCCAGCCCAAGGCTGCGCTGACATGCACCGCGAATGTGGGGAGGTAGAGCCACCCGATCGCGCGATCGCGGTCGTTCGCCGCAACCTTCATCGTCAACACGAACGCGACCGCGGCCAGTCCGATGTCGAGCGCGCGAGGGTTCACCTGCACGAACGATGCGAACTGACCCGGCAGCCATGCGATCCCGACCACAGCCGCTGTCCGCGAGAACGGCAGCAACGGAATGACGATCAACGCCAGACACAGGAAATAGATGTGGTCGGGCGACACGCTTACTTGCCCGAGGGAGGGGGCGGGGGAGGCGGGGTGTGGGGATCATCCTCACCGACGGGCAACGGCTCGTTGAAGTCGCTCGCCGACACGTCCGGCTCCGGCTTGTCGCAGTCGTGCGGCTTGTGGCCGTGATGCGGATGCTTGGGGTCAGTCATCGGTGGTAGCTCCTGCGTGGTGAAACATGAGGATAGCGAGGGTGAGGGTCATGGGAGTGCTTCCGACATTGCGCCCAGACCCACACAGGCGTAGCCTCCACCTTCATGGAGCAGGCTATCAACGTTGCTTTGCCGCGGCGGACGGTGTTCGATCCGCTGGCCTTGTCGCCGAACGACGGCACCATTGCCTTCTACGATCCGATCAACGACGCTCTGCAAGCGAACCATCACGTGCTGAACTTTGGTGCCGGAAGAGGTGCCGACGTCATTGACGATGCATGCGTCGCCCGACGGCGTATGCGGACCTTCAAGGGAAGGTGCGCGCATGTGAGCGGCTGCGACATAGACCCTATCGTGATGAGCAACCCGCTGCTTGACGAAGCTCGAGTGCTGCACAGGGGCAGTCTGCCGTACCAGGACTGCTGCTTCGACCTGATCGTTGCCGATCACGTGTTCGAACATGTTGAGCACCCCGCCGGCGTCGCCGCAGAGCTGCTTCGTGTCATGAAACCAGCTGGCAGGCTGTTCGCCCGAACCCCAAACCGCCTTGGCTACATCGCCGTTGCCGCCCGTCTCATCCCGGATACTGTTGTCAGAAGAGCGCAACCGGGACGATCGCTCGATGACGTTTTCCCGAAGTTTTACCGAATGAACACCGTGGGCGATCTCAGCCGCCTGTTCGACGGGGCGGACGTGCGAGTGCAGACACATAGCCCCGAACCGTCCTACCACTTCGGCAGCCGTGTGCTTTCCGCAGCCATGAGCTTTGCGCAGGCAATCACGCCGGCCGCGCTTCAGCCCGTGCTCCATGTGGAGGTGAGGAAGCATCACGACTGAGCGCCTACGACGGTGCCGTCGGTGGCCGAGGTCGGCGCACCACTCTTGATGCGCAGGCTGCCAGCACCATCAATCCACAAGTGCCAAGCACCCATGATAAGATGAGGACCCGCCCAAGAACCATCGCCCATGGTTCTAATATGCCCGTCGCGCTGTGCTTCACGACCGTGATAAATGTACGCTCGACCTACGCGGAACTTATTTGCGGAAGCGCTGTAATCCGCTGCCTGAATTTTCAACTGCCACGATGCCGGGGCACTGTCCGCCGGGATCTGCACCGGAATGCGGAAGCGGCGCCATGTCGAGGGGAGGGCGATCGTCGTTTTGATTGCGTCTACGCCGGTCGTGAAGTTGCGCATACGTACGACTACCGATTTGACCGATGTTGACGAGCCCTGCATCAGATCAAGGCATACCCATGCTAGACGATCGCCTTGAACGTTCGACATGCTCAGGTAAGTAGCAGAGCTATTCGCAGCAGGTACGGTAACCTCCACTGCTTGCACGGTGGGTTCGCCGAAGCTGCTCGAAATGGGCACCCCAGTGGCGCCTTCAGCCATCAGAAAATTGTTATACACATCAGCACTGCCGACCAGCACGAAACCAGTGTCGTCGCCACCTGCCGGATAGAGCATTGCTGCATCGTCCGACGCCAGAAACCCTGTGGCGTCGTGAATGAATCCTACTAAGCTATTGCTGATCCCCTTCACGAAAGGACTTGCCCCGGTGAGCGCCGAAGAGGCGTCCAGCGAGACATTCCAGTTCATGTTGGTATAATCGCATTTGCGCGCCCCCATGAACTCGCACAGGTAGGTGTAGACACCGCCATCATGCCGGTTATTCATCCATGACAGGGTGCGCAGTTCGGCGATGTAGCTGCGAATGAAGGGGCCGTCGGTCTGCGCGTTACCGCTGGCTCGGCTGTCCTTGATCGTGACGCCCGACAGGAATGCGGCGCCGCTGTCGAAGGTCGTGGAATGATGGCGGGTCTGGCGATCGGCTCCGGGCCCCTCATTCGCCACCAGCACACGTACCTGTCCGGGGTACACGTTCTCGCCGCCAAACTTGTTGGCGCTAAAGATGATGCCGTTGCCCGAATTGCTGCCAGAGGCGCCGGTCGCCGGGACCACCCAGATGTCGGCAACGTGTGGAGTTGCATCGCTCAGGGGAATTTCGGGATGATTTACCGGGTCGTAGGTATCCCAATTGATGAAGTCGTTGCGGACTGCGTGAGCCGAGCCGCTGAGGTAGGGACCAAGCTTGATGTGGTACTTGTTTCGCAGGAAGCTGTTTCGCTCCAGAACGCAGTCATCCGCATAGCCGCCCCAGGCAACACCGATAGCCGACGATTTGTAGGCAGCCATAAAAATGCAGTCGATCACACGCAGGTATGGTGCATCAACCGAATTGTTGCCGATGGCGCATTCAGTGTAATTGTCGAAGTAGCAACGCTCGAACGAGATAAATCCTCGCACGTTGTCGGCCGTCCACGTTTGGTGAAAGACGCCTTTACCGCCGACGAAATTGATGCCGTAGCAATAGAAGCCGTTCACGCGATCTGGCGCTTCGAAAAGGTACGCGCCGTCAGGAATGCGCACGATCACGCTGCCGGGGATCGCCCATAGAGACAGCTGCGGCGACGGGCTGGTGTTTCCCGTGAGGGTAAGTTGGCTGGCGTCATAGACGCCAGGTGGCAGGAAAAGGCCGTCCTGCGGATGCGCCCATGACGACTGACCAATGCCCGCGACGTACCTGCCCGTCGTCATGGCGTAATTGATCGCCGCGCTGAAGCCAGACTGATCCGCCGCAGCCGAATTGCCACTGCCAACGGCACCGAAGCGCTTCGGTGTGGCCGTTAGATCGTCGATTTCCAATGTCAGCTTGCGGGGCTTAGCGTTAACGCCACTGAATGCGTACGTGATCCCGCCGGCATCTTGGCGTATCAGCGCGCCTTGCAAAATCGGCGTGTCGTTTAGCGCGACAATGCGGCTGTCATCTGCCTTGCCGGTGAAGTCGCCGGCGACGAACGCGTATTGAACAGGCGGATTGACGCCATCAGCGAGAGTGTAGCTCGTGTTTGTGGAGGGCGCTGCTTTCAAAGCCACAAGGCTTTTGTAAGTGCTGTTGGCGGGACCAGCCGGACCTTCAAACTTATTTGGCAGTAAGGCTGTAGGCGCACCAGTAGTTTGGTCAAAACCAAGCACCATGCCAAGACGCTGCTCTGCGGCCGGCAACGTGCCTGCATCCTCATTGACCGGAACGAGCAACGCGCGCTCTTTAAGCGTCAGCGTATCGACCATCGTAATATTGGTGCGGCTGATCTCTACCGCGCCCGTCATCACACGGATATCGTATTTGCCATCCGCGATATAGAACGAGAAATAACCGAGCTGATCGGTCAGAATTGGCTGGCTTAGATGCGTCGTGCCGGCTTCATCGGAAAACAGCGAAGCAACGGCACCGCTCTCGTCATAGACGTTGACCTGAGCACCGTAGATCGGCTTGCCGTCAATGGTGCTACTGACGGTGTTGTCGTACTTAAGCAATGGGCTGATCCCCGCCAGAGGTGCTGTAAACAACGACCTGCACCGTAATCCCCGCCGACAAGCCATTGGCATCAGTGACCAGGTCAGAAACCGTCACCTCACCTTCAAAATTACGCGGGATGGTGAAGCCGGTAGTCCCGCTTGTTGGGTTGATTGGCGCAAGGGGATAGTCCGCCGCCCATGCGTGTGCGTAGGGCGGCGTTCCGCCTGACGCGGACACCATAACTTGGGACGATGCAACCGGGCGGCGCGTGTCGCTGTATGTCACTAGGGGAGACGGCGATGCAGAGAGGCGGATGCCGCGGCGGTAGAACTCGGCGGTGCCTGAGGCAGTACGCAGGATCATGCGTTCGATCGGTTTGGTAACGCCGTCACCATCACGGAAGCGGGCTTCGATCGCAGTTCGGTTCGTGCCCGTATCGCGGATGCGCAGGCTCACGAAAGCTGGATCCAAATGTCGCCAGGCTGACTCGTCGGATCAGCAGCACCAGGGCCGGTAACGAGGATACGGCCAGATGTGTAGCCAGCCGCGGCATGGTAGATATGCCCGCCAGCACCCGCGCGAATGAGGTTGCCAGTGATCTGCTCGCCACCTTCGGTTCCCACGACCTTTAATGCCGCCCGAGCATCGGCTAGAGTGTTGGACGCGAAGAACGATCCCAGTGCACGTGAGAAAGCGGCGCGTGCCTGCGCCATGATCTCGCGCATGCCGTTGTTGAGATTACCGGGCGGGCAATTCTCACCGATGTTGACCGCACCGACGGTCGTGTTCTCGGATGCTGTCGGGGACCAATCGGAAAATGCCATCTCACCACCTGATGTTGGATCAGATCGGTGAGGACGTGCCTCCGACTATGTGCGCATCTTTAGCATTGTTGGATGGCGTTGAAAAGGGGTGGGGAGTGGGGTAGGGCAAGCAAGTGGCAAGTCCTGATCTTTGGAAAATCCTGATTGCCTGTATCGGCTTTGGCGCTGGTGGTGAGGCGCTGCGGCAATATCGCGCTTTCAAGCGTCGTCGGCGCGCCATATCGCGGGGCGTGCGCAATTCTGGATTTTGGACAGACAAGAAACTATTCCAGGCAGAGGCGCTGGCATCGGCCATGGCGCTCGCAGTCCCGTTCTGCGCCATCATTCCGTTAATAACGGCCGGCAGGGACAATTGGTGGTTGTATTCCTACCCAGCGCTGGTTGTGTACGCGGGAGCCATATACCTCCTGATGCGTGGCGTGAATATGGATGAGCCTCAATAGCCCTCCGTGACTGCTAACGGGCCATAACCGAGCGCTAGCGGACGACCAAACATCCCGCCGAGACGACGGCGTTGCGTAATCTGTTCGCCGACCTGCACGGCAAGATCTGGACGATCCAGCAATAGGCGATTGATCGCAGGCTGTGTTGCCTCCGCGTAGAGCGGTGCCAACGCCGTGTTGCGCGCCGCTGCACCAAGCCTCGTCATCAGCCCGCCGCCCTGTTCGATCCGCCCTGCGGTGCCACTGTCCGGAACGCGGCTGGGCAGCACATCCTGTCCGGCACGCTGGAGATCGAAGAACGGGCGATCGGTCGTCGCGGCCGACATACGACCAGTAAAGCGGCGAGCATTGGCGCGCGCTGCTTGGCCAAGCTGCGCCGGCGTAAAGACGCCCCCTGTATTCATAGCGGCAGCCGTCGCATCAGCCAGAACCGATGTGTTCCGATAGGCGGCGTTCGCATCGAGATACGCGGGGAGCGCTCCGGGCGCCTGACGATCAAGCATGTTCTCCAGCGCTCCGCGAGCACCGCGGGCAACGTTGCCGAAGTCGTTGCCGTAGGGCGCGTTACGGACGCCGCGGGCATCCTGCTCAAGCCCACGCACAGCCTGTTGGAAGTTGTTGCCGGTCATCTGACCATTGGGATCGAAGCTGTTCGCTACTCGCTCGTTGAGGGTGTAGCGAGCGTTGGCACCCATTTCGCCCGGAAGGCGATTTGCCGCAGTGGTCGGCCCCTGCATGTCTAGCCCGAACGGCCGGTCACGCTGAAGACGGACGCCGCCCAGAGCCTGACCATAAGCCTGACCGACGGCATCGTCTGCCTGTTCGACTGCGGCCTCTCCCAACTGGTTAGTCGCCTGCCGACCTATAGGAGCCAGCGCCTCGTTGTACGCCGCTCGGTTGAACGCCTGCACGCCTTCCAAACGGCGAGCGCCGATCTGGTCACCGATACCGCCAAAACCGGCCAGACGATCCTCTCGCGCCTTGAAGCGTCCGCCTAGTGCTTGGCCGGGGGTCAGCGGAACGCCAGCGTTGCGGAGAGCCTGCTGCGCCTCGCCACGAACACCCGTCAGCGCGCTTCCAAGCATGCTAGTGGCGCGACGGCCAAGCATGCCGCCTACAAGACCTGTCAATCCGCCTTCGGCCGCACCTGAAAGGCGGCTGCCCTCATCGGCGCTACCGGCACCGTAGGCTCCACCATACAGCGCATCAGCAGCTAGCGGGGCGAAACGGCCTAGCGCCATTCCGCCAAGGCTTGCTTCTGCCCCAGCCCCAGCAAGCGCACCGCCGGAAAGAGTGCCGAGTAGGGCGGAGGTGGGGTTACGCTCAGCAGCTGCGGCCATACCGGCGCGGGCGAGCGCGGGATTGCTCTGCGTGTTGTCCAAAGTTCCGGCGGTGAGGGCATCCCCGGCCTGCATAACGTAAGTACCTAGCGGAGACTGCGCGCCTGCGTTCACTACTTGACGCAGAGGGCTCATCGGCACGCTGCGATTCTCAACTGACACGGCGTACTGCGCCAGCGGCACTTTCGGGTTCTGCGCCCGGAACTTGACCGCCGCAGCCACATCAGCGCCCCGCTGGTCACCAAGGCCCGGCTGGACGCTGTTCATGTAGGCAACGATGTCGGCCTGCGATTTGCCAGCGCCAATCATGCCACGGATATGGCTATTCACCCCGGCAAGGGCGGGATCTGCCTCAGCGCGGTTGCTGCCGGTGGCGAAGGCTAGCTGCTCGCCCTGACGTCCACCTTGCGGCGCGACAGCGATGCCGTATTTCGCCGCGACGGTCGGGTCGGCCGGGTTTTCACCCTGCGCCATGGCGTACATGTTGCGATAGTGACGCTCAGTTGCGGCAAGATTTTCCAGGAGCTTGGCGGGGCTCTGGCTTTGCTTGAGGCTGGCGATCGAGTCCCGCAGATAAGCGCCCTCCCGCTCGCTCAGCGCACCCATTCCGGACGCGCCGGTCTGCGACTGCGCCTTCATGCGCGCGAGGTTATCGAGGACATTCCGCGAACCGATCGTCGTCAATGCCCCGTCGAGATCCGACGCGGCCGTGCCACCGATTTTGCCTAGCGCGTTGCCGAAAAACCCTGCCGCCGTGTTCGGGTTGTCGGTCAGCGTCTGGCGAGCGCCGGCAATAGCGTTCAACAGCTCGTCCTGCGACAGGTCCGCCTGCATGCGCGCGGCCTGGGGACTCACCGCCGACTTTTCGACGGCAGCCTCCCGCGTAGCTTTTGCCGCTTCTGCCTCCGCCTTGGTCGCGTTCGCGGACAAGATGCGCTCTTCGATCGGGGCCTGAGCCGCTTTGCGAAGATCGGCCTGCAAGCTGGCTTGTCCGCGAGCGACGTTCAGCGGCGCCATCGGATCAGGCGAACCGATCGTCACCGGCGCGGGAGCAGCCGGCGCGTCTTCATACGCTACCGCGCGAACCTGGCCGTTGCCCATGTCTTCATAGACGACACCATCGTGCGTAAACCGCTGCATCTCAGCTTCCCATCCTGCCCAGCACTTCGCTGGCGTAACGTTGCGTTTTAGGACCCCACATCCGGCGGTTGGGTCCTCCGTGATAATAGCGGAGAGCGTCCGGCAGGTTGCCGGTAGCGCTCAAACCTTCCTGGAAGTACGCCTCGCCGATCGCGCGCTGATATGCAGCCGCGGCTGGCGAGGTGCCGGTCATCAAGTCTGGGCGGAATGGAACGCCGAGCTTCGCAGCCACTGCCTTGGCGGTAGATGGCAGAACCTGAGCCAGCCCTTGAGCGCGCCCGTAGGCAGTCTGCGGCCCAACAGATCCAGGGCGACCACCACTTTCTTGCGCGACCACGGCATCGAACGGCCTAGTGAAAGCTGCGCGACCCGCCGGGGGTCGCACCTCCTGCGACACGAGGATCGGCCATCACCGTGCCGATGGCCGGGCGTTGTGGCCCGGCGCCACCAGCTTGAATTTGACCGTTGATGCTCGGGATAAGCTGCTTCTGCCCGTTAGGCAGATCAACCTGCGTCCACGTCACCTTCGGGGTCGGGTCTTTGTAGAGGATCTGCGGCTTGCCGTCGGGACCGATCGCGCCGAGACTGCCGTCGTTCGTTTCCCAATAATGCGGCGTTGGCGTTCCCGCCTGCTGGCTCAATACCTCACCAGTAACGGGGTTGATAACCGCGAAGCCGCCGTTGCCGGTTGACTGGACAACAGGCTTGTTCAGGCGCGCGTCCTCATAGGCGCGCTGCCGCACTTCTCGCTGACGGTTCTCGAACACGGGAGCGCCACCGAAACCGGTCGACACCGCATCCGCGATCCCGCCAAGGATGTTCACCCCCATGCCTCCGCGATCAAAGAAGCCGGCTTTCGGGGCTGCGGCCATGCCGCCTACGCCCATTGGCTCGTCCTGAGCCACGAAGGGAGGCGTTTGCGTAGAGTTGTCGCGCCAGCCGCGGAAGAACATGCCCACCGTCAGCCCCCCTTATACGCAGAGGCGGCATTACCGGCGACTTGCGCCAAGATCGCGCCGAGCGATGGCGTCGTCTTCTGCGTTGTCGTGGTCGAGTTGCCCCACAGGTTGGCGATGCTGTTGGCGTAGTTGCCCGAGACGGACTGAGGTAGTTCGGCCGTGCCGGTCAGGTAGGCGAGAAGGGTAGCGATGCCCTGATTGCCGGCGCTCGACAGGTTTGCCGCACTGCCGACAGCGTTGTCCATGCGGGTTCGCTCGTTGCCGTAATCGGTGTAGCGCAGGTTGGTCTCGTTCTTCGCCAGCTCGCGGGCAAGAATCTGCGATTGGGCCGAACCGCCTGCTAGGCCGCGGCTGCCGATAGAGCCGTTCACCTTATTAGTGACATCACTGTTCGTGTTGGCGATCTGCTGGTCGAGCAGCGGGTTGCCGGTGAGGAACTTGCCCCCCAAAACATCCTGCGTGTAGCTGTTCGCGGCTCCCAACGTCGGGTTGTTAATGGTCGATGCCAGCACTTGCGGCAGATTGGCCTGCAATGTGTCCACCGCCTGATTGGCTAGACCATTGGAACGGTCATATCCGCTCTGCACGGCGCTGGTGGCGGAATTGATGTAAGGCAAGGCCGCTTTGGACGGCCCCGTCGTCGTCTTCGACTTCCCGCTCATACTGCCACCGTTAGCATATCGTCATCCATCGCCATGTCAGGAAACACCTTGCGCCAGCCTTTGCGGCCGGAGAGTTGCAGCCGGTCCATCCCGGCGTTGCGGGCAGCCTCGCGGAGCGCGCTCATGCCCCAGGCTGCCCACTCACGATAATTACGACCTGCCGCGGCAACGATTTCCAGAGCTTCGCCGTCGCGAGTGAGCGCCGACCGGATCACTGCGCACGCCAGTAGACAGGGATCGCCTCCTTTCGTGATGGCGACGATCTGCATGTCGCCCGAGGCAAGCTCAGGCTCGATGTTGCGCCAAGACAGGTTGCCGGGCTTCAGGGCAGGGGTCAGCATCAACCGCAGGTGCGGCCAGTCAGCCGAAGCTAGCGGCTGGTCAATGTACCCGATCTGCAATGAAGTAGCGCCCATGATATCCTTTCCAGTGTGGAACGGCTGCGCATGAGAGCGCTGGGCGCGTGCGAATGTTACTCTAACCGGCTCAACAAGTCTAGCGGATCAACTCATCCGCCAGACGAGGCTTCCATCAGCTCTGCGGTACAGCGATCCAACCGCAATGCCGCCGGCAGCCGCGGCTGCATCATCGGCAAATGGCCCGGTCGACAGGGCATCCTGCGCGGTCGCGAGCTGGTTTACGGCAGTCGCGACACGACGCGCCCACTCTGCAATGTTGCCGACGGTAATAGGAACGCGAAGGATCATCGCCCACCCCCAATGGCATACACCGGCTCAAACCCTTGCGCGAACGACCAGTCTGCGCCCGCCGCAACGCTGAGCTGCGTCGAAATGTAACGCCCCGACGCGCGAACCGGCATGTCGCCGCTCTCCATGAGCGTACCGCGAGCGATCAGCCCCGTCACATCACCTAGACGCTGCCGGCAGTCGAAGGTTACCGTCATGCCGCTGGTCGCGTCCGTCAGAGGGCGGACCGCACGCACCCGGCTCCCGCGACCGTCCGACCACTCCAGATATGGCGTCGTGAAGCTGGCGGCGAGGTTGTCGCCGGACAGCGCACCGATCTGGTTTGAGGCATTGGCCAATAGCAGAAGCGGGTCGCCGCCCGAAAAGCGGGTGCTGTCGAGGCTGAACGGGATCGTTTCGAGCCCACCAGGATACAGCGTGTCCAACTGCTCCAGAGTGATTGAAGACGTGAAGCCCGAGAATACACCGACGGCGTCTAGGGTGATGATGCTCCAGCGATCCAGCGTCCAGTTGTAGACCCATAGCTTACCGGGGGCGCCGGGAACCAGCCATGCGACAACTGTCCTGCGCGGATCGATCGCCGCGTACATCGTATCAAGCTGCGCGCGGGAATAGCTGGCGAAAAACGTCTGATCCACGCGCTCGACCCCAATCGGCTGCACATCCGTTCCGTCGCAGAACATAAAGCCACGGTCTGATAGGAAGTAGACCCGCCGGCCGCTCTGCGCGATGGAGCCCTTGGAGATGGCCCCTACTTCGGGGGCGATTACGTCAAACTGCCAGACAAACTCGTCGCCCGTGTAGGTCATGCGGCGGATGGCGGATCGTTGGATGATCAGGCCGTATTCTCCACCTGCGATGCCTTGGACGTCACCGCCGTCCAGCATGGGCTGGAAGCCTGCTTGATCCTCGCCCGGCGTATTTTTGGTATAATCGTTGAAGCCTGACCATTGAACCAACGACGCGTTACCATCCGCACCACCGTACACGACAAAGTCGCGAACGGTCGCAACGCTGGTAGCGGACGGTGCACCCATGACAGGCCCGGCGGTGTTGGCGATCAGGTCGACCGCTTGCGTAGCCAGGCCATTCACCGCGATGATCACGTCGCCGAATTGAGTGAACTGCCAGCGGTTGGAGAGAACAAGGCTATCAATGATGTTTACCCAGCCCGCCGCATAGCGGTAGAGGTTTGTGGCGGTTCCAGCAAGCAGCGTCCCGCTCTCGTTACTGTCTACGAAGGCAGAGCCCCCGTTGAACTTTGCCGGCAACGCATCGGTAATTGCTTCGAACGCACCAACCGGCTTGTACCCGTTCGCCGAAGGATAGGCGTTTGCCATATCCTTCAGGCCGTCGGTCAAATGCTGCGCTTTGTCGGGCTCGTAGGCGCCGAAAATAATGCGCTGCTTCACCGCAACCCGATCCGTTCATTGGTCGGCGGCTTCATGGATAGCGGACCAGAACCATAGCGCTGCCGGGTGCCAGACTGCGTGATTTCGGCAATCGTCTCGTCTAGCGCGTCTTTGAGCATAGGCAGGCGCTCATCATTCCACCCGAACGCTTCGGCCTGGATGATCGTGGCATACAGGTATGCGTCCGGATGTTTGGCCAGCAGCCAGTTGCTGTCCACCGCCGCGCTCAATGACGGCAGGTTCGCGCGATATGTCATCTGGGCTGCGTATGCCTTGTCTGGCACAGGCCAGAACCGCATCACGCCGGCTGCTATCGTGAACCTTTCAGGCTGCCCGGTAATCGGCGTGCCATCGCCATTGAGAGGGTACGCGGAGAACGTAGCAGGGCTCACCTGATCTAAGGGAGCATAGCCAGCGATGCCGAGGGATCTGAGGCTATCAAAATCCGCAGGCAGCATCACGCTAGCGGCCGGCGTCACAACGACGCTCGTTTCCATGTCCGGCATGACCAGCACCCGACGAAAACGAGCCTCGGCCAACCGGATAAAGTCCGGCACATCGTCTTGCAGATCGGTGCGATTGAGCCAGCGCTGCACGCTTGTCACCAGCCCGGCGTAGTTCGTCAGGTTGGATAGCTGCTGGGCGTCTACAAAGATCGTCATGCGGCGCTCACATCGCTGCGGGCAATCGCAATAACAGAGACTGTTGCGCCCGAAGCATTCCCCCCGAACACGTTATAGCCGGTGAGCTGCGCCACTACGGAATTGACGCCTGTGATGACACCGGACAGCAGTGCAATAGTTCCCGACAGCGGATTGATCGTCGGCAGCATCTGCGCGCGCTGTCCTTGAATTGTGACGCCAGTGTACAGCCCGTTGCCGTCTCGCTGCCAAGCGAGGCCGCGCAGGACAAGGGGCTGCGTTGCGCTAGTCGCGTCAGTTTCGGTCAGGTTCAAGCCCGGCTTGTTCACAAACGTGCGGCTGAAGGTGACGGTCGCCTGGCCGCTGCTGTCTAGCGTAGCGTACGTGGTGCTGGTCAGGCGTGGGTGCTGGTGTCCCTTTTGCGCATACTGCGTAGGATCAGTGCCAGCATTGCCGCCGGTAATCTCAGAGGCTGGCGTAGTTGTGGCCGGCTTTGGAACCTCTGCGGCGATCATTGCCGCAACTTCCGCCAGAGAAACACCGGACGAAATTTCGCTCATGCCGCGCGTCCGCGCATGAACTGCGCCGAGTTGGCCGGCACCGAATACGAATTAACGGCAGTCGAGAAAAGCAGCACCACGCCGGTGGAAAAGCGGTCTGGGATCTGGAAATCGCCGATCGCCGCTGATGCGTTCGCCGCCACAGGCACCACAGCGAGGATGCTATTAGCCGTCAGTGCGCCAGCCGCAGGTACACTGGCCGAGTTGTAAGCGATCAAAAACCCTGCGGTTGCACCCGCTACGATTGACCCGCCGTAGAAGTTTCCTGCGGCGCCTTTGACCTGAAGCGACGTAGCGTTGAGCGTTGTCACCGGGACGATAGCGTTCATCGCAGATGCGGTTGGCGTTGGCGCAACGTAGGCGGCGGTGTTGTCCGTCGGCAAAGCCACGAAGCCGTTGTTTGCAGCGCTGTAGCCCGCAGTCGCTACTAGGAGGGCGCGAGGAGTATTGTCCGCGGAAGACGCAATCACATTGACGGTTGCACCGAGATTGCCATTCCAAGGGCCCCCGTAATTCCCCGTAACTTGAACGGGGAATGACCCACCTGAGGCCGACTGCACCACAGTCGGACTTGTAGTGGTGCCGGCGCCCTGGTTCAGTGACGGATCCGCAGATGACGATGCTATCGCATACGCCTTCGTGCCATCCGCAAGAGGCACAGGATAGCCGAGCATGTATGCTCCGCTGGGAATGCGTTCAGCAGCCATGCTCGGCCTCCACTTAGAGGGTTGGTTCGTCAGCCGCCTTGATGGCGGTGATGAGGTCCTTCTTCGACAGCGCCTTGCCGCCGACCACGACCGGCACGTTCTTGGTTGCCGCCAGTGCCTTCAGGGCGTCGAGGTCGAGGTCTTCCAGCGACGACTGCACGTTCAGCGTCTTGTCCGACGCCTCCATGGCAGCCTTTTCGCCAGCGTCGACCTTCTCCCAATTGTCGTTGGGCTCGGCGTCCGTGGTGAACGGCTTGTTGGCATCGTGGTAGACGCCGTACTTGTCGTAGACAGGCTCAGGCGAGGTGTAGGTCACCATCTTGCTCATCAGTACCTCCCGCTGTTGGTCTGGCGCGACATGACACTGCCGGCCGTGATGCGCCCCGTGGTCGGCGCAGTGCCGGCGACGGTGTAGAGCATGCGGACGAACTGCTTGCCCGTGCCGACCGGGAACCAGTCAGGCCCCAGATGACGTGCACCAGGAGCCAGATCAGCGGCGACGTAGGTCTGGCTGAAAATGGTGTCCGGAGCGGAGAAAGCGGCGGTCGTGTCCACTTGTACTGCGATCGTCAGCGACGTGAGGTTGTTGAACACCTCCGTTACTCCGACGAAAAACGGCACCGGCTCGCCGCGGCCGATATCACGCTTGAGAGCCGACGGCGCGCCATAGGGCGTGCCGGGGTTACCCAGGTCAATGACATTGGTCGAAGCTGCCGTTGCGGTGATGGCCTGGTTCTCGGAGAGCAGGCCGGTACGGTCGAGGATCATAGGTCAGCCCTCCTTAGACGATGCGCGCTTCGGCGTTGATGAGCGCGTCGGTTTCGCGGATGGGCATCTCGCGATAGCCCTTGATCTCCTTGCCCGCGATCTCTTCAGGCATGAGCCGGATCTTGTTGTCCGACGCGCCCGAGTTGGTGGAAAGCGCGTCGAGCGCCTCCAACATGTCGCGGTTCATGTAGATCACCGGCTTGATGCCGGTCACATTGCCGTCGGTGTTCTCGATCAGCCCGTCACGACGGGTCTGCATCTTGTAGTAGCCGCGGCGCAGGAGCGCGAAGAGGTCGACCGTGCCGGCGCGAACAGCGGCAATGTCGATGTTCGCGATGCGGACGTTCTGACGCCAGTCAGAAACCTTCACACCGATGTCCTGGCGGAAGTATTCCTCCTTGGCGAAGTACGGGCGCTGAAGCTCGTCGTAGACGCGCTGGACGCCCATGTCCTTGCGCTGGATGCCTGCGGTCGAGCCCTCCGGGGTAATCAGGCCGGTGCCGCTTGGCCCCCAACCGATCATCCAGATCGACGCGTTGCTCGAACCCGTGCCGCCGCCATCGATGATCTGCGAGGCCGCAGCACCGCCGTTGGTGATCGAGTTGTAGCGAGCGGCAACGCCCTTGAAGCGCTCCGGGGTCGTTGCGGTGTCGGCGTAGAAGAAGTTGACCTGCACGTCCTGCGAGATTGCCTCCAAGGCCACGTTGGCCTCGTCTGCGCGCTCGGCAGCCGGGTTCTTCACCTTCTCCAGATAGCGAGTGTCGATCGTAGCCAGACGCTCAACAAAGCCGGTCGTGTCGCGGACCTGCATGGAGGTCCCCTTCGACTGGATGATGCCCTTGTAGAGCTGGCCCCAGGCGACATCGCCTAGACCGGTGCGGATGCGGCTGATGTGGCCGGACCCGTCATTGCAGTCCACCACATAGGCGTCCTGCATAAGGGGGTTGAGGCGGTGGAGCGCCTCGATTGCGGGGATGACATCCCCATTGCGATTGGTCGAGGCATAGTGGTCGATGATGCCTCGGAAGCTGTTTCCGATGGTAGCCATGCGGCCTCCGTTGAGGTGCAGGGAGGCCTAGCCTCCCTCAGTTGCGGGGAACGTCGTCGGGATAGAGCGTCGCCAAAGTGCCGCGGGGCTTGGACTGGCCAGCCTGGGCGCCGGGGCGCGCTACGGGCGGAAGTGGTGCTTTGGCTGCCCTCACAGGCTCCATCCGCTTCTTCATCAGCTGGTCGTATTTGTCGGCCTTGGCCTTCAAATCTCCGATGCGACGAAGTGCGATGATGTCGGCCGCGCGGGCCTCTGCCATCACTTCCTTGGGATATCCGAGTTCCGCCGCAATGGGCTCCAGATCAGACAGGAGCTTTGCGCGCGAGGATGGATCGGACCATTCATCCCCAAATGCGTCTTCCAGAACAGCGTGTTCGGCCTGAACTTCGGCTTGCAGCTGCTGCTGGGAAATGGCCTGCGCGTGGTTGCGCGCCTGCTCAAGTTGCTGCGAGACGTGATCGCGCTGGGCAACGGCGTAATCGTACTCCGCCTTCTGCTGAAAGTAAATATCCCGATGCTCGGGGCTAGCCAACAATCTCGGGTCCGGCATCTGCGGCAATTCGGGCAGGAACTGCGTCAAAGCCTGCTCATGGTTGCGCATGATCGTTGTCAGCGCTTGACGAGCCTCGGTTTCAACCGTCTGACGGGTATTCGCCGCTTCCCGCGACTTCGTCTGCACGAACCTCTCGCGGTCAGCCTCGCGCTTGGTGATAGTCTCGGCAATCGCGCGGCCCTCTTCGCCCAGCGCTGCCAGCTTGCCGAACACATCCTTCGCGTCCTTCGCCCACGAGGTCGGTGCCTCAATCGGGTCGACTTCCGGCTCTACGGGGTCGGCGGGGTCACCGTCGGCGTCCTCGGCAGGCGGATCGGTTTCGGCCCTGGCGTCCGGCTGCGGCTCGGCGTCGGCCGGTTCGCCTTTCGGCTTATCGTCGTACAGATCGGTGAGGTTGGGAGCGGTGGGCTGTTCGGCGGGCGTCGGCTCACTGATGGGTGCCTCGGTCTGGATGTCCATTGTCATGCTCCTCAGAAGGGTTTCCACATGCGGCGCTTGATCCGACGGCGCTCGCTGGTGTGTTCGATTGCCTTGTCGCGGGCGGCGCGCTCCGCAGGGTCCATGGCGGCGACGTGGCGGCGCTCATCGACCAATCGCTCGTAGGCGTCGGCGATCGGTGCGGGTGTGTCAGTAGGACGCATAGCGCCGCTGCTCAGTGCTCAGTCGCGCCATTTGATCGGCGCGTGCTGCATCAGCCTTCGCGGCGTCACCATCAGCGATCAGTGCTCGCATCTGGATATCGATCTGGTCGACAATTTTCAGTGCGGTCGAGAGTTTTTCGACCATCGCCAATGGCTCACCCTTCATCGGGTGCTTGGCTGCAATCTCGGTCAGCTTAGCAAGATATTCGCTGCGGATCGTTGCCAACGCTGGGCCAACGAATTCCTGCATAGATGCGTCAGCGCGTTCGGCGCGGGACAGGCGGGCTGCATCATCGCTCATTTGTCCAAATCTCCACCGGGGCGCAGGGCAGGCAGGGAGGGGCCATCATCAGACTCGTCAGCGGTTACCGACTTACGGCGCTGCATCTCCTGATCGAACTCGAACCGTTCAACTGCGAGGCGCATATCGAACGCCTGCTTGTCTTGCGCCAAGCCTGCTTCGAAGTCGGCCCTATCCCGCTCGAGCTGCGAGCGGAGCGCTTCCTTTTCGCGGGCTGCGGTGAGGTCAAATTCCTGCTGCTGGGATGCGAGGCCGTTCTTGGCCTCCATCTCCTGCTGCTGAAGCGTCAGGCGGCCCATCGCCAGCTCGTGAGCATGCTGGTCCTTGGCCTGCCGCGTCTGGGCGTCAGACTGCGCCTTGACCACCTCAGGGTCCTGCCGCTTGGGGGCCGGCCCCAGGTCGGCCGGATTCAGAACGTAATCCGACGGTGATCCAAGCCCGCTGTCCTGAACGAAGCCGCGAACGTTCTGATAAACCTGTTCCTCGCCAACGATCCGACCGCCGGCTGCCACGATGCCCTGCTGGATCTGGAACAACGCGTTGCGGCTGGCCAGCTTCTGGTCTTTGTTGCCCGTCCCGATGCCGACGTTGATGTTCATGTCGATATCGGTCGGCCATTTACGCGGATCAATCTGGCGGTACTTCCCTTCGATCTTCATACGGAACGGCTGGCCGTACTTGCGCATCAGGCGGTATCGCTTGGCGAACATGCTCGCGACGATGCCCTCAGCAAAGTTGCGGGTGATGTAGAGTTCGATCTGCTGCGACTGCGCCATCAGCATGCCCATGCCGGCGGCCGTCTTGTTCATCGTGTCGGGATTCAGGCCCTGCGACTGACGCGTAACGCCGGTGCGGCTCTCCCGCTCGGCGCTCATCATCTCCATGCCCTGGAAGGCGAGCGCGCTCGTGTCCTGCTGCTGAAGCGCCTCAGGTTTCACGCCGCCCTTGTAGCGGATCAGCCCGCCAGGCCGAACGGTCAGCAGGTCATCGATCGTGTCGACCGTCATCGCCTCTTCGGCAACGAGGGTGCGCGGCGCGGTGGACAGGTACAGGCTGTCGAGCCCTGATCGCAGCAGCACCGACCGGATGCGCTGTATGTCCATCGTCTTGTCTGCGGTGCTGTCGCCGACAATACGATGCGCAGCAGGGAAGGGCGACCAGATGGAATAGGGCTGCTCGTCCACCTCCATGACGTTCAGAACGACATTGCCGACACGGTGAACGAACAGGCGCTCAGCGATGCCGTCGCCATTCAGGTCATAGAGGGGGTATTCTTCCTCCAGCCAGACCAGTTTGTTGGCGCCGGTCCGTCGGCCTACGCTATCCTTTGCGTTGCTACGATCGGCGTCACGTACCTTCTCAACCTGTTCGCCGCCCGCGCCTGCGCCCATCAGCGTGTTGAGGATGGCCGGGTCATAGCCGAGCTTAGCAAGGTCGCTGATCGACTTCTGCGATCGGTCGCCGACGTAAACCGCCTCGTCCAGATCATCGGCATCGGGCGATACGCGGAAATACTCATTCGGGACGGCACGGTCGCGGAACAGAGGGGGCTGCGGTATCTCGACGGTGACGGTCCACACTGCCGGGTCAGCGGGGTCTGGGTCGGCCTCAACGACTCTCAGACCTTCAACGAGATAGCCGTCGGCATCCTCGGCAACTTCGTCAACCAGCACCTGACGCCGCTCGTGCAACGGCGGCTGCGGCTCGGCGAACGTCTTGACGATGCCGGTCTTTTCCAGCTTCCCGGCCTTGAGGGCGTCATGAAGGATGCGGTAGCCCTTCTGCTTGCGCAGGAAGTGGTAGCGGACAGCGGCAGTGGCTTCTTCGCCATAGTCGACCATGACCGGCGCGCCCTCCGTCGGCTCGCCCTGTTCGTCAGGCTGACCGGGGCGGGTGACAGGCTCGCCATTCTCATCTGTCTGCGGCTCTGGCTCGCTTTCGAACTCCACCGCCTTGCCGCTCGACAGGATGGTGTTGAGGATGCCGACCAGCGACGTGTCTACTACCTCTGCAACATCACGCGTCACCGCCTGGCTGCGACCCTCGACCTCATCGCCATAGGGCTTGCCCTGGTAGAAGCTCAGCGACGTAGCGCGGGCGTCTTCAAGCGCCGTGTCATAACCGCGCGCTTGCTCGTTGCGCAGGAACTGGAGGAATTCGTCGGGTACGGTCACCGCCATCAGACGATCCCCCTTGATAGCTGTGAATAGTCGATGGTGCGGGACTGCACGGGTGGCGTGTAAGCGACAGCCGCCAAGCCGAAGGCGTCAGCCCCGTGGCTTGACCAGTCATGGTTCGGGCCAAGGCCTATACCGCGCTCTTCGTCGCGCTTCTCATGGTACCAGCCGATCGCTTCTAGGCCGCCAGCGCACCGCATTTCGTCAAACCACATTTGCGGGAACAAACGGCGTGCGGTCTCAACGCGCTGCATTGCGGCGCCAGCGCCTTGGTTCGGAATGACCTGAGTGGCGAAGCCAGCTTCGAACAAAGCGCCTTCGTAGGTCGTCTTCTGAATCTTATCGTGCTGTGCGCCATCATGAGGCAGTACGCATAGCGCCTGCCCATACCCTTTCTCCCGCAACCAGTTGACGTGCGTGGCGAGGGGCTGGCCGACGGCCTCGTAATAGTCGAGAAAACGAATTTCCCGACCAAGGTACTGAACAATCCAAATCGAAGTCGCATCGGCCTTGGCGCCCGTGCCGCCGATGTCCCACACGGCGCGAAGGGTCATCAGTGGGTCAGCCGCTACACGACCGATACGCCCCTCGGATCGTGCGGCGGTTAACGACTTTGCGTAATACGCCCCCTCGACAACGCTTAGGAACTCGCCGTCCCATATGTGGCCGTATTGGTCGGGACGCTCCCGCTGATCCTTCAGCCGAACCCGGTCAAGGATGTCGGGAAACCAAGGATTGTCGCGCCAATTCATCTCGACAATGCGAGTTCGATCGTTGTCATTCGCATTACGGAATCGCTGGTTGGTCGCACTGGCCTTACGCTCGGGGTTCCAGGTAAGCCAAAGCTCGCTATCCTCCTCGCGTAGCGTCGGAATGAGCTTGATCCACGCCTCTTCGGTGACGGGTTCAGCCTCATCAATCCAAGCAAGCAGAATACGAAACTTCGACTTAATGCTGTTCAAGTTGCGTGCAAGGCCAACAAACGAATAGCTGACCCTGCCTGACTTGGTGCGAATGTAGGTTTCGCCAATGTCGAAGTGCGGTGCTAGCCAATCCGTTTCACGAATAGCTGCCTTGATTTCCTCCAGTGACGAGTCCGCGAGGCTGTTCATGAACTGACGAGCGCAAAGGATTATACCCTGCCGCCCCTCTTGGTCCCATTTGTAAGCACGAACCGCGGTCATCAAAGCGAATGAACGAGTTTTAGCCGAGCCGCGTCCACCATGTGAACCACGAACGTCGGCCTCGCCTTCAAACACTGGCACCAGTTTTGCGGGAAGACGAAGTTGAACAGCAGTCATTCGGGCTGCACCGCGACCAACTCAACACGCGTCACCACAATAGCGGCGCCGTCTTCTCCGGTTATTTCCTTTGGCAGAAGCGACGCGACTACTTTCACGTAGTCAGCAGGCTTCTCCTCACGCATGGCAACTAACGCCTCGACGCCGTTCACTTTCCAATCGGCAAGAAGTGCATCAATGAATGCTTCGCCCAGCTTCGAGCGCGCGCCTTTAGGACGCCCAGCGGGGTTGCCAGACTGACCAGGCTTGAACGGCTTTAGGCCGCTCTGATTACGCTCTGTTTTATCAGTGGGCGCTGTCATTACGCCGGACCATCTACAGCACGCTAGCAGGCCACGTAACGGGACATTAAATCAGCGCCTGAACATCTCGAATGATGCGCCTGGCGCTGCGTCGATCAACCCCGATCTGCCGGGCGACAGCCGCGACGATGACCCGCTCTCCCCGGGCCAGACGTTCCTGCACAGCTTCAGCTGCCTTCTTACGCAGCGGCGTCATGCGACCCGCTGGACGACCACGAGCGTTCATTCCGCCTCTCCCTTGCTTGCGGGGGTGGGGCGGTCGCCGAACAGAGCGACGGCTGTCATACCGATGGACAGGGCCAGCACGGACTTCCACACCAAGCCAAGCAACCCCGACTGGCCATAGCCAAGCCAGTCGGCGAGTCCGAGCGCGCCCATGTTGGCAACCCATCCCCATGCGAACACGCGCGTATTGCTCACCGCCCCGCCTCCTTTTCGAGAGCGCGCAGATGCTGGATCGTGGAGCGCACAAGGCGGTTGCTGGAACCACCGTCCCAACGTCCTGCAAGATGCTCCGCGGCCTCGTTTGCGTGACCGTTGGCCTTGGCATGCGAGGCACAGATTTGACGGGCCAATGTCAAATCAGGATCAATCGGCTCGGGCAGCAGGGCGCGCAGCCGGCGTTGCAAGTCACGCGGCAGCACCCAATCTCGCCCGCTGTTGTCCATGGCCAGCATTTCCCGGCACAGGACTTCAAGATCGCCATCCACCACCTCCGGCCCCACCTCACCCCCGTTTGGGGCCGTGGCATGGCTTAGCGTGGCGCCCCGATCATGTTCCTGACGCCGGGAATATGATGTGGCTTCTGCGGGTGGTGTGGCGACGTTGCGGATGCGCCAGCTGGAGTTTGTCCAGCCGTCAGCACGCGAAACGAAGACATCAGGACTTCCATAAATATCGTAGTGAGTGTTGCCTTTATCGGCTGACGCCGATGTCACAGCCACGACCCGCCCATCCTCATGCACCGCCTCGATCGGCTGGTCCCATTTTACAGGCTGCATGCCAGCGGGCATGTCGCTCATCCTCTTGTTATCCTGGCGCAAGCCTAGAGTGGCGTAGTGGGGATGATCGGCAGGTAAGCGGAGGTATTCGATACTTCCCCATCCCCATCGGGAAAGAGGATCGGCGTCCTCGCGGACATCTCGCTCGTCGTAATGATAAGGCTTCAGCCTTGCCCGCCGCACATCAGCTTGGGTCAACCACTCCTGCCGAACGCCATCCACCCGGATCTCCGGACCCCAGTTGGTCTCCCCGTTCATGCGGAGGGGGCCGAGGTGGGGGTGGCGGACCAGCATGTGCCGTCGTTGCACTGGTAGCGATCCGAACACGTCGCCTTAGCACCAGACGCGAACACGTGGCCGCCGATAGACCGATCATGCCCACATTCCAGCCTCAACAAGGTTGAACGCTCGCGACGCACAAATTCAACAACCTTACGCCATTTCATCTCACTCTCTCCTGCGAAGTCGTTGGTCACCGGGCGCGGCGCTCAAAGGGCACGACGGTATCCGGCTTGAGTTCGTACATGTCGGCTACGCGCTGGGCGAAAGCGCCGAGGCGGCCTTGGCGGTCGTTGGCGCAGTAGCCATCAACCAGTTTGCAGGCAGCATTCCACAGGGCCGATTGCTCTGCCTTTGTCAGCGGCACGAGCGGGGTGACGTCAGCAAGAAATGAGGCTCGAACATCCTTCTCGAACACGTCGAGGGCGAGCTTCATTCCGTAATCCTTGTTGGCGATCCACATGCACGCCCCGGTCGGGTGCCACAGCCGATGTTCCGAATGCTGCCAGTCTGATCCGTTCGCCATCAGGCTCAGGATCAGCTCGACCTCGACACTGTGCGAAGGCGCGAGTGAGGGCGCTGACGTGGGTCGCTTGGATCGATGCCACATCACCGTAGCCAGTGTAGCAGCGAACCACGGCACCATGACGATCAAGATGATCTGCAAGTCGCTCACCGGGCCATCTCCAGCGCAATGTACCCAGCGGCGTGTTCTGGTCGGATTCCATACTTCCGGGCCGCAGCGTCGGTACTGGTGCGGGCGAGGTCGGCGCGGGGTGCCTTGCCGATCGCGATTAGGAAGTCGGTGAGGGGGAAGCGGGTCACAGTGCCACCAGTGCCGTTTCAAGCGGCACTCCCTGTTTCCCCACACTCGCGCGCACACGTAAGGGGAATATGGCAAACGCGGCACTATGCGGCACTATCGGCACTCCCTGTCCGAACGCTGATCCCGGTGTGTTTGCGGACGCCGTTTGACCGGCTCCAAGGAAAGCCACGCTTTTCCAACGTTGTACGGAAAGTTTTTGCGGTTCCGGCGTCCTCCCCAGAGCGGCGGGCGAACTCGACCCAGCTGGCGAAAAGAGTGCCGGGTTGATCCCACAGACGCGGGCCAAGATCGCAGCGCTCATCAATCCACTGGCCGAGCAGATCCTGGTTGGCGAAGTAATCAGCCGTGGCGGCAGATACGCTCTCAGGCCGGCCTAGGCCATGCTTTTGCCACTCCAGGCAGCCAGCAAGCGCCCACGCGAGGATGCGCGGTGCCTCCGCCTTCAGCTTTTCCTCAAGCATGTGATCGGGCTGCTTCGGCTTGTGCACGAACGGCATCATGTTGAAGCGGCGCTGCATCGCCGGATCGACGCTCGAGAGGCTGGGCTGGTGGTTGCCGGCAAACAGCAGTTTGAAGTGCGGCTGGTAAGTGAAGAAGTCCTGGCGCATGAAGCGCGCGCTGATCGGATCTCCACCGGTAAGGGCTTTGATCCGCGCCTCAGCCCATGACCGCCCTTCTTCCGTCTCGCTGGCGGTCACGAGGCGGGCGCCTTTGAGCATCGCCAGCTCGGTCGGGTGGCTCGAGAACTTAGACGCGGTGAACGTGTCCATCGGCGCCGACATTGCGTAATCGCCCAGGATGTGGACGAGGATGTTCAGGAACACCGACTTGCCGTTGCCGCCCGGCCCATAGATGAAGAACAGCGCGTGTTCGGTCGTAAGGCCGGTGAGGCAATAGCCCGCAATGCGCTGGAGATAGACCTGCATGGCCTTGTCGCCATTGGTGGCGTCATCTAGGAACTTCAGCCAAAGCTCAGCCGGCTTGTTCTCAGGCTGGCAGCCGGTGACCTTGGTGATGTGCTCGTCGCGCCGGGCGACATGCATCTTGCCGGTGCGCAGGTCGAGCGTGCCACCAGGTGTACCGAGCAGCCAAGGATCGTTATCCCATACCGCCGAGGTCACCGCATGAGCAGGATCTGCTCGAGCGAACCGCTCGGCACCACCCGCGACCGAAGCCTTGCACGTGCCTTTCTTGCCCGCACCCAGCCGGCGCCCGATCTCGCGAGCGAAGTGGAAGGCGACCGGCACGTCCGTGGCCGCCCAATGGGTGAACTGCCACTGATACCACTTGCCAGCGTTGTGATCGAAGCGCAGCGTGCCGCGGTTTTGCCGCGTGAACTCGAGCGCGATTGCGTCTTCCGACACTTCGAGCGGCTGCACGCCTGGCAGCGCCACGACGTTGTCCTCGTAGGCGTCGAGAGGCGGATAATGTTCGTCGGGTATCATATCATCATCCATTCCGCAGCGCCCGTTCGATAGCGCGCGCGGCTTCCATGGTGAGATTGAGGGCGGCTCTGACCCGGAGCAGATGGCTGGTCGACGTGGGCGCGTAGACGGCCTGCGCAGCTAGGATCGACACCTGATGCAATAACGGCGCTGCATTGTCCGAAGCCCGGTTCATCCCGACCATCGCAGCATCACGCAGCTGCGCCAGGTCGCACCGTGCAGCCATCTCCATCTCATTGCAGTTCGGGCAATGGATGCTGATTGCGTGGCGATGCGCCCGCTCGGTGACGGTCTCGTCAACCCGGATGGTCGTATGCGCGTTCACCGCATGCGCCCCACAGGAGCGCCGATCGCGTGCAGCCAATTTACCGCAGCCTCGACGGTGCGGAACACGCCACACGGGTGATCCATCGACACCAGCCTATTAAGGCATTCGATTTGCGCATCGGACGGCATACCCTTGGCATCCTTCCATTCCAGGAAGGCGGTGCAGCCGGTCCACGCGGCGCCGGTGTCGGGGAAGCCAGTATACAGGCCCTCCCGCTTCACCTTGGCGCGCCCCGCTATGCTCGCGATATTCGTGCCGTTGGGAACCGCGAACACCAGCACCCGGCGGGCGTTCTGGTGCATGTGGCTGACCCACTCCCACTGGCGAGCGTTCTCCGACGCAGCGCCGCGGTCTTTGGGTTCGACGTACACGCGCGGATCCAGCACAGGCTTCAGCGAAGTCTCCAGCGCATCGATCGCGGCAAAGGCATTCATGCGCGCGACTCCCGATGCTTCCGCTGATCGGTCAGCATCTTGGACGCCATGGCCGGCGACACGCGATAGCAGCGGCTAAGGTATTCCGGATCCATCGCGGCAAGCGCGTGGTCGCTGCAATTGACCAGCAGCATCGTCAGGTTCGTCACCGACTGCGCCACCGTCATCGGCTGCTTGGGCTGTGGGCGATGTTGAAAGCGGCTCATGCGACGCGCTTCCACGCATCGGCATCCCAGCCGTTGCGCTCGGCGCGCTCAATGACCTCCGCTGCGCTCAGAACAGTCGACCCGCGGCGCCAGTGGAACCCGTTAGGATCAAAGCGCCCCCGAGCGTCGCAGCGTGCGACAGGGCCGAAGCGGCGCAGAAATTCGGCGGCCATGCCGGCGCGCGAAGCATCGCGGTGCGGGCGATCGACGGGCGCCGTTTGGTAGGCGTTCGGCTTGATCAGGCGAAGCGGCTGCTGGAAGCGCTCCCGCTTGATGCCGGCTTCGGAGAGCCAGCGCCGAACAATATCCCGCCCGACCGTATATCGCAGCATGAGTTCTTGGATGGTCAGGCCGTTTTGCACATGAATAAAATCTGTGGGCATCGGACGATTGAACCCCGCCGTGCTATCCGCTGTCCGGACTAGGCCGAGACGCTTGACCCACAGCGAGATAGTGGCGGTCGCGCGCCCATAGTGCGCTGCGAGCGCCGCTTGGTTCGAGCAATGCCACCGTTCGGCGAAGTCGTCTGGAATATGCGAGGTATCGCCTGGTTTACTGCCCGGCTTCGCGAGCCATGGCCCAAGCTCGTAGCGCTTGACCGCCGAGATGATAGCCTTGCGGCTGCGGCCCGTGAGCGTCTCCAGATCGCGAGCGGTATTGCCCGCGGCGACCGCTAGCTTGATCTGCGCCAGCTCTGCCGACGTCCATGTCGAGGCAGCCGTCATGCCGCGAACCTCGCCTGCTCGATCAACATATCCAGCGCCTGGCGAGCGTCGCGCAGGTGCGGCAGGATCCGTTGCAGCTCGCCAGCTGTGATCTTGACGCCGCCTTCCGACTTCGGTGATTGCGCGGCGATCAGCAGGTGAAGCGCCTCGCTGATCTCCATCGGCGCGTTGATCGTGTCGTTCGCGGTAACATCCAGCGGGACGCAGCGGCTACCACCGAGGGCGACGACGGGATCGAGCGCAGACGGGCCGAACTCGTATTCGACGTTCATCAGCGTCACACCGTCGAGGTTGCTCGCTTCGGTGCGCGCGTTCTTGATCGTGCCGGAGGAGCAGCCCAGGCGTTCGGCAAGCTCGGGGTCGTTCAGACCATGCTGGCCCTGCACCCCAAGAATGACGGCCTTTACTGCACTGCGGTAGGATTTTGTGGTCGGCCGGCTGCGGCGAGCCAAGACATTGGCGGCGAGCGTCATGCATTACCCCCGTTATGGTTCGAATGGAAAAGCAGGTTGGATTGAGCGGCATCACCGGCGCGCAGGCGAGTGACGTCTTGGCGGATCGCGTACACACCACAGGCAGCGAACCATGCAGCTGCCATGCCGATGATGATCTGCGTCTCGAGGGTCATGCTGCGCGAGCCTTGTCACTCAGTCGCCGGACCTCGACCCGATCAAGGCCGGTTGCTGCCACAACCTGTCCCTCGGTTAAGGCGCCCTCGACGTGCATTTGAACGACCAGTCGCAAAGCTCCGGCGCCCGCGCGCTTGAACATCACCTGATAGGCATTGTGGCACTGTCGGCAGCGAGCGGCGGTGCCGCCGGGGGACTTGGCTTGCTTGAAGATCAGGCTGTTGCGGCCGGCGCGTTCGTGACCGCAGGGAAAAGTGTCGCGGATCATATCGCCGACACCGCATCAGCAGTGCGGGTGCGCTTGGTGGGGGTGGCGTGCTCTCTGTCGGCCAACACGTTCTGGATGCGAAGAATGAGCGGTAGTCCAGCAGCCTTGGGGACCGGGTTCTTTTCGCTCATTTTCCAGCGGCTAAACGTCACCGGATGCACCTTGGCGAGCCGGCAGGCGTCACCGGTAGTGAGACCTACAGCCTTGGCACGGGCCTCAATCTCTGCGATTACCTTTTGCTGGTCCATAAATGCTAGATATTAGCATTCCCGCTAAACCGCAAGAGCGGAATTGCACAATGATGCGCTTTAGCGTTGATGCTAATTACGCCGACATGGACCGATTAGAAGCTGACACGAAACTCGTGAACGACCTGTGCGCCTGGGCGAAGGTGAAGCCGTCGCGCATGGCAGCCGAACTCGGTATGGCGGCGACGACGCTTACCCGGGCTGCCAATGGCAAGGCCGATACGGAGATGAGCCGGCGCACCGTCGACAAGCTGAAGGCGGCCTATCCGGACTTCCCGGGGTGGGGCGATCAGCCCTTGCCGGAGACGAACGCGCAAGTCGTTAAAATGGAAGGCGCTTCCCTTGACGAGGCGCGGGACGATCTGCCTATTTACGGCACGGCGCTCGGGGCTGCGCGCGATGTGGAGGGTGACGCGATCGAGCAGACCTATCTCAACAGCGGCGATACCATCGAGTATGTGAAACGCCCCGTTCTGCTCAACCGGATCCACGATGCATACGGCTTGTACGTCCAAGGCTCGTCTATGCACCCGGCCCTGCCTGATGGTGAGATGCTGGCAGTTACGACGAAGGGCGCGCTCAGCATGGGCGACAATGTCGTTGTCTACCTGCGGCCGATTAACCGGGACGACGACGGACAAAGGGCGCGCGCGGTGCTGGTCAAGGAGCTGGTCAAGCGCACCGGGGCCTATATCGAGCTGCGCCAGTATGACCCGCCGAAGGTGTTCCGGATCGACGCCACCGACGTGCTACAAATCCACCGCGTTCTGACGCGGCGGGAGATGATGGCGTGAAAGCCCTTGTGCCGCTGTTCGTTATGCTTTCCGCTTGTGGGCAGCAGCACACATCAGCCGCGGAGCGATCGGAAATGGCTGACGTAAACGCTCGAAACGCCCTCTCTCAGATACAGGAGCTCAACAGCAGGGTCGATGCCTTGGAGGCGAAGTTAGAGAAGCAGGACCAAGTCATATCCGACCGGGTTGAGGCTGAAGCTGGCGTTCGCAAGGCCGTTGACGGCGCCGTAGCGAACAGCGTCGACGCGCTTGCCGAAAAGCATAACGCTCTGGTCGAAGTGGTGCGGTCAGGCAGATAAATGTGCATGAATGCTAAAATAGGGTATTGCACAATCTAGCAGCAATGCTAATTTGATCCCCAACGCAGCGGCCCATCGGCCCTGCTGGAGGGATCGAGATCATGGCACAGGCCGTATCTAGAGAATTGATCGTAGCCGGCGGTCGGTATGATCGAGTTCAGCTATATCGCACAGAAAAGCTACACGGGCTGAAGATCAGCCACGTCCGTCAGGCTGTCCCGGACTATGATTTCATTGCGGCTGTCGATGCAGAGATAATGCGTCGGGAGTGTGTGGCATGAGCGCCGGATCTTCGGAAGCTTTGTCCGCATCAGGGGCCAGCCATTGGATCGATCTTCAAGAAGCAGCCATCCTTGAGCGTGGCGGTGTGCAGGCTGATTACGCCAACAATCCGGGAAAACTGCGCTGCGCAAATGCATGGGTCGGGGCGGCTAAGCCTGCTTTGCTGGCGTTGCTTAAACTGGAGGATTTGGTCAGCAACGTAGACGATCAATCGCGCCGGCTTGATCTGCCGAAGCATATCGCTGCCAATTACAGCGAGGCGATGCAGGCGATCAGCACCGGCGCCACCACTATTCGGTCCATCATAGATGGTATCCGTGACGACTTCATCAGCGACGAGCGAGCGGGAGCTTACGATGATGCCGCTGCACAGGAAGAGGCTGATGCTTTTTCGAACTGGCTAAATGACACCACGTTTAGTTTTGACGACGCGATCCAGATCGTGCGCGCACAGGTGTCGCTGTGACCGCCGCCCCTACCGCCCCCGCTGGGCTGAGTGTGGCGGATGTGCTGGATCGGGCTGCTGATCTGATCGAGCCGGAAGGCCGTTGGACACAGGGGGCATACGCTAGCGACAAACGCAACGACAGCGTTGATACTCTTGATCCTCGCGCGGATTGCTTTTGCGCGATGGGCGCTGTGTATCGAGCCGCCGGTGCTTCATCCATCTACAAGAATGGGCCGATCGGCCTTGTCCATGAAGTGCGAGAGCATCTGCTAAAGATGCTCGGCAACTCGATGGCGTCCTTCAACGATGCACCCGATCGCAAGCAGTCCGAAGTCGTCGCCGCCCTCCGCTCTGCCGCCGAAGCCGCCCGCGCACAGGTGCAGGGGTGAGCCGCCTGAACGAGCATCACCACGCCAAATGCGGCGTCGAGGGCAAGTGCAGCGTGCCGCAGTTCGACGCGTATGGTCCTGCCGGTTTCTGCGATCAGCCTGCATGGGGTGAGCAATATTCGGAGCGCGAACCCTCGCGGGGGCAGTCGGGCCGGTACGCCGACCCGGTATGGGCGCAGCGGGACCGCAACGGCTATTATCCGCCGCACTTGTCGCACCTGACGCCGCCATTTGCGCCGGGCCTGTGCTGCTCTGCGCATGGTGGACCGACCGCCGACTCTATCCGGTTCGTCCGCGACGGAAGCGCGTGGTGCGCCTTCATGCCTGGCTTCATCAACCTTCAGGAAAGCGCTGCTGGTTTTGGCGACACGCAAGACCTTGCCGAAGCCGACCTCCGCGCCCGTCAGCAGGAGCAATCCGCATGAACGCCTACAGCACAATCGCCGCTGATCGTTCGACCAGCATCCAGCGTGTGGCGGATCGCGTTGAGGCATCTCGTGATGCGCAGGCGCTGGCCGATCGGTTGCTGGCGGGTCTGGACCTGATCCCGGCGATCACGAACGACGCCTGCACCCTGTCCGACGCCAAGCGCATCGCCCGCCGGGTCCGCTGGTTCGCCGGCAACGGTAACGCCGGGATGCTCGGCACCAACGGCATGCAGCCGCAGGTCGAGGCGCTGATCCGATCCGCCAATTTCCACGGTTTCAAGCCGCGAACCCCGGAGGCCCTGACCTCTGCCGTGTTCGCCGCAGCAGGAGGACGCTGACATGGCTACCGCAATCCGCACTATCACGCGTTCCGTCGCGGCGATCGTCAACGACCTCGCTACCACGCGACAGAGGATCGCGTCACTTAGCGCCGACATCACCGATGGCTCTGATCTCCGGCATGCCGTGTGGGACGACTTGGATCAGCGCCTGCCCGCGCTCGAAAGCGAGCTGAAGGCCGCGGTCTACGCTCAGACCGGTGTGTCGTGGGACCTGCTGGAAAGGGCGATGGCATGACCGACGCTGAGATCCAGGCGGCACAGGATGCCCTCATCGCCCTCCGGACGCTGGGTCATGGCTCCGTGATCGTAGCGGTCGGCACCTATGCCGGCAGCACCGATACGCCCGATGGCCATGTGTCCGTCACCGTAGAAGACGGCGGCTACACTGCGACCAAGCATGCCGTGCACCTGCGCGACGCACTGTCGATGGCGACCGCCAAGCTGGCGGCTGATGCCAAAGCCCGAGCCGAGAAGGCTGCGAAGGACAAGGAGGCGGCAGCATGATGTTCGTTCGTCAATCCACCCATGACGCGATCGTGGCCGCGAAGGATGCTGAGATTGCGGTCTTGGTCAAGCAGCTGGAAAGTGCTGAGCAGATCAATGACGAAGTGCATCGCGAGCTTTGGCGTCAGGACGATGCCGTGGCTGACCTCCGCGCCCGCCTCGCCGTCTTCACCGCACCACGGATGCGCGGCGACCGGGGCCGGTTCTTGCCGACTAACCACTCCGCGGCGGACGTTAATCTCGGTGACCTGGCATGACCGCCCGTGTTCACAAGAGCGGGCCGGATCAGGCGCTACTCACACCGCATCTGTCGAACGGCGACCGCATCCGCATGGGCCGTGTGCAGCCGATGGTGGACGAGCATGGCCGTCCGTGGTCGACGGTGCGCCTCGCCTGTGAGGCGTTCCTGATGCTGGCATTCGGCGTCGCGTTCTATGCGATGGTGGCGGTGCTGGTATGAACGCACCTCTCATCACCGCCCCCGGCGCGTATCCGGATATCGACAACGAGGACTATCACCGCAACGCCAACCTGCTGCCCGCCCCGTCGCTGTCGTCGTCGGGCGCGAAGAAGATCATGGGTCAGTCGCCGTTCCATTTCTGGTTCGACAGCCCGATGAACCCTGATCGGCCGGATGAAGGCGATGCCAGCCACTTCGCCATCGGCAAGGCGGCGCACGACGTGTTGTTGCTCGCCGACCGGTTCGACACGCACTATCATGTGCTGCCAGAAGGGTTCGCCTGGAACAAGACTAGGGCGATGCCGGAAGCGATTGCAGAAGCCGAGACGGCGCGTGATGCTGGCCTCTGCCTGCTGAAGCACGACGACATGGCAACGGTACAGGCTGTTGCCGACGTGCTGGCGAAGAACCCGCTAGTCTGCGCGGCGCTGAAGAACGGCGTGAGCGAAGAGACGCTGGCGTGGATCGATGAGGAAACCGGCATTTGGTGCCGCGCGCGGCCTGACTTCCGGTCGAATAGCATCCTGACGGGTGGCGACGTCCGGCTTGATGTGGATCTAAAGTTCATGGCGCCGACGCATTGCAGCCCATCGGGGTTCGCCCGCGCGATCGGCAACTTCGGCTTCCACCAGTCCGCGGCCTTCTACGCCGATGGCCTGAAGCACTGCCACGGCCATGCGCCGACCAACCGGCTGCACATCGTGGTTGAGAAGGACGCCCCTCATTCGGTGTCGCTCTACGAGCTGCCCGAAGAGGACGTTGCCCGAGGCCGCTGGCTCAACCGCCAAGCCATCCGCAAGTTCGCCGACTGCCTGAGTGCGGACCGCTGGCCTGCCTATTCCGACGAACCAACGCTGTGCGGCCTCACCGGCTGGGCGCGGCGCTCCATTGACCAACAGATCGAAGAGGAAGCCGCATAATGGCCACGCAAATTGCAGAAGCACCACGCCCCGCCGTCGATAACACTGCGGCCCGGGCAATCGCCACCACCAATCTCGGGGAAGGAAACGCCCCGCGCGCCATGTTCCTGCCCGCCACCATGGGCGAAGCGATGGAGTTGGCCCGTCTGATGGCCGGCAGCAACTTCGTCCCTCCTCATCTCCGCGGCAAGCCCGGCGATTGTCTGGCAGTGGTTATGCAGGCCAACCGCTGGGCGATGGACCCGTTCGCCGTGGGGTCCAAGACCTACTTCGTCAGCGATAAAATCGGCTACGAGGCTCAACTGGTGAACGCCGTCATCAATGCCTCCGGCGTTCTGGACGGCCGGCTGCACCATGAGTGGGAAGGCAAGGGCAACGACCTTGTCTGCGTCGTGTCAGGCAAGCTTCGTGGCGACGACCGGGAGAAGGTACGCAGGGTTGCGATCAACACCATCACCACCCGCAACTCGCCCCTTTGGAAACAGGACCCTGAGCAGCAGCTGGCATATTTTGCATCGCGCGCCTGGGTGCGTCTGAACGCTCCGGAAGTGTTGATGGGCATCTACACGCCGGATGAGCTTTCGCAATCGGTCGGTACAGCCGGCGCCGCCAACGATCTGAAGCCAGAACCACAGCCTCTAACCGCTGCCGCCCTGCTCGGGCATTCGGACGAGCCCGCAAACGACGGCACCCTGTCGCCCGAGAACCCCGCCGCCGCGGAAGGACCGGCTGACGACGACCGCGGCGAGCGCATCACCGATGACCTGATCGAAGGCATGCGCTGATGCCCGCCCACATCTGCGACACGCCCACCGCCATCCATTCCAGCGAATGTCCGGCCTGCGTTGCGATCATCGCGCGTGTCGAGGCCCGTCTTATCGGAGGATCTCCCAATGCCCGCTGATACCGATCAACCGACGCTGGCGGTGACGAGGATCGCGCTGGAAGAATTGGCGCCAGCGATCGTTTCCGCGTTTGCCGAAGATGCCTGCCTGATCTGGTCGGGCGAATGGCAGGCGTATTGGCGGGCGGGCGGCAACGGCTACACCAAGTCGGCTGATGAGGCGGGTTGGTACACAATCGCCGCGGCCTATGCGCGCACGAAGCATTGCGGTCCTGAAAAGCAGATCGCGTTTGAACGCACCACCCACGAACCGCGCCCTGCGGGTGATCTGCGGGAGGGTGACGGCACCGCATTCGGTGAAGTGCAGTGCCATTGCAGCGACGATGATGGCGTGCCGGATGTTGGGGTATCGCTTGGGCTGGGTTGCGCGAAGGCAATCTGGATCGGCGAACTGTTGACCCGCGACGGCGCCACCTGCGGTATGGTTTTCCATAACGGCACGGAGCGGATCGTTGCGCCGTTCCCTGACGGCACAGACTGGCAGGCCGCCGCGGATATCCTTCGGCACCACGTTGCCCCGGTTCTGGCAAGCCTGCGCGATCTCGCCGCCCTCGCCACCCATAGCCCCGCACCGATGGCGGGGGAGGGCGCGGTCAAGCTGCTGGGCGACTTGGAAAGGTCGGCAACCGCAGTCCACCGGAAGGGCGCAGTCAGTGGTCCGCAATGGTCCCGGCTATCTGGTGATCTGATCCGCTCGCGCGCGTTTCTCGCCGCCCACCCTTCGACGCAGGAGGGCGGGAAGTGAGGTATTTCATCGACTGCGAGTTCGACGGTCATAACGGGCCGCTGCTCAGCATCGCGATTGTACCCGAGGATGGGTGGAGCCTGCACATCGAAACGTTCGCCACCGACAACGTGCGGGACGAATGGGTGGCCGAAAATGTCGTGCCACTGATGGCCTTGCATCAGGCTGACAGCATGGCGATCGTGACGAACAACGAGGTCGGTCGTGAACTGCGGCAGTTCCTCGCTAACGACAAGATGCCGGTCATCGTTGCTGACAGTCCGGTGGATATCTCTCGTTTTTGCCAAGCAATTATGACCGGCCTGCAAGGTGAGTATCAGCCGAACACTTGGGATCGCATGGCGTTCGAGGTGCACGACGTGGATTGTTATCCGACTGATCTGCCCGGCGCAGTCCAGCATAACGCATGGTGGGATGCCATGGCGCTCCGGCACAAGCTCGCCCAACAGGACCCCACAGCATGACCTCTTCCCCCACTCCCGCTGTGCTGCCCGATGCGCGGGCGCGTGAGGTGCGACTGCGCCTGTTCCTCGAAATCCTCTCGGCAAGCTGCGGACAGGCGGATGCGAGCGATTACCGCTGGAACTGGATCAATGCTTTCTGTGGGGAGCACGAAGGCTACGAACCGGACACGTTCAATACGGCGCATGACGCTGGCTACACGACGGTAAGCCATGACAACGACACCGACAGCGGCATCGCCCGCCTGACCGACGCCGGGCGCGCCTATCTCGCCACCCCGCCCGCGAGCGATGCCGCGGTTCCGGCGGGGGAGGATGAGGTTCGCATCCCGCGCGAGCCAACGGACGTGATGATGAACGCGGGTCTCTACCATTCAAGCCGCGACACGGAATGGTCTGACTGCAACACGATGTGGAAGGCGATGTTTGACGCTGTCACGCTGGACGGCGGCTCATCGGCGTACGCTCTCGCCGCAGCCCCCAAGGTCGCGAGCGACACCGGGGCGGGGTTGGTTCATCGCGCTTTGACGGAGGCGTTGGAAGCGATCGAGGTTTTCGAGCGATGCTATGACCAGTTCTGGGACAGCCTGCCGGATGGATGGGACTTCCGAAATGTGCGAGCCGTCGCGACCGCTGGCGACGTCCTGCGCATCCGTATCGCAGCCCTAGCCACCCCCGCCGATGTGACGGACGGGGCGACGCAGGGCAAAGTTCAAAACGCCTTGCAAGCGATCAAGGCCGCGGCGCGTTACGTTCCAATCGGTGACGGCTATTTCGACCCGCATGCCAATGCGGTTGAGGCTATTGATGCGGCAGTCGACCGCCTCGCCAAGCTGCTATCGCCAGCCGCCGTTGCTGTCAGCGATGCGGAGGACGGCTGTCGTCAAACGGACGGGTCGACGGGCGGCGGGGAGGTGGACCCGATGCGTGCGGCAGTCGAGCGGCAATCAAGGGTCAACAAGCTGGCGCAGCTCATGATTGACACTTGGAAGCGGGTCGATCCGAATAGCGGCGTCGCCAAGCATACAGCATCCTACGTCGCCACATTTGCCGACATGGCCCGTGCGATTGTTGACCAGGATGCCACCACCCCCGGCGGGGACTTGCTGGAACAGGCGGCGAGGGCGGCGGAATGCGCTTTTGATGATCGCCCCCGTTCGCGCGTCGGGCATCCGAGCCATATGGATTGGGAGGACGGCTTTCGAGAGGGCACCCAATCCTCTGCCGCCGCCATCCGCGCTCTGTCCGCCCGCAACCAGACCGACGACGGAGGGGTGAAGTGAGCGACGAACTCCAGACGCGTGAACTCGCAACCGACGATCACATTCACGGGATGATATTCGAACTGATGAATGCGATGAAGCTCGCGTCCCTTCCATGCATGAGCATGACGGAAGATCCGCGAGACGCCATGTCGGCGGTGATGACGGCCGCGGCTATGCTCGCCGGTGCGCAGTTCGGCAGCTTGATGGTGCTTGGCGCCGTCCGTCAGCAAGACACCCGGCGGGCCGTCGAGACGTTCGGGCGCAACTTCCGCGAAGGGATCAAAGTCGGGCAGGCGCAAGCGGCTCGTTTTGAGCAGGAAGAGAACATCGGGGGGCGAGCATGACCCATTCACCGGATCATGCCGAGCGGGCGTCGATCGTGGCTGCGGGGCTGACGAAGGCGCGCAGGGCAATGATTTTGGCGCTGCCTGCGGACGGAAGCTGGGGAACTGTGCCTAGCCGCAGCGTGGCAAAGCGCGCGTGGTGGAACATGCTGCCCGGCGTCATCGACCATAAGCATTGCCCGGAAGACGCGAACGAGTGGGCGTTGACCGAATATGGCCAAGCACTCCGCGCCTCTCTCCACGATGACACGGTGCGGGGGGAGGGGGAGAATGGCTAGCGTCTACAGCGTGGCCGCGCTGGCCGAACATTGGGGCTGCGGCACCGACACCGTTTACTCGCTCATCAAGAGCGGCGATCTACCGGCGTTCAAGCTGGGCGGCCGGCTTCTCCGGGTCCGCGGCGACGAAGTGGAGAAGTTTGAATGCCGGACGACTACCGCCTCCAACGATACAGAGGCAAGCTCGCCATCGTCTGGGACGAGGACGGACGACGCCACCGACATTCGCTTGGAACGGCTGATCGATCGTCCGCGGAGGCCGCAGCTCGTTCATTCTGGCAGCGACGCTCGGTAGGGGGCGACTACAGCAACGTCGGCTCGGTGGTGGATGCTTATCTTGTCGCCAAGAAGGCGATGGCCTCGCACCACCGGGCCGAGACAGCATGGAAGGCAGCCAAGCCGTTCTGGGGCAACCTGCCGATCGTCCGCGTCGATGAAACAGCCGCAACGGATTATCGGAAGCGCCGGGCTCACTGCAAGGCGATCACGGTCCGGAACGAGCTCGCCGTGATCCGCGCGGCCCTCAACTGGGCGGAGAAAAAGAAGCTGATCGAGAAGGCGCCCTTCATTCAGATGCCGGCGATCGCGGCCACACCGGTCGGACATCTGAGCAAGACGCAGTTCCGCCAGGTGCTGGACGCTGCGATTGCGCCGCACGTGAAGCTGTTCCTTCAGGTGGCTGTCGGCACCGGCGCCCGAACGAATGCCATTCTGGATCTCACATGGGATCGCGTGAACTTCGATAGTGGGCTGATCGAGCTCAACCCTCGCGAGCGGGTGCAGACGTCAAAGTATCGCGCGACGGTGCCGATGAACGACCAGCTGCGCGCCTCGCTACGGGAAGCCAAGGAAGGCGCCATGAGCGACTTCGTGATCGAGCATGGCAGGGAAAGGGTTGCATCGATCAAGAAGGGTTTCGCTGCGGCATGCCGTCGCGCGGGCCTCAAGGCCACCCCGCATATGATGCGGCACAGCGCTGCGGTCTGGATGGCCGAGGCTGGAACGCCAATGTCGCAGATCGCGCGGTTCTTGGGGCACACCGACAGCGCGATCACGGAGAGGGTATATGCCCGTTTTTCGCCAACTTTTCTGGCTGGTGCCGCGCAAGCGTTGGAGTATTGATAGGCTATCATGGCTGAAAACGCTGAATACTGCGGTCCCGACCTCACCGACTTGTGGGAAGTTGGAACAGCCAGGACTTACAAAGGCGACGTCCAGAGGTGGCATTTAGGCCCGCGGACGGTCTACCGTCTCTATTTCATATCAGCCCATCCTGAGGATATGCCGGATGCGCCAATCAAGATTGGTATCTCGCTTCATCCCGAGGCTCGCCTAGCAGAGATGCAGCGCCATTCGCCAGCGCGGTTGGTGTTTCTCCGGGTTCGGCAGGGCGGTCGGGCAGCGGAGCGGCGTTACCACGAGGAATTCGCGGCTGACCGGCTTCACGGCGAATGGTTCAAGCGCAGTGAACCTCTGATGCAGGCGATTCGCGGGCAGGCGAGGTGCACGATCCCCTTGGCACCCTGATGTTGAAGTGCTATGATCTAACGAAGAAATGGCGGAAATCCGCGGGTAATTACGGTGCCGGTTGCAGGAATCGAACCCGCGACCTTCGGTTTACAAAACCCGTGGTAGTATGCCGGACAGGAGGGCAGGGGCCGGATAACGGCTGAAATCCTTCCGGTATGTTCGGTTTACGTTCCGCCATTGCAAGCTTCATGGGTGCGCGGTGCACCTAGGAGCAAAGGTTGCCCGCCCCGCGGCAAACGGGACGGGCGATCACAACGCAATGGAGGTGCGTGTGACCGAGGATTTATATAGCCCGCCCCTCCCCGAAGGACAGGGCCACGTACTAGCCGGCGTCCGCGCTCATTTTTGCGCAGCACACCGAAAGCCCGGTGGCTCATGGCATGGCCACACTTGGACGGTGATAGCGTGGTGGCCGGCTGGTCCTTCTGCGGAACAGCTTCAGGATCGTCTGCGCAATTGCTTAGCCAAATACGACGACGATACCCTTCCACCCGAGTTGTTTAGCGGCGAGGCCATCGCAGCCGACATCGCGCAGCGCCTTGCTAATGTGGTGCAGATTGATGTCATTCGCGAGGCGGAAGGCATCTACGCTCGGTGGGTGGCCTGATGGCGCTGGTCTACCATGGCACGCCCTTGACCCCTGCGCCGGCTCTGGAGGCCGTCGCTGGCCGATCGTTCTGCGTCAGCTACTTCCGCCCCGATAGCGTCGAGGCGGTCGAGGCGATGGCCCCCTTCGTCATGTACGATAACGGCGCGTTCTCATACTGGATGCAGGCCGTTCGCGCTGGCGTCGATCCGATGGATGCGGGCCGCAGCGATTGGAGCGCCTACTATGAATGGCTGGCAGATCGCCTTTATCAACCTGGCCGCTGGGCTGTTGTTCCTGATCGGCCCGCCGCGCCCTCGCAGATCAACGATGGCCTGCTCAACGAATGGCCTTTCGGAACGTCGCGGGGCGCGCCTGTATGGCATATGGACGGCCCTCTGGATCGTCTTGGTCGCCTATGTGAGCGGTATGATCGTGTCTGTCTTGGCTGGATAGGCGATCCCAAGCGCGAACAGGTCGGCTGCGATGCCTACCGCCGTCGCATGGATGAGGTCGCAGCTCTTATGGGGAACCGTTGGCACCCGCTGCACATGCTACGCGGCGTGCTGGTAGGCGGCGATTACCCCTTCGTGAGCTGCGACAGCACCAGCCTCGCACAGAACCACCACCGCTACCGCCTACGCCTGTTCGCCGGGACGCCTGACGAATGGTCCGGCGTGCGCGCCTATGCCGACAAGCTTGAGAGGATGGCCGCATGAAGCGCGACTGGACGCCTGAGGAAACAAACGCCGCCCGCAGCCTGCGCGATAGTGGGCTGGCCTATGCCATCATCGGC
>Ga0182197_1000012_pt1 | contig 39913 bp, 33 predicted proteins | sample G5R1MG_37_FD_128397 | JGI IMG/M metagenome (GOLD analysis project Ga0182197, IMG submission 128397) | Switchgrass phyllosphere microbial communities from Michigan, USA - G5R4_MAIN_12SEP2016_LD1 MG | ecosystem: Host-associated > Plants > Phyllosphere > Phylloplane/Leaf | place: USA: Michigan...
ACGTTGGGCCTCGATATCGACCAGAGCGCGATGCTGACCGCCGCGTACCTGATGACCAACACCACTGCGAACCTGCTGCTGGTAAAGTACCGCCAGCAGTTCGGCCTGCAGCGGTTCATCCGCTACATGCTGCCGATCTATGCGGCGGCAACTGTGCTGCATCTCCTGGTGCATGGTTTCTGGTCCTCGATCGCGGTGCGCGCGGCAAGCGGCTTTGCCGGCTCGGCGCTGTCGACGCTGACGCTGCTGTACATCATGCAGTCTATGCCGGCGCCCAAACGGCTGGCCGGGGTCATGCTGGGCATCTCTATCCCGCAGCTGGCTACACCGCTCGCCCGCGCAATCTCGCCCAGCCTGCTCATCAGCGGCGACTGGCACATGCTGTACTGGTGCGAGCTGGGCCTGACCCTGGCGACGCTGGCCGCCGTGATGTCGCTGCCGCTGCCGCCCAGCGAGCGGGTGCCCGCGTTCGAGAAGCGGGATTTCCTGACCGTCGCCTTCCTTGCGCCCGGGCTGTGGCTGCTGATCGCGGTCTTGACCGAGGGACGGATCGAGTGGTGGACTGAACGCGCGTGGATGGGCTGGGCGCTGGCCGCCAGTGTGGCGATGATCGCGACCGCGCTGGTGCTGGAGCATTACCGCGAGAATCCGCTGATCAACACGCGCTGGCTGGGTACGCGCGAGATGGCGCGGCTGATCCTGGTGGCGATCACGGTGCGCGTGCTGCTGTCCGAACAGGCGTTCGGTTCGGTCGGCCTGTTCACCACCCTAGGCCTCATCAACGATCAGATGGTCGGCCTGAACCTGGTGATCGTCGCTGCCTCGTTGGCCGGGATGGTCACCGCCGTGCTGGTGTTCGATCCCGCCGATCCCAGCCGCGCGATCCTGCTGGCGATCCTGCTCATCATGCTGGGTGCGTTCATGGACGCCAACACCACCAACCTGACGCGGCCCGACAGCTTCATGTTCAGCCAGGCGCTGATCGGCTTCGCCTCGCTGCTGTTCCTGGCGCACGCCATGGTCATCGGCATCACTCGCGCGCTGCTCGCGGGCCCCAAGCACTTCGTCAGCTTCGTGGTGTTGTTTGGTCTCAGCCAAAGCCTGGGCGGCCTCGCCGGCAGCGCGCTGCTGGGTACGTTTCAGATCGTGCGCGAGAAGTTCCACAGCCACGAACTGGTGCAGGGTATCCTCCTGACCGATCCGCAGGTGGCGGCGCGGGTTCGCCAGGGCGGTTCCAGCTTGTCCGGCGTGATCGCTGATCCGACGCTGGACGTGGCGCAAGGTACGGGGCTGCTCGCCCGAACCGTCGCGCGGGAGGCAAACATCCTGGCCTACAACGATGTGTTCCTGCTCATCGGTGTGCTGGCGAGCCTGACCTTCGTATGGCAGCTGTCGATCAGAGCCTCGATCCGGCGGCGCGGCGAACTCTCGCCGTTGATTGAGCTACAGCAACGCAATCAGGCGGCAGCGGCCGCCGCAACGCAGGCATGATGGACGAACGCGTGGAATCCGACACTCCGTCAATCGATGAGGCGAAAGCGGCCAGCGGACCGGAGACGGAGCGCGCCCTTCCGCCCGAGGCCCGTCAACAAGGCTGGCGTCCTCCGGCGAAAGGCCCGGCGACGATCGTCGCGATCATCGCCATCGGCATCGCCGGCGTGTTGGCGATCCTCTACGCCTGGCAGCTGCCGCCGTTCGCCGGCTGGTATCAGGAAACCGACAACGCCTATGTGCGCGGACGTGTGACCGTGATCAGCCCGCAAGTCAGCGGCTATATCACGCAGGTGGCGGTGCGCGATTTCCAGCAGGTGAAGCGCGGCGACATCCTCGCGACGATCGACGACCGCATCTATGGCGCGCGGGTGGAGCAGGCGAAAGCGAACGTCGCCGCGCAGCTCGCCTCGCTGGCCAATTCTCAGCAAAGCGAACGATCGCGACAAGCGGCGCTGCTGGGGCAGGGCGCGGGCGTGGCGAGCGCCGAGGCGCAGGCCGTGCGCGCCGAGGCGGACATGAAACGTGCGCAGGCGCTGGTCTCCGATGGCTCGATCTCTGCGCGCGAGTTCGACCAGACGCGTGCGGCTCTACTGGCGGCGAGAGCGGCGGTGCGCCAGGCCCAGGCGCAGCAGAGCGTCGGCGAGCAGGACGTGCGATCGGTGGTGGTTGGTCGCGGAGGGCTGCAGGCGGGCGTCGAGAGCGCGAAAGCGGCGCTGCATCTTGCGCAGATCGACCTCGACAACACCCGCATCCGCGCGCCTGCCGATGGTCGCCTGTCCGAGATCGGCGTGCGGCAGGGCGCATATGTCACCTCGGGCACGCAGCTGATGTTCCTAGTGCCCAGTGACTTGTGGGTCATCGCCAACTTCAAGGAAGCACAGACTCGCACCATGCATGTGGGCCAGCCCGTGACGTTCCGGGTGGACGCGCTGGGCGGCGCGACGCTCAAGGGCCATGTCGAGAACATCGCGCCTGCGGCAGGCTCAGAGTTCGCGGTGCTCAAGGCGGACAACGCCACCGGCAACTTCGTGAAGGTGGCGCAGCGCATCGCCGTGCGTATCCGCATCGATCCCGGCCAGTCCCTGGTGCAGCGCCTGCGGCCCGGCATGTCGGTCGAAGCGAAAGTGGCGATCGACTGATGAGGGCGGGTCACTGGGTGCCATTTCTAGCCATGCTGGCGCCGCTGTTTTCCGGGGCCTGCGCCGGACCGCGCGTGGATACTGCGGCGGTGGAGACGGTCATGCCCCCGACTGATTGGCGCACGTCGGTGGCGGCGCAGACGCCGCTCGACGCGCAATGGTGGCGCGGCTTTGGCGACCCGCAGCTCGAAGCGGTGGTGCTGCGCGCGCTGGAGCGCAATCCCGACATCGCGATCGCGGTCGGCCGCGTGCGCGAGGCGCGTGCGCAGGAACTGAACGCGCGGGCGGCGCTGCGGCCGACGCTGGACGCCGGCGGCGGGGTCACCCGATCGCGTTCGGTCAACGCGTTCGGCTTGCCCAGCGAGGCGACCGGCGCGCAGCCGCAAGTCTCAGCGGCGTGGGAGGTCGATCTGTTCGGCCGGCTGGCGGATAGCCGCGCCGCCGCTCGTCAGCAGTGGATCGCCAGCCAGGCGGCGCGCGACGCGGTGCGGCTGTCGGTCGCGTCGACGGCGGCGAGCGGCTATATCACGCTGCTTGCGCTTGATGCGCGACTACGGGTGGCGCGCGATACCTTGGCCGCCCGCTCGGACTCGCTGCGGCTGATCCGGCGGCGAGTGGAGGCGGGCTACTCGCCCAAGCTGGAGTTGGAGCAGGCGGTCGCGGACTACGACGCCGCCGGGCGCCTGGTGCCGGCGGCGCGCGAAGCGATCACCCGGCAGGAGAACGCCTTGCGGCTGCTCACCGGCGACGTGCCCGGACCGGTAGAGCGGGGCGCCTCGTTGCAGACGTTGCGGACCGCGCCGATCCCCAAAGGTTTACCCTCGCAACTGCTCGCGCGGCGGCCCGATGTGGCGCAGGCGGAGGCGACGTTGGCAGCCACCGACCGGTCGCTGGCGGCGGCGCGCAAGCGGTTCCTGCCGACATTGCGCCTGACCGGAGCGGCGGGCGCGGCGTTCTCTTCGTTGCTGCCCGATCCGATTACCATCTGGTCGATCGGCGGCAGCGTGCTCGCGCCGCTGTTCGAGGGTGGCCGTTTGCGCGCCGGGGCAGAGGCCGCCGCCGCTCAGCGTGACCAGGCCGCCGAGAGTTACCGCCGGGCGGCGCTAACCGCCTTTCGCGAAGTCGACGATGCGCTGGCTGGGGTGGTCAGTGCGGATGAGCAACTGCGTATCGGCTTGGCGCAACGCGATGCCTTGGCTGAAAGCTATCGCCTGGCGCGTAATCGCTATCGTGCGGGGTACTCACCGTTTCTGGAGGAGCTCGACGCTCAGCGGGGATTGCTGGCGGCGGAACTGTCGCTGGTGCAGACGCGGTCGGATGCGCTGACGAACCGGGTGGCGCTGTATCGCGCGCTGGGCGGCGGGTGGAGCGAGGCCGAGCTGATGCGGTGAGGCTGCTGATCCCTCCACCACCAGCTACGCTGGCGGTGTCCCCCTCCCGATTCTGCTTCGCAGAACAGGGAGGAACTAGGTCGCACTAAGTTCCTCCCTGTCGCGCAGCGATGGGGAGGGGGACCGCTCGCGTAGCGAGTGGTGCAGCGGGCAGCACCCTCTCCACACAAAGCAGCGTTAGAACGCGGGTTCGTACCCCGGCGGCAGCTCAACCGGAACGACGTCGCTCTGGCCACCGACATGGATGCCGCACTCGACCTTGTCCCAGCCCTTCCAGCGGCCGGAACGCGGGTCCTCGCCGGGCGCTACCTTGCTGGTGCAGGGCGAGCAACCGATCGAAGGATAGCCTTCCGCTACCAGCGGGTGCGCGGGCAAATCATGCTCGGCGATGTAGGCGGCGATGTCCTCGGCGGTCCAGTCGATCAGTGGGTTGATCTTCAGCCGCCCCTGCTTGTCGGTGCTGTCGATCTCGAACCGGGGCAAGCTGGAACGAGTTTTGGCCTGAAACGCCTTGCGGCCGGTGATCGTCGCGTCGAAGCCAGCCAGCGCCTTGGCCAGCGGCTTGACCTTGCGGATCTCGCAGCAGCCATCGGGATCGAACGACCAGCGCAGGCCATTTTCGTCGCGCTTGGCGACCTCCTCCGGTTCCGGCGCCAGGTTGCGCACGTCGGTAAGGCCGAGCCGCGCGATCACTTCGTCGCGATACGCCAGCGTCTCGGGGAAATGCTTGCCGGTATCGAGGAAGAGCACCGGCACGTTCGGATCAATGCGGCTGACCAGATGCAGCAGCACTGCGCTCTCGGCGCCAAAGCTGGACACGATCGCCACGTCGCCCGCCATCTGCTCGCGCAGCAGCGTTTCCAGCATCTCGATCGTCTCGGTCCCGCGGAACATGCGGTTGAGGCGCACCGCGTCGGCTTCCTGGAAGCGCGCCGTTGTGTCGATGCAATCGCGGGTGCGCTCAGCCGGAGCGAGCATGGTCTGATCTTCGCCTGGTAGCTCTTGGACGGGCTTGAACATGGTGGTGATCCCTTGTGCCATGTCCAGATGGGATTGTGCGGGTGCGAAGTCGACGAAGAAAAAGGCGCGAGGGGTGTAGCGCGGTTTTCTGCTGTTTGGCGGTAGAGATTTGGGACCCGCCAAACTTCACTTCGTCATTCGCACGTGGGGGAACCCATCTCCTGCGTTGTAGGAAAATGCGCTGTACGTGCAGGGCCGACGTAAGCCGGCTCGCTGCGTTCGCACGGACCCTTGGGTCACGGGCACGTTCCGCAGATGGATCCTCGCCGGCGTGGGAATGACGAAGTTTAGGGTAGGGCTGGCGGGATCAAGCCGGGTGGCGCTTGGCCCAGATCGGTTGGCGGCCATCGACCGTCGCCTGGTACACGTCGGCCCAGCGGTCGAACGCGGCCTCGGCATCGGCGGGGTTCAGCGGCTGCTCGGGCGCGAAGGCGTCGAAGCCGCAGCGCCGCATATGGCTCAGCATGTCGACGGTGACTTCGCCCACCGCGCGAATCTCGCCATCGAAGCCGGCCTCGCGCAGCAGGCGGGCCGAGGAATAGCCCCGGCCATCGGTGAAGGCGGGGAAGTTCACCTCGATCAAGCGCAGGCGGTCGAGGTGCGGCAGCAGTTCGCGCGCATCGTCGCCGGGCTCGACGCGCACGGCAGTGGCGTTGGTCTGGTCGGCGAAGGCGTCGACGGTGACGGCCGGATCGGAGACCGGCTCGTCGGCACGGAAGCGGAACTGGACGTCAGACATGATGCACGACCTTCAAAGTGCGAACGGGATCGGGCCAGGCAGCCGCAAGCTCAGCCATACAGCGCCTCCTTGAACGGCGCCATGCCGATCCGGCGGTAGGTATCGAGGAAACGCTCCCCGTCCTCGCGCTTGTCGAGGTAGACTTCGGTCGCCTTTTCCACGGCGTTGACGATGCCGTCCTCGTCGAAGCCGGGGCCGGTGATCTGGCCCAGCGAGGTGTCCGCGCCTTCCGATCCGCCGAGCAGGAGCTGGTAGTTCTCCTTACCCTTGCGGTCGACGCCGAGGATGCCGATGTGGCCGGCGTGGTGGTGGCCGCAGGCGTTGATGCAGCCCGAGATCTTCAGCTTCATCTCGCCGATCTCTTCCTGCTTCGCGGCGAAGCGCTCGGAGATCTTCTGCGCGACCGGGATCGAGCGAGCGTTGGCGAGGCTGCAGTAGTCGAGGCCAGGGCAGGCGATGATATCGCCGATGGTGTCGAGGTTGGGCGTGCCCAGCTCCGCCGCGTTGAGCGCCTGCCATACCTTGTAGAGATCGGCCTTGCGCACGTGCGGGAAGACGATGTTCTGCGCATGGGTGACGCGCAGTTCGTCGAAGCTGTAATCACGCGCCAGATCGGCCATCAGGCGGATCTGGTCGGCCGAAGCGTCGCCAGGGATGCCGCCGACGGGCTTCAGACTGACAGTGGCGATCACGTAGCCCGCCTGCTTGTGCGCCTCGGTGTTACGCTCCACCCACAGGCGGAAGTCGGGATCGGACAGGTCCAGTTCGTCCGAGGCGCTCGCGTCATAGGCGGGATCGACGAAGTAGGTCTTGATCCGCTCCAGCTCGGCGATGGGCGGCTCGATGCCCTGGCTCAGCAGGTGCTGGAACTCTTCCTCGACCTGGCGGGTGTACTCTTCCTTGCCGAGTTCGTGAACGAGGATCTTGATCCGCGCCTTGTACTTATTGTCGCGCCGGCCGTAGCGGTTGTACACGCGCAGGCATGCCTCGGAGTAGGTGATCAGCTGGTCGAGCGGCACAAACTCGCGGATCATCGGCCCGATCATCGGGGTGCGGCCCATGCCGCCACCGACGTAGAACTGCGCGCCGATCTCGCCGGCGTCATTGCGGACCATCTTGATGCCGATGTCGTGCAAGCGCATCGCCGCGCGATCGGTCTCGCTGGCGATCACTGCGATCTTGAACTTGCGCGGCAGCGTCAGGAACTCGGGGTGGAAGCTCGACCACTGGCGCAGTAGCTCGGCGTAAGGGCGCGGATCGATGATCTCGTCCGCGGCGGCGCCGGCGTACTGATCGGAACTGATGTTGCGGATGCAGTTCCCGCTGGTCTGGATGGCATGCATTTCGACCGCCGCGAGATCGGCGAGCAGGTCGGGCGTCTCTTCCAGCTTGATCCAGTTGTACTGGATGTTCTGCCGAGTGGTAAAGTGGCCATAGCCGCGATCGTACTTGTCGGCGATGTCGCCTAGCAGCCGCATCTGCGCGCTGCTCAGCGTGCCATAGGGCACCGCGACGCGCAGCATGTAGGCGTGCAGCTGCAGGTAGAGGCCGTTCTGCAGGCGAAGTGGACGGAACTGCTCCTCGCTCAGCTCACCCGAAAGGCGACGGCGGACCTGGTCGCGGAATTCCTCGACGCGGGTGTCGACCATCTGCTGGTCGTAGTTGTCGTACTTGTACATTCTCAGATCACCCAGTTGAGCGCGGCGGGATCGGCCGGCTTGAGCGTCAGGTCAGGGCGCACGGTAGGGCCGAGCGCGCGGATGCGGTCCTTGATGTGCGCGGGGCGCACGCCTTCGGCAGTCTGCTCGCCGTCGATCACGTAGGCGGCAAATACGTTCTGCGCCGCTTCCTCGCGCGCGATCAGGTGCGCGCCCTGGTCGGCGACATCGACCGCATCGTTGACATGGAGCGACCAGCCTTGGCCATCCCACCAAGTGACGGCGCCGGTCTTTAGGTCGTTGCCGGTCAGGATCTTCACTGTGCTGCCTCCAGGGCGATATGGCTGACGGTCGTATCGGGTTCCGCCGTTACCGCTCCGATCACGATCAGGGCAGGACTGCGGACGCGCGCCTCCTGCACCAGGTCGGGCAAGCCCGCAAGCGGTCCGCGCAGAACGCGCATCTGCGACCGCGTGGCGTTCTCGATCACGGCGACCGGCGTCTCCGGCGCGAGGCCGTCACCCATCAGCTTTTCCGCGATCTGCGGCGCGGTAGCCAAGCCCATGAAGATCACCAGCGTACGGTCCTTTCCAGCGAGCCCGGCCCAGTCCTGCTCGGCCAGGCCCTTGCATTGGCCGGCGACGAAGCTGACGATCGAGGCGTGGTCGCGATGCGTCAGCGGGATCTGCGAGGCGGCGGACGCGCCCAGCGCCGAACTGATGCCCGGCACCACCTGCACGGGCACGCCGGCGGCACGGCAGGCCTCGGCCTCCTCGCCCCCGCGACCGAAGATGAACGGATCGCCGCCCTTCAGGCGCACGACGTCGTGTCCGGCCAAGGCTTCGCGTACCAGCAAGGCGTTGATGTCGTCCTGCTTCATGGTGTGGCGCGAGCGGGCCTTCGCGACCGAGATCAGCCGCGCACCGGAGCGGGTCATGGCGAGGATCTCGGGCGCGACGAGGCCATCGTGGACGACGATGCCGGCGGACATCAGCAGCCGCGCGGCGCGCAGGGTCAACAAGTCGGGATCGCCGGGGCCGGCGCCGACCAGGTGGACGGTGCCTATCCGGCAGTCATGGGAGGGGCTTTGCATGATGCGCGGGATGCCGGGCAAAGCGGCGCAAGGCCAGCCATTATGGCTTAAGCGGTCGGTAGATGGGCTTTAGGGAGCGCTTGGTTAGATGCGCACGACCTGAGCCCCCCGTTTTCGTCATTCCCGCGAAGGCAGGAATCCATCTCCTGCGCCGTCGGTTGACGCGACGCTGTCGGCCAAGCACGTCACAGGCCTGAAGCGGGTGCCTTGCGCGCACCGCCGGGCAAGCGGATGTCACCGGAGATAAATTCCCGCCTTCGCGGGAATGACAAAGGTGCTTTTGTTGCAAGGCTTTTTTGCGGACGGCAAGCGAAGCGGTCCCGGGTCGAGCCCGGGACAACGCGGCTTACTTCGGCGAAAGCACCATCAGCATCTGACGGCCTTCCATGCGCGGATAGGCTTCCACCTTAGCGACTTCGGCGACGTCGGCCTGCACGCGGCGCAGCAGGTCCATGCCCAGCTGCTGGTGCGACAGTTCGCGGCCACGAAAGCGCAGGGTGACCTTCACCTTGTCGCCATCGTCGATGAAGCGCGCGACATTGCGCATCTTCACGTCGTAGTCGTGGTCGTCGATGTTCGGACGCATCTTGATCTCTTTGATCTCCTGCGTCTTCTGCGACTTGCGGGCCAGGTTCGCCTTCTTCTGCGCCTCGTACCGGAACTTGCCGACGTCGAGGAACTTGCAGACTGGCGGATCGGCATTGGGCGAAACTTCGACCAGGTCCATGCCTACCGCGGCGGCCTGCTCGATCGCCTCGCGCGTGTACAACACGCCCAGGTTCTCACCATTTTCATCGATCACGCGGACTTTGTCTGACTGGATCAGATTGTTGTAGCGCGGTCCGCTCTTGACCGGTGGCGCCATGCTGCGCCGGGGTGGGGGTGCTATATGCGTTCTCCAGAATCGTTATTGTATCGTGACGAATGGGGCGGCCAATACTGCTAATCGCGCCCTTGCGCAAAGCCCGAAATGGCAGTGCGGTTCCCGCACGCCCACTTCGTCATACTTGGCAGGTACTAAGATAGGCTTTCAGGCGGCCGCGCGCCAGAGGGGGTACTGCAGCAATCGCCCACGCGCGGGCAGGATCGCGTCGATCGCCGAGGCCGGCTGCAGGGCGCCAAGGATCTCGCTGGAAGCGGCGTTCATGCCGCCGGTCAGTGCGCCGAACGCGGGCAGGATGATGCGTCGCTCACTGGCGACCGCGCAGGCGCGGCTGATGCGCCGGCCACGCGCCGCGACGACCAGCTTGGGGTGGAAGTGTCCGGATAGTTCGGGCGCGGTTTCACCGGCTTTGGCCTTGTGGCGCAGGATCACGCCATTCACCTGCGTCTCCTCGACCACCTCGCCGCCCGCGCTTTTCTCCAGCGATGGGTCGTGATTGCCGACGATCCACACCCAGTCGACGGCGCGAGTCAGCGCCGCCAACATGCCGGCGGCATGCGGCTCCAAGCGGCGCAAGCCATCGTTGTCGTGGAAGTTGTCACCCAGCGCGATGACCCGCCGCGCGCCGGTCTCGCGAATGGCGAGGGCCAGGCGCTCGAGCGTTTCGCGGCTGTCGTACGGCGGCAGCATCTGGCCGCTCTTGGCGTAGAAGCTCGCCTTTTCGAGGTGTAGGTCGGCGACGAGCAACGCCTGTTCGCGCGGCCAGTACAGTGCGCCGCCGCCGCGCGCGGTGGTGGGGGCGCCGACCAGCCGCAATTCCTCGCCACAGAACGAAAAGGGAACCATGCGCCGGCCTTGCCGCAAGGCTCGCGATTTGGCAAGCGCCCGGCATGACAGATATCTTAAGCCACTGGTCGTCTCGGACCGCTCGCGCCCGCGCCTGGTTCGAGTATTTGCGCGGTGCGATCTGCACCGAGTTCGAGGCGATCGAGCGCGAGAGCGGCAGCGACGCCGTGTTCGCCTACACGCCGTGGAAGCGCGAGGCGCTGGAGGGCGAGGCGGCCGAGACCGGCGGCGGCATGCGCGGCGTGATGAAGGGCCGCGTGTTCGAGAAGGTCGGCGTCAACGTCTCTACCGTCAACGGCGCTTTCGCCAAGGATTTCGCCGCCACCGTCAACGGGGCGAGCCCAGAGCAGAACGGTTTCACCGCCACCGGCATCAGCCTGGTCGCGCACATGGCCAATCCGCATGTCCCGGCGGTGCACATGAACACGCGGTTCCTGGTGACCACCAAGGCGTGGTTCGGCGGCGGTGGCGACCTCAATCCGCCGATCCCCTACGACGAGGACACCGCCGAGTTCCATGCCGCCTTCAAGGCCGCCTGCGACGGCTTCGCGCCAGACGCCTACGATCGCTACAAGGCCTGGGCCGACGAGTATTTCTACATCCCCCATCGCGGCGTGCATCGTGGCGTCGGGGGTATCTTCTACGACCACCTGGAGTGCGTGGACGACGCAGCTTGGGAGGCGAACTTTGCCTTCACGCAAGCCGTGGGCGAGGCGTTCCTGGCGGTCTACCCCCGTATCGTGCGGCGGCGGCTGGGCATGGCGTGGACCGATGCCGACAAGGCGCGACAGCTGGAATGGCGCGGGCGTTATGCCGAGTTCAACCTAGTCTATGATCGCGGCACGCTGTTCGGGTTGAAGACCGGGGGTAACATCGACGCGATCTTGATGAGCCTGCCACCTGAGGCGACCTGGAGCTGATCTGAACTGCGCTAGTTGTTGGGTGGGGCGACCGCTCAGCGCGGCGCGCCCGGCTCCTTTTTGACGCTCCTCCATACAACCAATCGCGCTTTCCCCTTGCCGGATCAGGCAAAACTCTCACATGATCGGCAGGATGCTGCGCCAATACGAACTCGTCGAACGCGTTTTGGAATATGCGCCGGAGGCCGATGAGGCCCTGCTGAACCGCGCTTACGTCTATACCGTGCAAAAGCACGGCAGCCAGAAGCGTGCCAGCGGTGACCCTTATTTCAGCCACCCGATCGAGGTGGCGGGCCTGATGACCGAGCTCAAGCTCGACCAGTCGACCATCATCACCGCGCTGCTGCACGACACGGTGGAGGACACGCTCGTCACCATCGAGGACGTGGCCCAAATGTTCGGGCCCGAGGTCGCGCGGCTGGTCGACGGCGTCACCAAGCTTTCCAAGATCGAGGCGATGCCCGAGAACGAGCGGGCGGCGGAGAACCTGCGCAAGTTCCTGTTGGCGATGAGCGAGGACTTGCGCGTCCTGTTGGTCAAGCTTGCCGACCGGCTGCACAACATGCGCACGCTCCACTACATCAAGAGCGAAGACAAGCGCCGCCGCATCGCGCGCGAAACCATGGAGATCTACGCGCCGCTGGCCGAGCGCGTGGGCATGTACGAATACATGCGCGAGATGCAGCTGCTCGCCTTTGAGCAACTGGAGCCCGAGGCTTATGCCATCATCACCGGGCGGCTGGCGCAGATCCGCAACCAGGACGGCGGGCAGGTCGACGCGATCGCCTTCGCCATCCGCCAGGCGCTCGCCGAAGCCGGGCTGACGGTCGAGGTCGCGGGCCGCGAGAAGCACCCGTATTCGATCTGGCGCAAGATGAGCGAGCGCCACGTCACCTTCGAGCAGATCACCGACATCATGGCATTCCGTGTCCTCGTTGATACGCCGGAGGATTGCTACCGCGCGCTGGGCGTGCTGCACCAGACCTGGCAGATGATCCCCGGCCGCTTCAAGGACTACATCTCGACGCCCAAGTCCAACGGCTACAAGTCGCTGCATACCGCGCTGATCTATGAAAACTCGATGCGGATGGAAGCGCAGATCCGCACGCGCGAGATGCACCGCACCAACGAGTTCGGCCTCGCGGCGCACTGGGCCTACAAGCAGGGCGGCGGCAAGCCCGGCAGCAGCGTCAAGCCCGACGGCCAGGTCGGCTGGCTGCGCGACCTGATCGAGATCGTCGACGCGAGCCACGATGCTGAGGAACTGCTCGAGCATACCAAGCTGGCGATCTATGCCGACCGCATCTTCGCCTTCACTCCCAAGGGCGCGCTGAACCAGCTGCCCAAGGGTTCGACCGCGGTGGACTTCGCCTATGCCGTCCACACCAACCTCGGCAACGCCGCAGTGGGCGCCAAGATCAACGGCCGGCTGGTCCCCTTGCGCACGCGCCTGGTCAACGGCGACGTCGTGGAGATCATCAAGAGCGGCACCAGCGAGCCGCAGCTGGCTTGGCTAGGTTTCGTCGTCACTGGAAAGGCGCGTGCCGCCATCCGCCGCGCCGTCCGCGCCAAGGAGCGGCAGGAGATCGCGACGATCGGCGCCAAGCTGTTCGACGAGATCGCCTCACGCCTGCCCGGCCGCATCGGCAAGAAGGCCACCGTCGCCGCGATCGCCCGCCTGGGCTTGCGCGATGAGGAGGAGATGATGTTCGCCATCGGCTCTGCGCGCCTCACCGATCGCCAGGTGATGGAAGCGATCGCGCCCGGCAGCACCGCCGAGCTTCCCGAAGAGGCCGGCTGGTCGATGCAGGAGCAGGCGATCTCTATCAAGGGCCTGACCTCGGGGATGGGGTTCCAGCTGGCCGAATGCTGCCATCCGGTTCCCGGCGATCGCATCGTCGGCCTGCGCCGGCCCGACCAGAAGGTGGAAGTCCACACGATCGACTGCCTTACCCTCGCCAGCGGCGCCGATGCCGACTGGCTCGACGTGTCCTGGGGCGAGACGACGACCGGCGCAGTCGGCCGCTTGCGGCTGGTGCTCTACAATCGTCCGGGCACCCTGGCCGAAGTGACCGACATCTTCGCGCGCAACCGCGCGAACGTGGTCAACTTGCAGATGGTCCAGCGCGACGAGCCTTTCGGCACGTACGAGGTCGATCTCGAAGCCACCGATCTGGCGCACCTCACTCGCATCGTCGGCTCGTTGCGCGCCAGCGAAGCGGTCGCCGAGGCACAGCGGGTCTAGAGCATTTTCATGTTGACCGTGTACGGGCAACGGCTCGGAAAATGCGGCATCAAAAGTCTAGAGCGTCTCCGCTCATAGTGGAAGCGCTCTAACGGCTGCGCTTGCGGACGGGTTTGGCGGGCGCTTCCACCGCCTTGCGCCGGATCGGCACTGGCACGTTGCACACGTCCACTTTGCCGGCGGGCTGCACGTAGAAGTCGTCCTGGCGGTTGGCGCGGGCGTGGACGTAGCGCGTGAAGCTGTCGCTGCTGGTCGACAGGTATTCGTAGCGCGGCAGGTCGGGCACTTCGTTGCCGGGGCGGACCGACAGGATCGGCGTGCGCTCCTCCGGCGTCGCGTAGAACCCCAGGTTCGCGGTGCCGCGCGGCAGCGAGGAGAGGTGCTCGATCCCTTCGATCACGCGGCCGACGACGGCGATGTTGCGGTCCAGCTGGCGAGGCGCTTCGCCGATCACGGCATAGAGCTCCGCGCCCGATCCGGTGTCGGGCGAGACATCGCGGCCCACGCCGACCGACCCATAGCAGTGCACCGGCCAACTGCGCGCGCCTTGCAGCGCCACTGGCCAGCCCGCGGCGAAGCCGGTGCCGTCGGCATAGGCGTCGGCCAGGTCCTTGCTGGTGAATAACGGCAGCGAAGACGGTTGGCAGAACTGCGCAAAGCGCCCGCAGTCGCCAGGCTTGCCCGCGACGTAATCCGCCGCCGGCATCTTCTGCAGCGAAGCGGGCAGGGGCCGGGCGAGCGCGGGGACTTCGGCTTGCGGATCGCCCCACTGCACGACGTAGTTGTCCTGAGTCCGCACGATCGCCAGCCCATCCCACCAGCGCGCCGCCGCCAGCACCCGCATGTTTGCCACCCACCCTTGCGAGTAAGGCGGCGCGATCAACTGGATCACCACGCGTCGCGGCGGAAGCGGTGCGGGCGCAGGAGAGGGGGCAACGGCCGGCGCAATGTCAGCCGGCGTCACGGAAGTTGGTGCGGCGGGCTCAACGATGACAGCGCGCGGTGCAAGCGCCGGTAGCTCCATGACCAGCAAGTCCTCAGGCGCAATGGCAACCCAGTCGCCCGCCGGCGCCGCCGCCACGACCTGCGTCGGCGTCCCGGGCGCAGCAGCCTCGACAGCAGGCGTAGCCGCTCCCACCGGCAAGGCCGCACCCCCACTCAAAAGCAGCGCCAACACCGCCAAGCCGATCCGATCCACCATCCCCCCGACAATGCCACGCCCACGCCGCTTGCGTAACCCCCCACACCGCGCTAGGGGCGCCCTTCCAGTGCACGCGGAGCGGTGGCCGAGTGGTCGAAGGCGCTCGCCTGGAAAGTGAGTATACGCCAAAAGCGTATCGAGGGTTCGAATCCCTCCCGCTCCGCCAAGGCCCTATTTCACCGAGACTCAAATCGTATTGGTAGCCGCAGGCGGATACCGCGATCATCGGCCTCAGTGGGATCGACGAACGCATGACAGCTTTCCAGTGCGCGGCGCGCAGTTTCCAGATCGCTCCACGGCACCGCCGCCACCCATTTGCGAGCGAAGTCCAGCGTTCGGATGATGGGCGTCGGCTGAGCGTTCTGCGATAGCGCCTTGAGCGCTGTCAGGTAATTGTTGCGATAGACGGTCGGAATGATGATGCGTTCCTCGCCTGCCGCGACCAGCTCGGCATTCATCATGATGCGCGCGATCCGGCCATTGCCATCGACGAAGGGATGCACTTCAGACACGAGGAACATCATGAACACCGCGCGCGCGAATGGCGTGTCGAGGCTTTGATAATATTCAAATCCACGCGCAAGCGTGCCTTCGACCTGATCGGGAGCGACGAACAGCGTCGATCCTGCGCGATTGGCTTCGCGCTTGAAATGCCCGGGCTGCTTGTCAGGCCGCTCGCCCATCAGCAACGCATGGCGGCTTTGCATCAACGCTAGCAGCATTTGCGGATCGCGGGGTGTCTTCACCATCTCGACCGGGTCGGAAACAGTCTGCCACGTCCCCAGCACGTCATGGGCATCTTCTGGACGGTCCCGCGGGATCACATTGTTGAACACGATGTCCGCCGCCTCGGCTACGTCAAACTCGGTACCTTCGATGAAGTTGGAGAAATAGGCTTCATAGAACGCCAGCACTGAACGCGCCTCTGCCGACCGCTGTTCAGCGGGTCGGGAGAAAGGCGCGGTCGAGCGAAGTTCAGCGTGAAGGGCGTCGAACAGTTTGAGCCGGCCGGGATCGAAGGGCGTTCCGGCCCCGCGCGCTTTCCCCCGCTCGCTGGCCAGTCGATCCTCGCGTGTTCCGAGCAACGCGCCAATCAGCCGATCGAGCCCCATATATTCGGTTTCACGATCAATCAGCGGGGCAATCCGCTTCGCTTCATCGCGCAAGGCGTTGAGGCCATCCGCGCCGTTGCGACGGACAACGTCGTCAAGGCGGCTTTCGAGTTCAACGCGGGTAAGTGTTCGGCTTACATCCCCGCCCCGCTTCCGGGATGAAGCCATATTGTCGAGGTATGCCCGTGCGGTGGAGGACAGGAACAGCCCGCCGACGAAAGGTCGGTCGCTGTCGAGTGGCGGTAGGCCGCTGCGCGAACGGATGGTGATACCCGGAAGGACAATATCGCGCTTGCGGTCGGATATGACGAAAATGGAGCCGTCCGAGGCAGGCCGGTTTTCGATTGCTGTCCGGTCCGCGATCAACGCCCCAGGCACATAGCTGGCCACCAGTTCCCACAGCGACCGGCGCACAATCCCTTCGGGCGGATCATCGAGGTTGAACGTGTAGAGCTTTGTCCCGATCTGGCGTATACGCCCTTGCGCAACGGCGCGAGAAACGGCGGATGCGATAGCCGCGTTCGATACGAACACCTCTGGCAGACCGTCGAGCGGGTTTTTGGGCATTTAAGCGCGTCCTTTCGGACCTTTTGCAATAATTTGTGGGTTAAAGGAAGGGGTGCGTAATTTTTTGGGGTTTAAGGCCGTTGGTGCGGTGGCCGCTACTCCCTTCTTACCACTGTCTTCTAAGGACGTCCGAGCCGCTTGGACGAGCCATCCGCAACGCCATTGTCGCCGGCTTTACCGTCGCTTGATCCAAAATAGGAAGTGCTAGCTGCTCCATAAATGACGCGACGCCATCGAATAAAGCCAGTCCTCGAACGCCCTGGGCTTGAGCGTGAAATATGCTGCGACGACTAGCAGTCGCCATCTTACTCCCCATCGGGATATATTCATGCGGGTCGCCATCTGCTCGCATGTCGGATGATCGCGCTGAAGCGCTAAGGTTTCGCGGAGCGACGGCGGCATGGCTCGCAGCATGATTTGACCGACGGTTTGATCGTCGTCGCCGTCGTCATCCCAAGCGATGCGGATGCCCAAAAGGTGTAATCTGCATTCACAATAGGCCCGGTGGCGTTGGCGAAGATCGGTTTCGGCCAGCGCCAGCGGCTTGCGACGCCAGCGTAGCGGTGTACTGCCGTCGACGAATGTGGCGATCATCGCCAAGGCCTCCGCCATGCAGCATTCCACCGCTCGGGTTTCAATTCCCAGCCGATCGGCAATCTGTCGATAGGAAAGATCGTCCACTCGGTTCAGTAGAAAGACAAAGCGCGTCAGCGGCGGAAGCTGGCCCAGGGCGGCTTCGTATAGCGCCAATGCGTCCCGCGTCATGGCCGCGCCTCCTCTGGCCGACGACGCCATCCTCTGGGACGCGGATGGCCAGTTACGTCATGCACCCGGTCCAGCAAGGTCCGCAGGATCGGACGGACTTCTCCGATGGTAAATGCGCCATCGCCGGGTCGCGGCTGGTCGAACTGATGGGCGTGGCCCCATTTCCAATAGGGCGAAAGAACCGCCGCCAGCCGCGCCATGCCTCCGCAATCATACGCGAAGCCGGTTGCGTTGGCGTAGGCCAGCCCCTTCGCGACATCGAGCCGGATATGGCGAGCGTTCCAATTGTCCGAAAAGCCGACGTCAAGGAGGTGGGCCGATAGTGCGAGCTGAGCGACGATGCCGGATCGATAGAGCATTTCGCCGCCGCGATGATGGAATCCCCGATCCAGCGGCCCGAAAAAGCTTTCGGCATTGTGATAGCGGAAGCGGCTAAGATTGCGCCCTTCCTTCGTCCGAACAAGCGCTGCCGGTTCATCGCCATAGCGATCGTGAAGCGGTGTCAAGGCATCTTTCCAAGGGACCGCGAAGCCGACGATCGGTGTAGCGGCAAAGGCGCCCAACAAGGCGCGGCGCGATGTGATTGGAGCCATCAGCATCTCCATTCCGCATCCGAGGCAAGCCGGCGGAAGGGCACGGGCGGATGCGAAACAATCCCGAGCCTACCGCTCGATTCGCGATGCCGCGCTGTCTCTGGCCTAATCCAAAGCACCATCACAACCATATACGACATCGTTTACTCGATAAACGAAGTCGTATATTCAAATAAACGGTTGCGTCAACGTGTTTGGCTTGGAGATGGTGGAGATGACCGATAGCGACTGGATGATGGGACGCCCACCGCTTGGAATGAAGCCGACGACAATTAGGCTATCGACCGACACGATCCATCGTATCGAGGCAATCGTCGGCAACCGCCGGTTGGCGCTCTTCATTCGCGAAGCTGTCGAGAACGAGTTGCGGCGCCGGGAGGATCTGGAGCCGCCAAAGGCTTAATCCAACAGATTCCGCACCCTTTCGCTGTCGAATCACGGAATGTGGGAGCAGGTGGGGGAGCAAAATTCGCGCAAGCTTATTAAAAGTATAAAAAATAAAAGGATTTTCTTAAAAGTTCGGCGGACTCCCGCTCCGCCATATAAAGTCCAATGCTGTAGGTTACAGGAAAACGGTCGGATTTATTCCTGCTGTGCTGCCCTACATTTCGCATGGCCCGTGGCGGGCATTAGCGGACCACCGCGAACGGTCACAGATTAGTCGCTCCGGAAATTGGCTAAGGTGAAAAGGTCAGCGGTATGGTTTCGGTAAGTCGGTCGCATTGCCGACGAACTCGACGGGGCTGCCCGCAGCCGCGGCAAATCGGGGCCTGCGGGATGTTTCGAAGAAGCTCACTACTGTCGCTACCGCCTGCAGCAGCAATGCGGCAGTTTTGCCCCCTGACCTAATTTCGTGGGTTTGGCGTAGCCTGACCGACTGAACTGGTTCGGACGAGGCGAGCTTACCGTAGCACAGCGATCGTATCTCGATCATCGTGCTGGCAGGCGCCTGCTTGAAGAACGCGGAAGGGCTCCGTCAAGCCGACTGCACCTGCTCGTTAGGAGGGGCGGGTAGGGCGGGTGACTGCCTGGTCCTCGGAAGTCAGCCAACCGTTCCGCCACTTCAACTCCTCGCCAGAAGTGATCCGGCTAGTGGTGCGGGTGTACGTGCGCTTTCCCCTTCGCCTGTGCATGTACAAGGCCTGCTGTTCGAGCGCGGGATCGACATGTGCCATGCGCCTGTAAGGCTATGGCGGAACAGGTTCGGGCCGATGTTTGCAGGTGAGGTGCGCCGCAAGCGGGTAAGCCGCATGCGCGAGTTTCAACCCTCGCGCTGGCATTTGGACGAAACGTACGTTAAGCTCAATGGCAAAATGGTCTACCTGTGGCGCGTTGTCGATCCGGCAGGTGAAATCCCTGAGCTTTGTCATGAACCTGTGACAAGCAGGCGGCACTTACCTTCAAGTAAATACCATGGATCGCCCGAGGTGATCACCACCGATGGGCTGCGTTCGTACAGTGCTGCCATAAATGAGCTTGGCAGTAGCGATAAGCAGGAGATCGGACGCTGGGCCAACAATCGCGTCGAGAATTCACACCTACCATTTCGACGACTAAAGCGGGCGATGCTCAGGATCAGGCTGATGAACACCTTAATAAGCCCGCCCTTGTCCACGCCAACATCCACAAGCACTTCAGTCTGAAGCGTCATCTAATCGATCGAGAGACTTACAAGGAACGCCGCTCAGCCACGTTGGCGGAGTTTCACATCCTCGCGAGCCAGTCTGTTGTCATCCAAGACCGAGGTGGATCATGTGGAGAGCGGTTCGCATCGGACTGACAGCATCGCTGCGGCCCATTTGAGATCACATTTTGCCGGCCGCGCTGCAGCCTTGCTGGCGCGCATTCAATGTCCAGTCAACTGCGTTTCGCAGCAGCGTTTCGTAGCGCGTATCGAAATATGTTTCGGGAAGATGACCTATGGCGGAGTAGAAAACACGCCCCCGTCCTACACATCGCGTCCATACGATCGGGTGATCGCCCATGCGGAGATTTTGCCCTCGCATTCCGGCAGGGTCGTAGGTTTTCTCATCAAGAGTGGCGAGGATCGTTGAGCCGCTGTCGCGCGGATTGTTGGTGAACGAGTACCATTCATCCTTCATCATCCATTCTGGCGGCAAACCGCGTGTTAGCGGCGAGGATGCGTCCTCGATCACGACACGTGCCTCCTGGAAATGCTTTGCGATAGGATGCCCGGCGAAGCGAGCGCCGATCAGAGTGTCCACGTACCAGTCCCAGAAGGTGATCGGATCACCCGCAGAGCCGTGCAAACCGATAAAGCCGCCGCCATTCTCAATATATTTCTTGAATGCGGCTCTTTGCTTCAGGGTAAGAACATCTCCGCTGATGTTGTTCCAGATTACAAGATCGAACTTCGAGAGCGTAGCGGGGTTCATCGCACCGCCCTTGTCAGTCGCTAAAATCGCCCAGCTTCTCGCCTTTGCCATGCTCAGCAAGGCAGTATGAGCGGCATCAACAGACGGAGCGTCGCGGAAGCCGTTAATTTTCTCGAATAGCAAAATACGCGGGCGACCAGACGGAAGTGAAACCTTCGGGCGCTCGTCATCATACCGCGCGCATCGGGCCTTACGGCCAAGCGAGGTCAGAGGTACGGCGGCGAGAGGCGCATCGAGAAATGCCAAGCTGTCAGGCTGCTTACCCTTGAAGGCCGCTAGTCCGCGCAAGCTTATAATCGCGGAAAAGCTAGGCGCGACAGGACCGAACATGGGTGACGGCAAACCTTTCAGCAGGCCGGGTGCCTCAATGTCGACCACGGTCTTCGCGTCAGGGCTGCCGAGTATGTCAATTAGCGGCAAGTTTGTCGAATATGGCACATCGCGCAGCGGGCAATCCAGTACGGGGCGTGCTTTTGCCCCAACGGCGGTCATGGCAACGGCAACCACCATCGCCGTAAAAAATCTTTTCATATCGTTGATCCTCCTCCTCAACTGCGCGGCAACATGGCAGCAGCGCGCATATCAGGCGCGCCTTAACGTGCGCGCTGGCACATAGGGCGAGTGCCGGCCGGATGATGGCGCGCCGCCGTCGAAGGCTTGTGGGGTGTAAAGCTTTGTCCGATCTCGCTGCCCTGTGTCCTCCGAGCACTGCGCGCGGGCTACTGGTTGGTTCCTGCCCAACGCCGCCGAGGCGATTATGTGGACGATCTGCGCCTTAGAGCCATAGGATGACTTCCAGCGCCTCTCTAGAAGGACCGCCATCGCGACTATGTCACTACGCGCTTCATAATACTCAGGCAGATATGAGCATGCGTTTCCCTGACCCGGGAGCGTGAAAGCCTTATCATCGACTGACTGCGGTAGCTTTTGAACAATGCGGTCGGGATGGGATATCATGCGGCGCTTCTCGTGAAAACCGGTCGGGTCATCCGCCCGCGTAATCGTTCTATCAGGAGCTTTGGGCACGGCTTACGTCCAGTGAGACGGTCAGTTTGCGTCAATGGCTTTGGCGAAGATGCTCGCAACATGTGCTGCGTGATGAGCGCATTGCTGTTCGTCGGGAAGCGGCAGCAGGAAGGTGACACTGCGATTCCATTCGGCGATAGCCATGCTAATGTAGATCTTGGCCAAGGCTTCAGCCTCTGCCCGGCGCGCAAGGTGCCTGCGTAGATAGGTGGCCAGCGGCTGTACGAACTGCTGATCCTGGCTGGCGTGACCGGCGCCCGCAAGTTCAGGCATGTCGCGTCCGTCACGCATGACCAGTTGCGCAAAACCCAAGCCCTCGGGACGCGACAGAGCTCTCAGCATGTTTGCCGCGAATGTTTCCAGCGTATCCAGCAAAGTGGCCTGCTCTATCAGCACAGGCTGGTCTTGATCCTGCGAGATCGCCTGAAGACAGGCATGCAGCAGCCCCTCCTTGCCCTTGAACATATTGAACACGGTCCGGGTAGATACGTCGGCAAGCTGAGCGATCTGGCGGATGCTCACCTCCTTGTAGCCCGAGCGAAGGAACAGATCGATCGCGGCGCGCACGATGGCGTGCCGTTTCTCGGCCGCCTCCGCAACGCTTGGTCGTCCGCGCCGCTCAGTGATCCTTCTTGCTTCTGCCTTTGTTACCATTCGTCTCATCTTCGCTTTGCATTTTGCATCAACGGGTGTAAATCAATCCGAGCTTATACAGAAAGGCGACCATCCTTGCTGATGAAATCGCCCCGATCGACGGATAGGAGCATATCTTGAGCGGCACATCCTCCATGACCCGGGCGACGCTGGACGACGCCATCGACTCGCTGGATCCGGCTCTGGCGCTGATGGCGCTGATCCAGATCACGGGTGATCGCACGCTGTTGCACCGCTACTGGGCACAGATCGAAGGAAAGCAGGAAAAGGTCGTCACGGCGTTTGTCGACATGGATGCGCATGACGTGATCGAGCCCGTGGCTCCCGAGATCGCCAGCCAAATTCGCGACAGGCTGCGCGCAGCGATAAAGTCGGGCAAGCCGCCGGTCATGGCCAAGATCGACATGCCGATGTTCCGCAAGATGTCCCGGCTGCTGCTCGGGGCGGATCTACCGGAGATGTCGGTCGATGTCGCCTATCAACATGCCGGTTTCACCACCGACACCCGGGTGCGCGAAGCGCGTGACGTGCCGCCCGAGGACTTCAAGATCGTCGTGGTCGGCGCCGGCATGATGGGGATCAATGCCGCCATCAAATTGCAGCAAGCCGGGTTTGATTATACCATCCTGGAGGCGCTCGACACCGTAGGCGGTAACTGGCTGACCAACACTTATCCCGGTGCGGCGGTGGATACACCTAGCCAGGTCTACTCCTTCTCTTTCGAGCCCAACGCATCCTGGACGAAGTTCTACCCGCGCGGCCCGGAGTTCTTGTCCTATCTCGAACGTGTGACCGACAAGTACAATATTCGCGATCGTATCCGCTTCGGTACCTGGGTCGAAGGTGCGCAATGGGATGAAGAGCGCAAGCTCTGGACTGTGAACGCGGTGCGCGAAGGGCGGCCGGAGACGTTCGAATGCAACGTGCTGATCATGGCGGTCGGGCCGAACAACAATCCCAATTATCCCAAGGTCAAGAACCTGGAGGCGTTCAAGGGGCCGGTGATCCACTCTGCGAAATGGGATCACAACGTCGACCTCGCGGGCAAGAAGGTCGTGCTCGTCGGCACCGGATGTTCGGGCGTCCAGGTGGCCACCGCAATCGCCGATACAGTGGGCGAACTGGTGATCGTCCAGCGCCAGCCAGAGCACATCATCCCCAATCCGCAAGCGCACGCGCCGGTCGACGCAATCGAGATCGCGGCGATGGAACAGATCCCCTTCGTCGTGAACTGGAAGCGGCTACAAAGCCTGGAAAGTCAGATGAAGGACATGCACGGCATGATCATGAAGGACGAGGCTTATGCCGCGCAGACCGGCGGTTTCGGCCCGATCAACGATGGCATGCGCATGATGTGCGACCATTACCTCAAGAGCCACTTCCCCGATGATTCCGAGATGGTGAAGCTGCTGACGCCGGATTACCCGGTCTTTGCCAAGCGGCCGATCCTCGACTGCGGCTTCTTCGATACGCTCAAGAAGCCGAACGTCTCGATCGTGCGCGGCTCGTTGGCCGAGGCAGATGGTGAAGCGGTGATCCTGGCGGATGGTACACGCATCGATTGCGACGTGCTGCTGCTCGCGACCGGCTACAATCTCCATTTCGGGCGCCAGTTCGACATTCGCGGTCCTGGCGGCAAAACGCTCAAGGACACGTTCGATCCACATCCATTCTCCTATGAAGGGATGCTGATCACGGGCTTCCCGAACTTCGTCTTCATGGGCGCGCCCTATAGCTATCTTGTCGCCAACCATGCGGTGGTGAGCGAACAGCAGGTCCACTACATTGTCGAACTGCTGCAATGGATGGTCGACGACCATCTCGCTTCCGTCGATGTGACGCCGGAGGCGACGCGTGCTTTCGTCGACGATGTCGATGCCAACTTGCAAAATTCCGCCTGGGTCCAGTGCGGCAGCGCGCACGGCTATTATCGTGATGTCGGCGGTGAGGGAGCCAAGAAGGTCATCCTGGCGATCCCGCGCCACAACTCGCGCATCTGGCACGATCTGCGCAGCGTGCGCGAGGAGGACTTCGCCGTGACCCGCCGCGACGATGCGGCGCCGGCCCCCGCCCGCGAACCCGAGATGCTGACGATCTGAACGCTCGGCTTACCCCACAATCCGGAGAACCTGCATGTCCGATCCAAGACCGACCGGCACCAACCTTGGCATGACGTATATCTTCGCCAAGACCTTCGTGCATGACCTCGATGCCATGGCGCAATTCTACGAAGCCGTGTTCGGCCTGGTGCCCTTTGGAAGGCACAAGGACGTCATGCTCGGCCGCGAGATCGACGAGGTGACATATCAGGCGAGCTATCCGGGTGGACCGGCTTTGACGCTGATCCAATATCTGGACTCCACCAGCCCGACGGCTGGCGAGGCGGTGCAGGGCTTCATGTCCGACAATCTCGAGGCTTTGGTCGAGCGAGCACTGGCCCAGGGCGGCTCCGTGCCGGAGCCGATCCGATCAATCCCGGAATTCGGGATCAAAGTCGTGTTTGTGCTCGATCCCGAAGGCCACGTGAACGAAGTCATCGAAATGCTGAGCTGAGAGGACCCACCATGCTTCGCGAACGTGCGGAGGATTTTCCGTCCGTCGCTCGTCCGCATATGATGCCGATGCTTGAGCTTCTCAACTTGCGGCGAATGTAAAGGGCGCGGGGTCACGCCGGTATTCGTCGGTCAGGATGTCACGTCCGATCGGCGGGGCGGAGCGTGCCTCGCACTCGGCTCGATGACAAAGGCGGCAAGTGACGCCGATGGGCGTGGGCTGCTGCTTCTCGCCTTGCGCATAGATCAGCCGCGTCGCGTCTTGTGCGGTGCAAGCCAGCGCGATCGCGCGCACTGCGCGTGCTCGCATGTGACCGCCGCCGCTGTTGGTGACGGTGCGTGCGATCGAGAAGAAGCGCTGACCATCAGGTAACTCCAGCCATTGCGTCAGCACTTCACCGGGGCGACGGAAGGTTTGGTGCAGGTTCCAGAGCGGACAGCCGCCTCCATGCGCGGCAAAGGGGAAGCCTGTCGCATCCAAGCGCTTGGAAACGTTACCGGCCTCGTCAAGACGCAGGAAGAAGAAGGGCGCGCCCTCGCGCCCGGGGCGCTGTAACGTGGTGAGGCGGTGCGCGACCTGCTCGAAGCTGGAGCCGAACACACCGGCGATCGCCTCGATGTCGTAGCCGCGCGCCTCGGCGGTGCGGATGAACCGTTCGTAGGGCATGACGAGCGCCGCCGCGGCGTAAGCGGCAAGGCCGCGGCGCACCAGTGTCTCGGCAGTCTTGCTGGTGAAGCTCTCCTCTCGCAGAACTTGCCCGATCTCGGATCGCAGCGCGGTGTAGGCGATGTGCAGGGCGATCTGGAAGGCGCGGCTCGACGCGTCGAGCGTATCGGCGATAAGAAGCTGCTGATTGTGCCGGTCGAACCGGCGCAGTGCGTCCATCAATACCCCGGTCGGCAAGAAGCGTACGCGAACGCCTCTTATGGCAAGGAAACGCGTGGCGTCACCTTCGACTTCGATCTCGGCGGACAAATCCTCGCTCCGGCGGTCGAGCGCGTCGATATAGTTGCGCCGAGTGGAGAAGAAGCGTTGCGCTTCGGCGACGGGGTCGTTCTCGGTTTCGAGTCCGCCGCCGGCGCGCCGGGCAGCGAGCGCCTGCTGCTCCCGCAAGTAGGCGCCGTGCAGCCGCAACAGCGCTTCCGATATGCCGGGGAAGCTGGTGGAAAGATCCGAGACTTCGAGCGGCGGCATGTCAATGTCTGAGAAGATCGGGTCTCGTAGCACTTCGGCGATGCGACGCGCGTAGGTCTCTCCGTCCTCACTGGCGAGATCGGTTACGTCCAGCCGGTAGGTGCGTGCCAGACGTAGCAGGAGGTCAGCGGTGACCGGGCGCTGGTTACGCTCAAGCAGGGCGATGTACGAAGGCGATATGCCCAGATCCACGGCCATGATCTGCTGCGTCAAGCCCAGTTCGCGGCGTAGGCGGCGCAGCCGGGGGCCTAGGTACAAGGGTCGATTCTCAGCCATGTGTGAAGCTTTGTCACGGCGACACAACTTTACAAAGAGCTTCTGTAAAGTTTGACAGCTCTACCTCGCGCACCGTTCTCCGTGTCCGCACCATAGCATAGGCCTGCGTCATCAAACGGCCACTCGAAGGAACGATCCGTGACGTACCAGCAGACCATCGCCGAAGCCGGCCAGACAATCGGCACCAAACTCAACTGGAACGGCATCGAAGCCGCATCGGTTGCGCGCATGCGTCTGCAGAACCGTTTCCGCACAGGCTTGGACATCGCGCGCTACACGGCCAAGGTGATGCGTGCCGACATGGCCGCCTATGACGCCGACCCGGCGAACTACACGCAATCGCTGGGCTGCTGGCACGGCTTCATCGGTCAGCAAAAGCTGATCAGCATCAAGAAGCACTTCGGCACCACCAAAGGCCGCTATCTCTATCTCTCGGGGTGGATGGTCGCCGCGTTGCGCTCGGAGTTCGGTCCGCTGCCCGACCAGTCTATGCACGAAAAAACTTCGGTCCCCGCCTTGGTTTCGGAACTCTACACCTTCCTAAAACAGGCCGATGCCCGCGAGCTGGGAGGCCTGTTTCGTGACCTCGACAAGGCGCGTGAGAGCGGCGACGAAATCGAAGCCAAGCGCATCGAGCATGCTATCGACAACTACGAGACGCACGTCGTGCCGATCATCGCCGACATCGACGCCGGCTTCGGCAACGCCGAGGCGACCTACCTGCTCGCCAAGAAGTTCATTGAAGCCGGCGCCTGCTGCCTGCAGATCGAGAACCAGGTTTCGGACGAGAAGCAGTGCGGCCACCAGGACGGAAAGGTCACCGTGCCGCACGAGGACTTCATCGCCAAGATCCGTGCCATCCGTTATGCCTTCATGGAGATGGGCGTCGACGACGGCCTGATCGTTGCGCGCACCGACTCGCTCGGCGCGGGCCTTACCAAGCAGATCGCCTTCACCCGCGAAGCCGGCGACATCGGCGATCAGTACAACAGCTTCCTCGATTGCGAGGAAGTCACCAGCGTGGGCCACGGCGAAGTGCTTATCAGCCGCGACGGCAAGCTGATGAAGCCCAAGCGCCTGCCTTCCAACCTCTACCAGTTCCGCTCTGGCACCGGTGAGGATCGTTGCGTTCTCGACTGCATCGAAGCGCTGGAGAAGGGCGCAGACCTGCTCTGGATCGAAACCGAAAAGCCGCACATCGCGCAAATCGGCGGCATGGTCAGCCGCATCCGCGAGGTGATCCCCGATGCCAAGCTGGTCTACAACAACTCGCCCAGCTTCAACTGGACGTTGAACTTCCGCCAGCAGGTGTTCGACGCTTGGGAGCAGGCGGGCAAGGACACTTCGGCCTACGACCGTGCGAAGTTGATGAGCGTGGACTATGACGGTACCGAACTGGGCGTGGAGGCTGACGAGCGGATCCGCACCTTCCAGAAGGACGCAGCGGCCGAGGCGGGAATCTTCCACCACCTCATCACTTTGCCGACCTATCACACTGCCGCTCTGTCGACTGACAACCTGGCCAAGGAGTACTTCGGCGAGGCGGGCATGCTCGGCTACGTGAAGGGCGTGCAGCGTCAGGAAATCCGCCAAGGTATTGCCTGTGTACGCCATCAGAACATGGCGGGCTCCGATATCGGCGATGACCACAAGGAGTACTTTGCCGGAGAGGCCGCGCTGAAGGCTGGCGGTGCGCACAACACGATGAACCAGTTCGCTGCGTGATACCAGCCGGCGCCCATCTGCCACTGCCGGACGCAGCTCTGCTGCCGCTCAGCTCCGTTCGGCCACACTCCGCTCAATCTCACGAGCCAAGGAAAGGATACGTCACGATGACAATCTCCGCGACTGAACCAAGCCGCGCGCGCGCCGTGCTTTCGAGCGAGGACTTCAGGTTGCTGCAAGATGCAGTTGTCTTCTACATCAAGGCGCATGAGGACGATCCTGTTTCGTCGAAGTACATGAACCTTCACCATCGCCTCGGCAGCGCCGTCCGGCGTTGACGAGCGAGACAGCAGACCAAGTGGCCGAGCTTCGGCCCTGAAGCTCGGCCTGCCTTTTTCTACTGCGCGGGTTGCGCAGCATGAGCCATGATTGCGAGTGACATGACGGACAGGGTCGAACGATCGGGATTGCAAGTGGATGCCCGGCTGGCGAGCTTCATCGAAGCAGACGTGCTTGGCCTTATCGGCCAGAATGCGAGCGCCTTTTGGAGCGGTTTCGCTGCGCTGGTCGTTGGCTTTGCCCCTCGCAACCGGGCGTTGCTGGAAACCCGCCAGCGTTTGCAGTCGCAGATCGACGCTTGGCATGAGGCCCATGTCGGCGAACCCGCTGACCCGTACAAGTACCAGGCTTTTCTGAGGGACATCGGCTATCTCGTGAACGAGCCCGGGCCGTTCCAAGTGAATACCGGCAAGGTAGACCGTGAGATAGCCTTGATGGCGGGGCCTCAGCTTGTAGTTCCCGCTCTGAACGCCCGATTTCTGCTGAACGCCGCAAATGCGCGGTGGGGTAGTCTCTACGACGCGTGGTATGGCACTGACGCGCTCGACGCGGATCCTGCACAAGGTCGGGGTTACGATCCGCTTCGTGGGGCCGCCGTGATCAAGGTCGGACGCGCGTTTCTCGACAAAGCGGTACCATTGAAGCGTGGTTCCTGGGCGGATGTCGAAGATGTCGCCGCCCTCGAACTCGCCAATCCGACCCAGTTTCTGGGTGTCACTGAAAGCGGGCGGATGTATCGCAGCAATGGCCTTGGCATCGAATTGGTGATCGATCGCGATCATCCGATTGGCAGCACCGACAAGGCGGGCGTGGCCGACATCGTGCTGGAGGCCGCTCTGACCACGATCGTCGATTTGGAAGATTCCGTCGCGGCGGTCGATGCAGGCGACAAGCTCCAGGCTTACGCCAACTGGCTAGGTGTCATCCGGGGCGACCTCTGCGACACCTTCGAGAAGAATGGGCAAACGGTGAGACGCGTGCTCGCCGGCGACAAGGCGATGATCACCCCCGAAGGCATGGAAGCGGCTTTGCCTGGCCGCAGCCTGCTCTTCGTTCGCAATGTCGGCCACCTGATGACGAACCCCGCGATTCAACTACCTGATGGCTCGGAAATCCCCGAGGGCATCATGGACGCGGTGGTCACCAGCGCCATCGGGGCTCAGGACGTCCTTGGCCTGACGCGCTACCGCAACAGCCGCGAAGGCAGCGTCTACATCGTGAAGCCCAAGATGCACGGACCCGAAGAATGCGCCTTCACCAACGACCTGTTCAACGCGGTGGAGGACCTGCTGGACCTGCCGCGCTACACCGTGAAGGTGGGCGTCATGGACGAGGAGCGGCGCACTTCGGCGAACCTCGCTGCCTGTATCCACGCGGTGAAGGATCGGATCGTGTTCATCAACACCGGTTTTCTCGACCGCACGGGAGACGAGATCCATACCTCGATGCGGGCCGGCCCTATGATGCGCAAGGGCGCTATCAAGAGCAGCCGCTGGATACAGGCCTACGAGAGGCGCAATGTCGCCATCGGATTGCGTCATGGCCTATCGGGCAAGGCGCAGATCGGCAAAGGCATGTGGGCTGCGCCAGATCGGATGGCCGCGATGATGGTCGAGAAAATCGGCCACCCGCGCACCGGCGCCAACACCGCCTGGGTTCCCTCGCCCACCGCCGCGACACTCCACGCGTTGCACTACCACGAGGTTGATGTTTTCGACATCCAGAGGGCGAAGGCGCAGGAGGCTGTGCCTGATCTCGATGAGCTGCTGGCCATCCCCTTGGCAGAGGGCGCCAACTGGTCCGAGGAAGACGTGCGCGAGGAGTTGGACAACAACGCGCAAGGCCTGCTCGGCTATGTCGTGCGCTGGATCGACCAGGGCGTGGGTTGCTCCAAGGTGCCCGATATCAACGACGTGGGGTTGATGGAGGATCGCGCCACGCTGCGCATCTCCAGTCAACACATGGCGAATTGGCTGCTGCACGGAGTGTGCAGTCCGGAGCAAGTGCTGAATTCGCTCAAGCGGATGGCCGCGAAGGTGGACGCGCAGAATGCGGGCGATCCGCTGTACGAGCCCATGGCGGGACATTGGGAAAGCTCGCTCGCCTTCCTGGCAGCCTGCGACCTGGTGTTCAACGGTATCGATCAGCCCAGCGGCTACACCGAGCCGCTACTCCATGCGTGGCGCTTGAAGAAGAAGGCAAGTGCTGGTGTCTAGGCCTGGAGGGATCAATCAAACCAAGTCCAAGGCCTGTTAAATTGCTGGCGTAGACTGAGTCCTATTGATTCATGGTCGGCGGAGGTGCCGTCATGGATGATCTGCTTTCGCTTGCGGAGGCGCAGATGCGCCGGATCGAGCCATTACGCTTGCCGTAACGCCCGTGCGCCAGCTGATCACACCTTGCTTGACAAGGTCCATTGTGCCCATGCGGAGCATCACCGCCGCGATGATAGTCGCGGGATACACGCAGGGCTGGGCGTGCGAGTCAGACTGGCAAGTCGTGCCCGTGTCGAACGTCGGGTGGCGGATCCACCGCGCTCTCGAATATAGGACCCCGGAACAGGCCAAACAACACATGGCGTAAACCCGTGTCCACGAAAACAGGGTCATCGGTGCGCATTGTACCGCCAGCCCCCTTTATAGACAGATACCATTACATGAACGATCGACCTGTCTGGTGTGGTGTGGGCCGGCGCGTTAATGGCTGAGGTCGGATCATGCGCGTCGGGGCGCCGTCGATTTTCTTGGTATTAGCGTGGGCGCTATCGTTTGTAGACCGGCAGGGCGGTTCGGGTCACGCGCAAGCAGCAGGTCGAGCGCCGACGTCGCGATCTGATCGAACGCGACGCGCACTGTCGTGAGGGGGGTAGGCAAGCGGCTGACGATCGGGATGTCGTTGTATCCGACCAGGGAAATATCCTCCGGTACGCGCAGACCCAAATTGACGATCGCCGACATCGCGCCGATGGCGGTATTGTCATTCACGGCGAAGATGGCGGTCGGCCGATCGGGCAGCGCCATCAGCGTTGAAGCGGCATCGGCTCCGGCGTCGATGCTGAAGGCGGACTCGACTTCCAGCGCCGGCTCCGACGTGATGGCGATCTCTGCCAGTGCCTCGCGATAGCCTTCCAATCGCCCCCGTGAATTGGATGCATACCCAGGGCCGGCGATGATGCCGATGCGGCGGTGCCCCAGATCAAGCAGATGGCGGGTGGCGAGATAGCCGCCCAGGCGATCGTCGCCCACGGCCGATGGACTGACACCATCTGTACGCAGCGCCAGCACGTAAGGGACACCCCGATCTGCCAGGGTCTTGGGCAAGTCGTCGCCATCCCGCGCGGTCGCCAGGATAAGACCGTCGACGCCGCGTTGCAGCAGCAGGTCGGCGGCACGCGACTCGTCTTCGGGGCGGTCGTCGGTGGTGGCGACGAGTGCCATGCGCCCGGTGCGAGCGCATGCGGTTGCGATCGCCTCGTACAGCATCGCCATGACGGTGTCGGTCAGGCGCGGCACGATGACGCCGATGGTCATGGTCTGCCCACGCCGCAGGCTCGCCGCCGAGATGTCGCGCATATAGCCGAGTTCGGCCGCGACCTTGCGAACGCGACGTGCCGTTTCATTGTCGGAAGCGGGCAGGCGCTCGTCGAGGATGCGAGATACCGTCGACTTGGAAACGCCGGCAGCCTCGGCCACGCTGTGCAAGGTGACTCGGCTGGTGCGGGTTTCATTCTCCATTCTCATCTACCAGCTCCACTTGCGACGAAGCGCCGCTGCCACGCGCCTGAATGCCTGAAACGGGTGATTGACACCACCCTAATCCGGAACGATAGTGGGAACGTTCCCGCTAACGATCCAACGCCGGGCGAAGATAAGCATAGGAGAGAAACAATGAGCCTTCACGATCCCGAAACCTCGGTTCAAAGCCGCGCCGCCCCCGAGAAGGTCATGGACCTTCGCGGCCTCAATCCCGCGCCGGTCACGGTCTTCACCACCGATGGCCAGGTCGATTACGAGCAGAACGTGAAGCTGGCGAAGTGGCTGGTTTCGGTCGAAGGCGTGAAGAGCCTCGTCATTCTGGGCCATGCCGGCGAAGGTACGTTCCTCACCCAGTCCGAGCAGGTCAAGCTGATCGAGACTCTGGCCAACGCCGTGGACGTGCCGATCATCGCCGGCATTACTGGTGAGGGCACCGAAGTCGCCGCACAGGAAGCGCGTCGTGCGGTCGATGCCGGCGCGATCGGCGCGCTCGTGTACCCGAGCCACGGCTGGTTGCGGTTCGGCTATCAGGACGGCGCGCCGCAGGACCGCTACAAGGCGATCTACGAAGCGTCCGGCCTGCAGTGCATCTTGTTCCAGTACCCCGACGTCACTAAGGCGACTTACAACCTCAAGACTCAGCTAGAGATCGCGGCTCAGCCTGGCGTCGTCGCCACCAAGAACGGCGTGCGCAACATGAAGCGCTGGGACACCGAGATCCCCGTCCTGCGTAACGAGTTTCCCGATCTGCAGATCCTGACCTGCCATGACGAATATCTGCTGCACACCATGTTCGACGTGGACGGTGCACTGGTCGGCTACGGCAACGTCGCGCCCGAACTGCTGGTCAAGCTGATCGCGGCCGGCAAGGCCAAGGACTACGTCGCCGCCCGCAAGCTGCACGACCAGCTGCTGCCCGTGACCAAGAACATCTATCACCGCGGCAGCCACATGGAAGGCACCGTCGCGCTGAAGATCGCCTTGCGCGCGCGCGGGATCATCGACAACGCAACGATCCGCTCGCCGCTGCTGGACCTGACGCCTCAGGCCGAACAGGAGATCGAGGCCGCGCTGCGCGAAGCCCGCATCATCTGAATACCCGGGAGCCGTTGCGGCGGCTTTCCACGCCGGGACGATCGGATCGGTGATCCGGTCGTCCCATCCCACACCAGATTAGACGCGCAGCGGGTCCCTGTCCCGTGAATGCGCGCCCGCTGGGAGAGATTACATGAACGCGACACTTGCGTCCGGCGCTCAGCTCGCCAAGGACAAAGCCATGTCAGTTGACCGAGCCGACAGCGCGATGCTGCTCGCGCGGCTGGAACGATTGCCGATCACCAGGCCGGTCCTCTGGGCGCGCGGCTGCGTCGGGATGGCCACCTTCTTCGATGGTTACACCACCATCGCCCTCGCTTATGCGCTGCCGATCCTGTCCAAGGAATGGGGACTAACGCCCGCTACCACGGCGGCGATCATTTCCTCAGGCTATCTGGGCCAATTGTTTGGCGCCGTGTTCTTCGGGTGGCTTGCCGAGCGGATCGGCAGGTTGCCCGTACTGGCCATTTGCATCGCGATCTTCGCGGTGATGAGCGCCGGTTGCATCTTCTCATGGAGCGCGGGATCGCTGATGCTGTTCCGCTTCCTCCAGGGCATCGGCACTGGCGGCGAGGTTCCGGTTGCCAGCGCCTATGTCAACGAACTCTCCGGAGCCAAGAAGCGCGGCCGGTTCTTCCTGCTATACGAACTGCTGTTCCTGGTCGGTCTGACCGCTGCAGGGGCAATCGGCTACCTGCTGGTTCCACGGCTCGGCTGGCAGTCCATGTTCATTGTCGGAATGATTCCGGTGCTGCTGGTCTTGCCGCTGCGCTTCTTCCTGTCTGAAAGCCCGCGCTGGCTCATCACACGTGGCCGCCTGAGCGATGCCGAGCAGGTGATCAAAAAGCTTGAGGCAAGCGCGGTGAAGCACGGTCAGCCGCTGGCGCAGCCCAAACCCGTCGTGCCGACGCATGGCGCAGCGGCGACCGCCATGCAGCAAAAGCCCGCCGGCTCGTGGCGCGAGTTGTTCAGCGCGCTCTACGGTCCCCGCACGGTGCTGCTGTGGGCCATGTGGTTCGGCGCTTACATGATCAACAACGGCCTGCTGACCTGGCTTCCGACGCTGTATCGCACGGTGTTCGACATGCCCATCGATCAGGCGATCGGGTTCGGCTTCGCCATGTCGGGCATCGCGCTGGTGGCCTCGTTCATCTGCGCGCTCACCATCGACAGGGTCGGTCGCCGCAGGTGGTACACCGGCGCCCTGCTGTTCGCCGCCGTGCCCTTATTCGCCTTGTGGCTGCTGGGCGCGAAGACGCCGGTAATGGTCTTTGTGTTGGCGACGCCGGCCTTCGCTGCGCTGCAGACCGTGACATATTCACTCTACCTTTATTCGGGTGAATTGTACCCCACCCGATTGCGCTCGCTGGGCGCGGGACTGGGGTCCGCATGGTTGCGAGCGGGGTCGATCGCCGGACCGTGGGTCATCGGCCTGATCATGACGACCGGAGCGGTGGCGCCGGTGTTCCTCACCTTCGCGATCGTCGCCGCCGTGACCGGCCTTGTCGTTCTGCGTTGGGCGCCGGAGACCACCGGGCGGTCGCTCGAGGAAGTGTCTCCTTAGGGGGACTGAGCCGGGGAGGGCGGTCCGCTATCCCCGGCATCCCGCGACGTGCCCGCCAATCGTCATTGGCCGGACTGCCGCTTTTGAGATGTGCAGCCGGCTGGAGAGTGCCCGTGAAGACTTCTATCCGCAGGTGTGCACTGCGTCTGCTTGCCGTGGCCGCCGTTTCGATGACTGTCTGCGTACCGGCGGCTGAGGCGCAGATCGCCTCACCGACCTCTTCCACCGCGCCTACGACCATGTCCACCGGGCTACCTAAAACACAGTCGCCGAAAGCGCCCGCAAGCCGGCCCACGACTGAGAGCAACTACCCCAAGCCCCAGGTCCAGGGTCCCGGGCCCGATCCGGTGGCGAAGGGGCCGCTCGCACCGGTCGGCCGCTCGCTCGCCGATCGCGGCATCTATCTTCGGCTTCTGGCGGTCGACGAATTTGCCGGCAACGTGACCGGGGGCCAAGGAAAGGGGACCGGCAATTCCTACGCAGTTCCGTTCGGGTTCGATCTCGATCTCGATCGGCTCGTCGGTTGGAAGGGCGCTGCCGTCCATTACAGCATGAACGTTTCAAGGGGATCGTCGCTGGCAGCCGATCACACCGGCAATGCCATAAGTTTTCAGACGCGCTACAAGACGTACCAGAACTTGCGCCTTGCGGCCTTCGCCATCGAGCAGAACCTGTGGGGCGGAAAGGTCAACATTTCCGGCGGGCGCGTTGCGCCCCTGACGTATTTCAACGCATCCAACATCTACTGCACGTTCCAGAACAACTCGGTGTGCTTCAACCCAGCAGTGGTTCCCATCCAGGATCGAGCGCTCGGCTTTTTCCCCTACAACACCTGGGGTGGTCGCATCAAAGTCGCGCCGACGAAATCCTTCTATGCGCAAGTCGGTGTGTTCGAGGCGAACACCTCCCTCTTGCCCACGAACGGATTTAACTGGTCCACCAAGGGTTCCACGGGACACCAGACCGCGGTCGAGATCGGATTGCAGTCGCCAAACCCGGCGGCGCCTCATGCCTATCACCTGCGGCTGGGCGCATACGGCAACACGTCGGATGTGACCGATCCGTACCTCAACACCCGTGGCCAGCCCCGTATCGGACCCGGCAGCGATGGCGGTGCGGCGCTGATGCATCACGGCCAGAGCGGTGTCTATGTCATGGGCGACGTGGTCGCGACGCGGCTCTCCGGCGACCCAAAGCGGCCCGTGACCGTGTTCGGCGGTGTGATCAGCTCGACCAAGGACTACGTCCCGTTCAAGGCGCAGGCGCTCGCCGGCGTGATCGTGACGGGACCGTTCGCCAGCCGCCCACAGGACACACTGGGGCTGGTCGGCAGCTACATCCGCATCGGGGATCGCCAGCGCGAGTTCCTGCAAGCCTCGCGCGCTCTCGCCGGCGGAACGGATCGCGTCATGCCCGCCGAGGGCGTGTTCGAGCTGAATTACGGGATTGCCGCCTATCGCGGCATCCGCATCAGCCCCAACATCCAGTATGTCGTCAGTCCTGACAACTTCCTGATGCCCAAGGCGCGCAAGCGGTCCAGCGACATCGTGGTGTTCGGCTTGCGTGCATCGTTCGATGTGGCCGCGTTGCTCGGAATGCCCGCACAGCGTTGAGCGCGTTTTTCGCGCTCAAGATCTGCTATCGGCTCGGTCGGCAAAGCTGGGAGACCGTCATGGCTCGGCTGAGGGGGCGACCTGAACCAGGCACAACTCAGTCCCCTGCTGACCTCGCGCGTGGTCACAGGCCTAGCTCCTCCAGCTCCGGATGATCCTGCGCGCGGGGGCCAAGCGGCCACCTAAAGAGACGGTCGCTCTCGGTTATGGCTAGATCGTTGATGCTGGCGATCCTGCGGGCCATCAGCCCGTCGGGTGCGAACTCCCAGTTCTCATTGCCGTATGACCGGTACCAGCGTCCCTCGTCGTCCTGCCATTCGTACGCGAAGCGAACGGCGATGCGGTTGCCGTCATGGGCCCACAGGCTCTTGATCAACCTGTAGTCGTGCTCGCGTTGCCATTTGCGCGTGAGGAAGTCGACAATGGCGACGCGGCCTTGAAGGAACTCCGCGCGGTTTCGCCAGCGGCTGTCCTCAGTATAGGCGAGCGCCACCCTGCCCGGATCGCGGCTGTTCCAGCCATCCTCGGCGGCGCGCACCTTCTGCAGAGCGGTAATTTGGGTAAAAGGCGGAAGTGGTGGCCGTGACATGCGGTGGTCTCCTCTGGTACTTGGTTCATGCGAAGGGCGTGGCAAATTCCAGCCGGATGCCGCCTGGAATGAACACGAGGAAGTGGCGTGTCGCCGAGCCTTGGCGGATGGAGCAGGGCGCCACGTCGACGACGACCTGCGGATGCGACCTGACCTTTTCCCAAAGCGCGTCCAGCGCGGCGTCATCGGCCACCGCCAGCGATAGATGGTGCAGGCCGATATTGCTGTGCCGGTCGAAAGCGCGAGCGGTCAGCGGGTCGGCGGCGCGCCACAAGGTCAGCAGGATCGTGCCGTCGGAGACGAAGATCGAAGGATATGTCGGCATGCCACCGACCTCTTCGAAACTCAGCACGCCGCAGAAGAAGGCACGCGCCTGGTCGAGATCGGGCACCGTTAGACCGACGTGATGGACGCCTCGGGTCAGTTTCTGGTTCACGATATCCTCCCTTCCAGTTCGGCGATGCGCGCGCGCAGCCGGGCCAATTCTTCGATCATGGGCTTGGTTTTTTGCTGGATCTCCGGTTCGGTGAACCGCGGAGTGATATGCTGCGGACAATTCCAGTCGAACCCGACGACATCGATCAGAAAGGCCCGTTCCGGCACGGCGTCGTAGCTAGGCTCCATGAGTGCGGCGAAATGGGCGGGATCGTCGCTGACCTGGGCATGACCGATCAACTTAAGCCGCCGCCTCATCGGATAGTCCATCAGGATCAACGCAACGCGATCGTCCGACATCAGGTTGGCGGTTGAGAGGTACTGCCGGTTGCCGGTGTAATCGGCAAAGCCGATCCGGTTTCCAGCAATCCGCCGCAGAAATCCTGCTGGGCCGCCGCGATGCTGGACATAGGGCCAGCCGCCCTCGCTGACGCTCGCCATGTAGAAGCTGTCGCGTGCCGCCATGAACTCAGCCTCGCGGGCGGTGAGTTCGTCGGTTTCGCCCGCTCCCGCCTCCATGCGTTCATAGGGCGTGCGCGAGCCTGCTGCCTCCTGCAGTGCCCGAGCGCCCGGACCGAACATCGTGTGAAGATATGTCGCTGCCATGCCGAGGATCTAGCGCTTGCGGCGAACGATGATAATGCAACCTCCGCGACGCACTCTATTTCACTTTGGAGAACAATGGATCGGTTTGACACTCTGACCGCGTTTATCGCCGTCGCCGACCAGCGAAGCTTTGCCGCCGCCGCGCGTGCTTTGAGCGTGTCGCCGCCGGCGATTACCCGCGCGATTGCATCCCTCGAACGACATCTGGGGGTGGTCCTTTTCCACCGGTCCACGCGCGCCGTGTCGCTCACCGACGAAGGCGCGGCTTTCCTGGACCGCGCGCGGCGGGTCTTGCATGACTTGCGCGAAGCCGAGCAGATCGTGATGGGAGGACGCTCTGTCCCTCGCGGACAGCTCTATGTGACGGCACCTGTTCTGTTCGGGCGATTGCATGTGCTGCCCACGATCAACCGGTTGCTGACCCGGTATGAAGCGCTGAGCGCGCGGATGATGCTGTTCGATCGTAACGTGCGCATCGTGGAGGAGGGGATTGACGTCGCGGTGCGGATCGGTGCGCTAGTCGACAGTGCCTTGCGCGCGGTGACGATCGGCTCGGTTCAGCAGACGATCGTCGCCAGCCCAAGCTATCTCGCCCTGAGAGGCGTGCCGAACGTTCCCGCCGATCTGGCTCAGCACGACTGCATCGGCGGAAGTGGGGTGCGGGTTGGTAATGCGTGGCCGTTCAGAAAAGACGGAACGACCGTGGCGATCGTCCCTCGCCTTACCATCAACACCATCGACGGTGTGGTGGCAGCGGCCGAGGCCGGCTTGGGGCTGGCCAATGTGCTCAGTTACCAGTCGGCCGAGGCAATCGCGAACGGCAGGCTGGTGAGAGTGCTCGCGGATCATGCGCCGACGCCGATGCCCGTCAGCCTGCTCTACGACGCCGGTCGTGCCGCTATGCCGGCGGTCCGTGTGTTCATCGAGGCTATGCAAGAGCGAGCTCGTGAAGGCGCCTGGGGTTGAACTCAGGACCAGGCACTCCGCAAACAAAAATGAGGCTGAGCGAGCAAACGGCGTTTGGAGAACCCAGGCATCTCTCAACGAAGGGGGGCATGATGGGTGAGGTTCACGCCTGGCTTCACGCCCACGACCCGCGTTGGACGGTTCTGCGCGCGAGCTGGTTCATGCAGAACCTTACGACCCAGCATCTGACATCAACGTCACTTGCCACCTCCCTCGGCTCGCAGCGTGACACATTGAGGGTGATTTAGGTCTTCGGCCGATCTTTATCGCTGCCTAGCCATCATCAAGGCGGCAAGCGGCAGTATATGGACGCGCATCGACCATCCAACGATCTTGCGGGGCGCCAGGTCGAGCAGGGCGCGAGATACAGCAGCGGCAAGCCCGGCGATGGTGCCGCTGAGCCACCAGGATTTCTCACCCGATCACTCCGAAGCAGAGGAGTAAGTTAATTCCAGAGCCTCCTCGTCGGCGGTGGCCGCCGCAAGTTCAGCGCGCGTTGCGGCCATGCGCGTCTGCGCTTCGATCAGCTTGACCTCGGCACTGGTCGCGCTCTCCTCCCGCTGGTTGACCAGGAAGAAGTCGCTCGATCCCAGCTCGAAACGGCGGCGTTCGGCAACGGCCAGACGCTCAGCCAGCAGGCGCTCCCGCTCGGTCGTGGCGACGAGTTGCCTGGCGGTCTCGACCTCGATACCGATCGCCGTAACTTCGGCGCGGATCTTCTCGGCGAGGAAACGCTGCTTGACGGTCAACTCCTCGATCTTCGCCTGCGTCTCCGCCAGTTTGCCCTTCGCCTTGCGATTTTGCAGCGGGACCTTGAAGGTCACACCAACGATCGTCTCCAGCGGGGTCCGGCTCGGTCCACCAAGGCCTACTGGTCCCACGTCTTTCGCGACTTCGCCGCCCAGGTCGAGCCGCGGCATCAGGTCATTGCGAGCAAGCGCCAGATTGATCGTCGCCTTGTCGATTTCTTCCAGCATGATCGCGACATCGGGACGGCCCTCCAGATTGAACGCGGGATCCGTCCTGATCCCGTTCATCGCGGCGGCATCCGCTGGCAGCCTCGTCTCGTCCACGACGATCGGTGCGCCATTCGCGTCACGGTAGTAAAGCGACAGCTTGACCGCCGCGGCCCGAAAATCCTGCATGGCTTCGAGCACATACGCCTGACGCCTGACAAGGCTCGCCTCATTCTCTGTCAGCAGGATGTCGGGCTTGGCGCCAAGTTGCACCTGACGCTGGATCCCGTACGTGCGCTCTCCGGCTAGCCGCAGCAGTGCTTCATAGGCCGCGAGCTTCAATCCGGCGGCAACCCACTTCTGGTAAGCCTCGACCGCACGGGCCTGAACCCCGATGCTGGTCGCCTTGGTCTCGAAGCGTGCGATATCGATGTCGTTGGCCGCCAGTCGGAACTCCGACCGGCGCGCATCGATCAGTCGGTCACGCAGCAGCGAATAAAGCGCTCCGACCTTCAGCTCGCCAAGTCGATTGGTATAGGACTTGTCCTCGTAGATCGGAAAATCA
>Ga0182197_1000013_pt1 | contig 39902 bp, 39 predicted proteins | sample G5R1MG_37_FD_128397 | JGI IMG/M metagenome (GOLD analysis project Ga0182197, IMG submission 128397) | Switchgrass phyllosphere microbial communities from Michigan, USA - G5R4_MAIN_12SEP2016_LD1 MG | ecosystem: Host-associated > Plants > Phyllosphere > Phylloplane/Leaf | place: USA: Michigan...
GATCGTACGGCGTCGCAATCGACTTCTCGCGCAGCATGGTGTCGGTCACCGCAGTGATCGAGATCGGCACCGTCTGCAGGCTCTCGGCCCGGCGGCGCGCGGTCACGACGATGTCGCCGACACCGCCCGCGTCGTCTGCCACAGTGGTGGTGGTGGTGCCACCCGGTCCAGCTTGTACTGGCGTATCCGCTGCGGCCGGACTGTTGGCCTGCGGACCAGAAGTCTGGCCGCCGCTCGCATCCTGCGCATAGGCTGTCGTCGACAGAGCACACAACGCAACGCCGCCCAGAATCTCAAGCTTGAGCCTCAACATTACAATCCTCCCGTAGTTCTAATGCTAGACATGCCTAGGCATGATCGGCACAGCATCTCACTGGCCAGTCATCGCGCCCCTACCTGAAGGATGGGCGTAGGTCTCTACGAGGCCTGGGATGCAACACGCACGTGATACTGCATCGAATTCAGCGGTCTCATTGACTAGTCTGGACGGCCATTCTAATCAGCGAGCTGATGGTCCCGTCAAAAGCAGGGCGACTTCGACAACCATACACCGTTCGGAATTCAAGGAGGCAGCGACGAATTGGCCGGTTCCTGCCGAGAACAAGCTCGCCGCTACACCGATCGAAAGCACAATCTTATCAGGCCCGACTTCTGCAGCGTGTCGGTAGCCGTGAACTTCCCACACCGGCACTTTCTTCGAAGGTCGCTAGGAACGCTATACGCAGGCCGAGTAGGCCGCTCGGCGACATGCTGGTGGTCAACTTTGTCTGACTCAGATCGAGTGGTTGTACCATCTAGCAGCCTTTGTACTGCGCCCCATTTACATCGCCGCGTTGTGCGCTGAACTTGATCGTCGGGACAGCAGATGATGTCGCATCTGGCGTACGAGGGGCGCGGCGGTGCGCGTGCCGCACCCCTTATCTTTCTTTAGCCGCCGCGCGTTACCGGGATCAGGGCCCCGCTGATCGCACTCGCGTCGGGTGATGCCAGCAGCTGGATCACTTTGGCTATGGCGTGTGGCTGCACCCAGCTTGATGTGTCGGCGTCGGGCATGTCCGCGCGATTGGTAGGTGTGTCGATGATGCTGGGCAGTACCGCATTCACAGTCACGTTCGTGCCGGCAAGCTCGGCCGCAAGCGCTTCGGTCAAACGGTGAACCCCCGATTTCGACGCGGAATAGGCTGCCATGCCCATCCCGGCGGTCACCCCGCCTTCCGCTCCGATATTGATGATGCGCCCTGCCGAGGATCGCTTCAGTTCAGGCAGAGAAATCTGCGTGATGGTTGCGTTCGTCAGCAAGTTCATCGCATGCATTTTCGAGAACGTGGAGATGCTTCCGCTCTCTACCGGTTCCCAGGCGAAGCCGCCCGCGACATTCACCAGAACATCGACGCCACCATGCGCGGCTAACACGCGGGCGATGGCATCGGAGGTGGATTGTGCGTCGGTCAGATCGACCCCGCCGATATCGAACGAGCCGGAGATGTCCTCCTGTGCACGCGCGGTGAAATCGATGCGCGCAACTTTATCGCCTGTAGCGGCGAACGCCTTGGCAACAGCCTGACCCAGAACACCAAAGCCACCAGTCACGACGACTGATCGTGTCATATTGCAGTATCCCTTTTAGTTTGAAAAGAAAAAGGGCGATCGGTCGGGCCGCCCAAACTTCTGCTTAGAATTGCTAACCTTCATTCCAAACAGGAACCAAGCTAACCGTGGTTTGATCAAAAGCCTGCCGCCACGCTCGCCACATCTACCCAACTTCGCGTCTCAGCGGCTCGAGAGATAGCCTCCACAACCGCCTCGACGTGATACCCAGTCTCGAAATCCGGCAGCGGCGCCCCCCCGGTGCGGACAGCTCTCACGAAGTCTTGCGCAGCCTGCGTGATGTCCCAGGCTTGCGCCGCGCCGAGTTCGGATTGGAACTGTTCGGTCGGGATCGATGGATAGGCAGGCGGGACTGCTATGGGCGTGAATCCTTGGGTGCGGTCGCCACGAAATAATTTCAGATCCCTGTTCGTCGGGAAATAGCCAGTATCCTCAGTACGGTAGCTCACATTTGCTGCTGACAGTTCCATGCGCCAGCCGCTAATCGGAGCTGCGCACCAACCTAGGGTAACCGTGCCCATTGTTCCGTTGGCGAAGCGCAGCAGAATTTGAGCGGTATCCGCCACTTGCGGCCGCATCATGGTGCCGTCTTGGAAGTGCCATTCCTTGAGCGCGATGGTTGTCAGGGCAGCTACTGCCTCCACCTCACCGAGGAGATAAACAAGGAGGTGCAGAGTGTGGGTGCCAAGGTTTCGGTACACGGATGCGCCGTTGCTGCGGACCCCGAACCATTGCCAGTAGTCGCCATGAGGGTTGCCATTAAAAAGGTTGATGACGAACCTGGCCTCAACCGAGATGGGCTTTCCCGCGCGACCGGAGACGAGTTCGTCTCGTATGAAGCGGTTCGCACCGTGCCACGGCAGCACCGAGTCGATGCCGGCGACTACGCCTGCTGCACGCGCCGCATCGCGCATGTCGCGCGCGTCGGTGAGGTTTGCGGCCAAAGGCGCCATCGCGAAGACATGCTTTCCGTTCCGGATCGCCTCCAATACCATGTCGCGCCGCAGATTGGGTTTCGTGCCGACGACGATGATGTCCAGATCCGGATCTCGCGCCATGTCGACGTGGTTCCAATAGGCCTTGGCGATGCCATTTTGCGCAGCGGCCACCCGCGCCGTCTCTTCCCGCGAGGTGCAAACTGCGGCGACTTCGACTCCGGGACACGCCTCCCATCCCGGCTTGTGGGCATACATGCCGAAATTGCCGCTGATGATCCCGACCTTGAGCGTCTTCTGCGTCATTGTTTCAAAACCTCGCCAACGTGACAAGAGCCGCCCGCAAGTTCCGAGCGGAGCAACGTCGGCCAGAGGAAGATTGCCACCATGGCTGACGCTCGCCTTCGTCAAGCCATGCATTCGACGGAGCACCTTTCCAACCGTGGGCTCTCATTGATCATATAGAAGCGCAGCGGCATGCAACGTGGTCGAGGGTTGAGTATCGCGGGGCCTGCTTATCTGCCGACAGCCTCTACCCGCCAGACTGACGGCGAACGTCCGGTCCAAGCATGGAATGCACGGCGGAACGCGCCCGCATCCGAGAACTGTGTACGTCGCGCAACCTCCGTGACGCTCATGCGCGGATCGGACAGCAGATGAGTGGCGTGTCGGAGGCAAGCGGCACTCTTTATTTGCGAGAGTGACGTGCCTTCCGCCGCCAGCCTGCGTTTCAACGTCGCGACGCTGATGCTGAACTGTTGCGCCAGTACAGCAGCGGTGACCAGGGCTTCGCCGCTTGCCAAGGTCGATGCGAACAAGTGCTCGATCCGCCCGGATAGAGGCGCGATCTTGGACTGCGGCTCGGCGATATCGAATGGGAAGCGACCCAGGATCTCTTCGAGTTCATGATGGCTGCGCACCACCGGCTGATCAAGATGGCGCGCGGGAAAGCGGATGGCGTTCTCCGCCGCGTGGTGCTGCACGCGATAGGGTAACAAGTAGCTGACCGTCCGACGACCTAATAACGGCGGATAGCGCAAAGCGGCGCCTAGCAGTGCGATGTCCTCGCCGATCAGCCAGCCCAGCAGCCGATGGTGGTAAGCGAGACCGGTCAGGTCGGACAAGTAAGCACAACAATTGCGCACTTGCCGCATCGTTGCCATCGTGAGCTGTGCCTCTGCGCCGATTACCTCAAGCGTAAGGTGTCCGGTCCGCGGGGCCAGGACAGCGCTGCACCGGCTCAGTCGGGCGATCACGTCGCGCAGCGTGCGGCAAGTGATGATGGCGTAGCACATCATGTCCACGCCCGCTTTGGTTAGCGGCTCGCGCCCCTCCTGCCGGGCGGCATGCTCATCCAGAGTGATGGTCGCATGAGCATAAAGCCGGGCAAAATCGTCGCGGTCGATCGTCTGCGCGCCGCTTGATCCGCCCTGGCGAGGGCCTAGCTGCAACGCCAGATGCGAGAGGCCAGCCGCTCGCAGGAAAGCGGCAGTGTCCCTCTCGTACTCCGCCACCAACCGCATAAGCTCTCGGGCGACGGCCGTGGGTGCGCTACCGGGCTGAGGACGTGAAATTTGCTTCTTCGTCGCGAGCGATTTTGTCATGGCCTTTGCGCCATTCGGACATTTGCACAGCTGTGGCAATCGGCGATATCCGCATCAGGAACGGGAGCCATAACATGAGCGCAGATGAAAACCTGCTGGCCCGCATAGACCGGTTGGAGTCGCTCGACGCGATCCGCCAGCTGGCGGCAAAGTATTCGCTTGCGCTCGACATGCGGGACTCCGACGCCTGGGTCGGTCTGTTCCCGGAGGACGTGCGCGTCGGCGGGGGCAAGTCAGGCCGCAAGGCACTGCGGAACTGGTTCGACGAGACGCATTCAATACAGTTTGACGGCACGTCGCACCACATCGGCGGTCACATCATCGACTTCGAAGATCCGGACCATGCCCAAGGCGTGGTGTATTCCAAGAACGAGCATGAGACCGGAGCCGAATGGGTAATCATGCAGATGATGTACTTCGATCAGTACGAGCGCATCGATGGGCGCTGGTATTTTCGCCGCCGACTGCCGCTTTATTGGTATGCGACCGACCTGAACAAGCCGCCGATCGGCGATCGCAAGATGCGCTGGCCCGGCGTGCCGCCATACCACGGCAGCTTCCACGATCTGTTCCCCAGCTGGAAGACGTACTGGGAGCGGCAGGGCCACCCCCATGACGGTCCGGTGGAGCCGCCCGCACCACTGGAGAAGTTCATCGAGACGATGCGGCGCGGCGCGCCCTTGCCCAGACCACGCGTGCGGAGCTGACCGAGGTGACTGAAGTTCAAGTCGAACCCGTGCCCACGATGTTCGCCGGCTACCTAGACGCGGCAGGGCACACTGGATGCTGGCGGCAACTGACGGACCTTGCGGCGTGGATGCGCTCCCGTGTGCTGAACGGCACCGACTATTCCGCCGACATCTCCGGTGCCCTCGCCAGGTCCGGCCAGCCGCCAAGGTGCGTATCATGACCGACATCTTCTCTCCCGTGACGTTAGGCCACATCCAGCTCGCCAACCGCATCGTCATGGCGCCGATGACCCGCGACAGGGCAGGGCGGGGCGACGTGCCCACCGACATCATGGTCGAATACTATCGCCAGCGCGCCACCGCCGGGTTGATCGTCACCGAAGGCACCCAGCCTTCGCGCACCGGCAAAGGCTACTGGCGCACGCCCGGCATCCACAGCCAGGAGCAGGTGGCGGGCTGGCGCAAGGTGGCCGAGGCCGTGCACGGCGAGGGCGGCAGGATGGTCATGCAGATCATGCACGTCGGCCGCGCGGCGGTGCAGGCGAACAAGGATGCGGATGCCGATACCGTGTCGCCCTCGGCCATCCCGTGCCCCGATCCGATTCCCGGCCCCGATGGCGTGCCGGTGGCGCCCGTGATGCCGCGCGCGCTCGAGACCGACGAGATCCCCGGTGTCATCGCCGAGTACGTGCAGGCCGCGCGCAACGCCATGGATGCGGGGTTGGACGGCGTCGAGCTGCATTGTGCCAGCGGATATCTGCCGATGCAGTTTCTCTCCTCCAACAGCAACCTGCGCACCGATCGCTATGGCGGTCCGGTGGAGAACCGTGTCCGCTTCGTGGTCGAGACGCTGGAGGCCATGGCCGCCGAGATCGGGGCGGGCCGCATCGGCTTTCGCATCTGCCCAGGCGTTCGCTTCAACGGCATGGCCGATGCCGATCCGCACGAAACCTATGCCACGCTGCTACGCGCCGTCGACGGTATGGGGCTGGCATACTGCCACCTCATGCACATGCCGCTGGAAGGGCAAGACGCGCTCGATCTGGTGCGCAGCAACTGGAGCGGCCCGGTCATCGCCAACCGCGACCTGACCCTGGAGAAGGCGCAAGGGATCCTGGACGAGGGCAGGGCGGATGCGGCCTCGTTCGGATACCTGTTCATCGGCAATCCCGATCTGGTCGAGCGGTTCCGCACCAGCGCTCCGCTGGCAAAGGCGCGGCGCGCGAACTTCTACACCGGCGATGGCAATGATCACGTCGGCTACACGGATTATCCCACGCTCGCCGGTTGAAGCGGGCAGGGGGAGCATAAGCCGCGCATCAAGGCGCGCGAAGGAGAGGGTCCATGACGAAAATGCTGGAAAGCCGCGCGGCCATCGTCACCGGCGGTGGGCAGGGTGTGGGGCAGGGCGTCGCCCGCGCGCTGGCGGAGGCCGGCGCTGCCGTCTGCATCGCGCAGCGCAAGCAAGAGCAGGGTGAGGAGGAGGCCGCGTTCCTGCGCGATACCTATGGCGTCGATGCCGTCTTCCTGCGGACCGACGTGACGAAGCGCGGTGAAGTGGAGGCGATGGTCGCGGCGGCGCATGCGCGGTTCGGCCGGCTCGACGTCCTCGTCAACAACGCCGGGGCGAGTTTCCCGCGCCGTCTGGAGAACCATTCGGACGAGGAACTGCAGGGCTCGTTCGACCTGAACTACTGGGCGGTGTTCTGGGCGATGAAGGCCGCCTTCCCGATCATGAAGGCGCGAGGCTATGGCCGCATCGTGAACATGGGCTCGCTCAATGGCGTCAACGCGCACATGTTCACGATGGCCTACAACGCCAGCAAGGAAGCGATGCGGGCGATGACGCGCACCGCCGCGGTGGAGTGGGGCCCGTTTGGCATCACCTGCAACACCATCTGCCCGGCCGCCAGCAGCCCGCAGGCGCAGGACTACTTCGCCGCCAATCCCGAGATGATGACCGCGATCCTGGAGCAGGTGCCCGCCGGGCGGTTCGGCGACGCGCAGAAGGACATCGGTCCGCTCGCGGTGTTCCTGGCCAGCGAAGGATCGAGCTTCGTCAATGGCGACACCATCTTCGCCAGCGGCGGTTCGCAAGTGAACGGCGTCGCATGGCGGCCGCAGGTCGAGGATTGAGGCGATGGAGCGGCTGAAGGGCAAGCGCGCGGTCGTCACCGGCGCGGCGCAAGGGATTGGCGCGGCGATCGCGCGGCGTCTCGCGGCGGAAGGTGCCGTAGTCGCGGTGCTGGATCTCGATGGCGAGAAGGCGGCCACCGTGCTGCCGGCGCCGCATGCGGCGTTTGCCTGCGATGTCCGGGGCACGGCTTCGGTCGACGCCGCCTTTGCGCAGGCGCGTGAGGCGCTGGGCGGCATCGACGTGCTGGTCAACAACGCCGGGCGCGGCAACGCGCCGGGGGACGGCATGGCCGAGTTCTACGCCGCGCAAGCCCGTCAGTCCGAGGGCGAGTCGGTGTTTGCGGACCAGACGATCCATTGCTCGGACGAGGGCTGGGCCGGGGTGATGTCGGTCACTCTCGATGGCACGTTCAAGTGCAGCCGCGCAGCGGTGCGGATCATGGCGGAGCAGGGCACTGGCGGCTCGATCGTCAACATCGCCTCGACCTCGGGCGTGAAGGGCGATGGTCCGGTGCACTACAGCGCCGCCAAGGCCGCCGTGCTGGGCCTCACCCGGGCGATGGCGCGCGAGCTTGCGGGCCGGGGCATTCGGGTCAACGCGGTGAACCCCGGCGCCACCGAGACGCCGATCTACGCGACGCTGCCGGCCGAGCTGAAGGACGCCATCGCCGCCGACAGCCTGATGAAGCGCCTTGCCCACCCCGACGAGATCGCCGCTGCCGTGGCGTTCCTGGCGGGCGACGACGGCAGCTTCGCCACCGGCAGCACGCTCACCGTCAACGGCGGCGCGTCGTTCGCCTGACATGATGGGAGGGGATGCAGATGACACAGCTTCAGGGTAAGTCCGCCATCGTCACGGGTGCCGCGCGTGGCGTGGCCAAGGGCGTCGCCACCGCCTTCGTCAAGGCCGGCGCGAGGGTGCTGATCGTCGATCGCGAAGGCGAGACCGGCCGCGCGACCGAGGCTGAGCTCAAGGCGCTGGGCGGCGATGTCGCGTTCCTCGAAATGGACCTGGCGGACCGTGCCGCGCTGCCCCGGATCGTCGATGCCGCGCTGGCGCAGTTCGGCGGGCTCGACATCCTCGTCAACGCGGCACAGGCCTCGCGCCAGCTTCCCCTCACCGAAACGAGCGATGCCGACATGGACGTCTCGTTTGACACCGGCTTCTGGCCCACTTTCGTGCTGATGCGCAGCGCCTATCCGCATCTCGTCGCCAGCAAGGGCTGCGTCATCAATTTTGCGACCGGCGCGGCGATGGACGCGATCCCGCTGCAAGGCTCCTACTCGGCCGCCAAGGAAGCGATCCGCGCCATCTCCAAGGTGGCATCGAGCGAGTGGGGTCCGGACGGCGTTCGGGTCAACGTAATCTGCCCCTTCGCCAACTCGCCCGGCGTCATGGCCTGGAAAGAGTGGGATCCCACCGCCTACGCTGCGCAAATCGACAAGGTTTCGTTGCGGCGGATCGGGGATTGCGAAAAAGATATCGGCGCGGCCGCCGTATTCTTGGCAAGCGATGCCGCCGCCTATATCACCGGCCAAACGATAATGGTCGACGGCGGACAGACCAAAGCATTCTGATCCGCACGCGCCCGTCGAGGAGAGACCAGCTTGACCGATATCTCACTGCACCGCCCCTATCCGGCGGCGCAAGTCACGTCCTGGGACCATGAGACCGATGTCGCCATCGTCGGCTTCGGCGCGACCGGCGCCTGCGCCGCGATCGAGGCGGCCACATCGGGTGCGCGCGTCCTGCTGTTCGAACGCAGTTCGGGCAGCGGCGGCGCCTCGGCGCTGTCGGGCGGCGAGATCTACATCGGCGGCAGTGGCGGCACCGACGCTCAGCGCGCCGCCGGCTTCGAGGACAGGACCGAGGACCTCGCCGCCTACCTCAAGGCGGCGGGCGGTCCCTTCGCCGATGCCGCCAAGTGCGACCTCTACGCCGCCGAGTCGCTCAACCATTACGAATGGCTGAAGGCGCAAGGGGTGCCCTATCGCGGCAATTACCTGCCCGGAAAGCACATCGAGCCGACCGACGATTCCACGCTGATCTGGTCTGGCAGCGAAGCCGCCGCGCCGTTCTGCGAAATCGCCAAACCGGCGCCGCGCGGCCATGTCATCGCGCACATGGGCTGGGGCGGGGGGCGCCCGCTGGTCGACCTGCTGGAAGCGCGCGCCCGGTCGCTCGGTGTCGAAGTGGTGAGCGACGCGCGCGCCGTCGCGCTGATCCGGGATGGCGATCGCGTCGTCGGCGTGGTCATGCGGATCGACAACCAGAACCGCTTCGTCAAGGCGAGCAAGGGCGTGGTGCTGGCCACCGGCGGCTTTGCCTTCAACGAGGACATGCGCCGCCGCTACTGCCCGGAGACGCTGCGGCTTTCGAGCCCGATCGGCGATCAGGACGACGGATCGGGCATCGAACTGGGCGTCGGCGCCGGTGGCGATGCGATCCACATGGAGCAGTTCTTCTCGACCTGCCCGTGGACCATGCCCGAGCCGCAGGCCTACGGCGTGTTCGTGAACCAGGCGGGGCAGCGCTTCATCAACGAGGACTGCTATCACGGCCGCGTCAGCCGCGTCGCGCTCGATCAGCCGGGCGACCGCGTCTACTTGCTGCTGGATATCGCCCACTTCGATCAGCCGCTGGAACTGGCCGCGATGAGCATCGCCGGCACCGGCGAGACCTGGGAAGAGGTCGAGGCGGAAATCGGCATGGCGCCCGGCACGCTCAGCGCAACGATGGCGTTCTACAACAGCCATGCGCGCGAAGGGCGTGACCCGCTGTTCGACAAGCGCGCCCCGATCCTGATGCCGCTGGACGAGGCGCCGTTCGTCGCTTTGGAGCTGAACTTCGCGACGAGCTACTTCAGCTTCTTCACGCTGGGCGGCCTGCGGACCTCGACCGACGGCGAAGTGCTGGGTCGCGACGGCAAGCCGGTTGCGGGGCTCTTCGCGGCCGGACGCTGCACCTCGGGCCTGCCCGCGTGGGGGCAGGGCTACAGCTCGGGGCTGAGCCTGGCCGATTGCACTTTCTTTGGCCGGCAGGCCGGAAAGGCGGCGGCGGCCTGACAGCCGCCACCCGCCAATCCTTTCCGGCGGTCAGCTCAGCGAGCTGCCGCCGTCCACGGCGATCGTCTGGCCATTGATCCACTCGCCATCCTTGGACGCGAGCAGGGCGACCATCGCCGCGATGTCCTCCACTTCGCCGAGCCGGGGCGAGCGACCGATTGCCAGCACTTGCTCCTGCAGGTTGCTAGGCATCGTCGTGCGCTTTTCCGGGGTGATGACCAGTCCGGGCAGGACCGCGTTGGCCCGGATGCCTTGCTTGCCCCAGGCGCTGGCCACATGGCGGACCAGCGCGTTGATGCCAGCCTTGGCCATGGCATAGCAGGGGCGCACCGGCTCGCCGACCTTGGAGGCGCTGGACGAGGTATAGATCAACGCGCCGCCACCGCGCGCCAGCAAAGCGGGAACGGCATGGCGCGTCAGTCGCAACATGCCCTTGAGGTTCACGTCGAGAGTGCGCTCCATCACTTCGTCGGTGACGGTCACGGCATCGCTGTCGTCGAAGATCACCCGCAAGTCGGCGAAGTTGGCATGCACCGCATCGATGCCGCCAAAGCGTTCTACCGCCGTCTCGATCAGCGCCTTGATCGATGCATCGTCGGTGGCATCGAAGGACAGCCCGATCGCGGTGCCGCCCGCTGCCTCGATCTCGCCCACCAGGCTGTCGATGTGCGCCTTTTCGAACGGGGGCGACGCGGCGACGACGGTCGCCCCCTCAGAGGCGAGCCGCAGCGCGGTGGCGCGGCCGATGCCGGTCGCCGCACCGGCGATCACCGCCACTTTGGCGATCAGCCGCCGGCATTCTCGTCCTGCATTCTCGCCCATGTCGTTTCTCTCTTCGGTTGTCGTTGTTCTACTCGTTTGACGGTGGAGCGCCCGTGTCTTCCCACCCGAGACCCAGCGACTTCTGCACCGCGATAAAGGCGCTCGTGGTTTCGGCGGCCGCCTGCTGGCGGGCGTCCGTAGCCGCGAGCGAGACCTGCTGCGCGGCGAGCAGATCGCCGGCGCCGATCGTGCCGGCTTCGCGGCGTTGCTGGGCGAGATCGGTGATGGCGCTCGCCTGCCGCTCCGCTCGGGCGCGATCAGCCAGTGCTCCACGGCTCTGCCCGAACCGCGAGAGCGCCGCTTCGGCATCGGCAAGCGCGTTCAGAACGGCTTTACGATACTGTGCCGCCGCTTCGTCTCGCTGCGCCTGCGCCCCTTGCACCCGCGAGCGCGCCGCGCCAAAATCGAGCAACGACCAGCTCAGCCGAGGCACGGCGGCGACGGTGAGGTCGTCGAAGTCGAACAGATTGGCCGGGCGAGCGCCGCCCAGGCCGATCAGGCCGAGGAAGCTGATGCGCGGAAAGCGGGCGGCTTCGGCCACGCCGATCCGTGCGGTCTGCGCCGCCAGGGTCCGTTCGGCCACACGGATGTCGGGACGATGGCGCAGCAGCGTCGCCGGATCGCCTATCGCGACTTGCGCCGGGGGCAGGGGGATGGCGCCCGGCGCGTCGAGTTGCGGATCGAGGCTGCCGGGCAGGCCGCCGGTGAGGATCGCAAGCTTGTCCTTATAGGCGTCGACTTGCGCCCGTACCGGCGCGATCTGCGCGCGCGCCTCGTCACGCTCCTTTTCCGCTTGCAGCAGGACCGCCCGCCCCACCGTCCCGCCCTCAAATCGCTGGCGTGCAAAGCTGATCTGCTGTTCGTGCAGTGCGAGCGACTGTTCTGCACGTGCCACGCGGTCCTGGCTCATTCGCAAGTCGACGTATGTCTGCGCTACTTCGGCAGAGAGGGTGACCCTGGCATCCGCCAGGTTGGCCTCGCGCGTGCCGACTTCCGCCTTGGACACTTCCAGCGAGCGTCGCCGGCCGCCGAACAGGTCGAGTTCCCAGCTGGAATCGAAACCGAGGTTGTAGAGCGTCAGGTCGGTCGCGCCGCCATCGTCTTCCTGGCCGGGCAGTCGCGCCTTGGCGTAGATGACCGAAGAATTGATCGCCGGCAGATCCTTTGCCCGTCGCTCGCGCAAGCTGGCGCGAGCCTGGCGGATACGCGCGGCGGCGGCGTCGAGATCGGGGTTGCCGGCCAGCGCGCGGGTGACGAGCGCGTTCAGTACGGGATCGCCCAACTCGGTCCACCATGATCCAGCGGTCGCCTGGGGCGTCGCATGGGCGGGCGCGCGCACGAAGCGGTCCGGTGGCGGCGGCGCGTCGGCAGCGGGGCCGACGTAATCGGGACCGGCCGTGCAGCCGCTCAGCGCGAGCAGGGCGGTGACGAGAAGCAGCGAGGGGCGCATGGACAAGTGTTCTCCGGCCGTGTCAGTGCGCCGCGACCGGCGCCGCGTGCTGGGGCAAGGGCTTGAGGAACAGCACGAAGGGCGCGGCAAACGCGATGCCGATGATCAGCATCCAGAACAAGTCGACGAACGTCATCGTCAGCGCCTGGGCCTGGATGCTCTGTTCGATCGCACGCAGCGCCGCTTCGGAACTGCCGAGCAGGCTGGTCTGCGCGTCGATATAGGCCTGGACGTCGGGGCTGTTCGCCTCGATCGCCTCTTCCATGCGGCGGCTGTGCAGCCACACGCGCTGGTCCTGCACCACGGCGATGCCCGCCAGCGCGAACGAGCCGCCAAGGTTTCGTGCGGCGTTGTAGAGGCCGGCGGCATCGGACGCGAGCGAGCGCGGGACCGAGCGGATCGCCGCCTGGTTGAGGAACATCATCACGCAGACAGTGCCCAGTCCACGCATCAGCTGGGAGGCGACGAAGTCCGAGCCCGTCGACTGAACGGTCAGTTCGGTCTCCATGTAGGCGCTGATCCCGAGCAGGCTGAGCCCGAAGGCGACCGATGCGTGAATCGGAACATTGCGCACGACCCAAGGGATGAACGGCATGAACAAGATCATCGGCACGCCCGAAAGCAGTACGATCTGACCCGACTGCAGCGCATTGTAGTGCGCGATGGCCGACAGGAACTGGGGGATGACGTAGGACGTGCCGTAGATCACCATGCCGACCAGAATGGCCATCACAATCACCGCGCCGAATTGTCGATCAAGGACCAGTGACAGGCGGATGACCGGGCGTTCGGCGCGCACCTGGCCGATCAGCAGCAAGGTGAAGCCTATGACCATCATGACCGTCAGCCAGACGATCGTCGCGGACTCGAACCACTGCTCGCGCTGGCCTTCCTCCAGCACGACCGTCAATCCGCCAAGGCCCAGGATCAGGCCGATGACGCCCAGCCAGTCCGCCTCGCCGATCAAGTCGAAGCGGGGGCGCTGGTGCGGCATGGCCAGCAGCAGCAGCAGGATCAGCGCGGCGCCTACCGGCAGGTTTAGGAAAAAGGCGTAGTGCCAGCTGATATTCTCGGTCAGCCATCCGCCCAGGACCGGACCGCAGATTGGGCCGAGGATCGCGGTGGCGCCGAACAGCGAGTTGCCCACCGCCTGCTGGTGTGGGGGCAGGCGGGTGGCGATGATCGTCATCGCGGTGGGGATCAGCGCCCCGCCGGTCAACCCTTGACCGACGCGACCCAGGATCATCGTGGTCAGGCTATTCGCGAAGCCGCAGACCATCGAAAAGCCGATGAAGCCGATGGCGGCCAGCAGCAGGAAGTTGCGCAGGCCGAACAGCCGCTGCAGCCAGCCCGCCAGCGGGATGACGATGATCTCCGCGACTAGATAGGACGTGGCGATCCAGGTGCCCTCGGTGCCACTGGCGCCGATCTCGCCCTGGATGGTGGGCAGGGCGGAGTTGACGATGGAGATGTCGAGCATCGCCATCATCGCCCCCAGCGTGCCGGCGGCGACCGCCAGCCAGTCAGAGGCGTCCGCATTCCGCGAAGACACCGCTTCGCCAGCGTGGCTCACCGGGCGCGACCTCGGTAGGTTTCCTGCCGCTCGCGCAGGCGGTCCATCTCGTCACGCGCCGAGCGGGTATCGACCGAGACCTCGACCGACAGACCGGGCACCAGCAACCGCTTGAGCGCCGGATCGGCGTCGATCGCGATTCTCACAGGAATGCGCTGAACAATCTTGGTAAAGTTCCCCGTCGCATTCTGCGGCGGCAACAAAGAAAACTGTGCCCCCGTACCCGGCGCGACACTGGCGACATGGCCGTGGATTTCGACACCCGGCAACGCGTCCACTTCGATGTGCGCTGGTTGACCAGGGCGCATCAGGCCGATCTGCGTCTCCTTGAAGTTCGCCTCGAGATAGAGTTGATCGACCGGCACGATCGACATCAGCTTCTGGCCCGGCTGGACGAATTGCCCGGTGCGCGCGGTCAGGCTGCCGACGGTGCCCGCGACACTTGCACGGACGATGGCGCTGCCGACGTTGATCTGCGCCGCCTCGGTCTGCGCGCGTGCGTTGCGCGCCTGAGCTTCGGCCTGGCCGATCTGCGCGCGCAAGCTGCCGATACGTTGGCGGGCGCTTTCAAGCGCGGCCTGCTGCGCGGCGACATCCTCGCGCGCCTGCGCCGCCTGGTCGCGCAACGTGGCCAGCTTCTCGCCCGGCTCCGCTCCTGTCGCGACGAGCGGCGCATAGCGGTTGACCTGGTTCTGCGCGAAGCTCGCCTTGCTGCGCGCGGCCTTGAGCATGGCTTCGGCCTGGGCAATGGCGGCATTCTGCTCGCCGATCAGCGCGCGCGTGTTCTGCACGCTCGCCAGTGCGACATCAACCTGCGCACGCCCTTGCGCCACTTGCGCGCGGTAATCGCGCACGTCGATGCGCAGCAGCGGCTGCCCCGCCCTGACCTGCTGGTTTTCGCGAACAAAGACTTCCTCAACATAGCCGGGAAGCCGGGTTGAAGCGCCAACGCTATCAGCCTGGAAGAAGGCGTCCTCGGTGCTTTGCTGGAAGCGCCCGTAGCTGCGGTTGCGGATGAACCATGCCGTACCACCCACGACGGCGACGACAAGCAGGATACCGAAGATAAGCCGCAGGGGAGGGCGCTTTCGGCTCGACATCGTGACTTCGTCTGCAGAAGCCGACAGTTCGTGATCCGGCTCTGGCTTGACCGTCGCCAACTGGTCTTCGCTCATCTCGGCCCCACGTTACCGTACCTCAGTGGGGTGCTTATGATGCGCAGACTAAATTTGGCAACCCTTATTGTAATTAGGGTGGTGCAGTTGCGGTGGTCAGGTCAGCAGGACATACATGCAGAGTCCTAGAAAAGCCGACGCTGCGCTGGCGGCGCAAAGCAATCGAAAGGGACACTCCATGAGAAAAGCATTGCCTGCCTCTTCCATCGTCTCTCTCCTTCCTTCGACTCTGGGATCGATAGGATAGGCAATATGGTATCATAAGAGACTTGCAGGACCAACGCTGTTCTCGCTCGGAAGACGTTTGCTCTTCTCAGGGCATCAAGTGAGCACAAGCGTCGGCATGGTCCTGCTGAAGAGCGGATAACACGCCATCGTTCGTCAAATGTCAGCAGCGCTCAAATGTGAAATCGGCAGCGCAATGACTGGCCGATGCGCCGGGATGCACGCTAACCTCAGATGCACGCACCACGTTCGGCGCGTACTATAATCGCTATCAGGCCGGCACGTCCGTTCTGCGCGGGCTGACGTTCGATCGCATCGCGGGGCAACATGCGCCGTCTGCGGCAGAGGAACGCCGCATCGTGGCAGCTTGAGGAGGCTTGAAAAATCCTTCCAGCGTTTCGCAAGCCGCCATTGGCCGGGAGATGGGGTTTGCGCTAGGGCTTCGTGCATGATGGCTGGTAAACGCATCAACCCCGGCCAGGCTATCGAGGAAGATACGTGAGCGAAGAAATCGAATGGTGGGAATATGATGACGCTGCCGAGATGGCGGCGGCGATCGCGGGTGACGTGGCGTTCATCATCGAAAGTGCGATCGACGCGCGCGGCGCGGCGGTGATCGCACTCGCGGGTGGGAACACCCCAAAACCGATTTACGAGAAGCTTTCGTCCGCCAAGCTGGATTGGAAACGCGTCACCATCATCCCCAGCGACGAACGGATTGTGGCACTCGGCGATCCGCTGAGTAATGTGACTGCCCTAGCCAAATCCTTCCTGCCCAAGGGTGCACGGGTGATCCCGATCGTTCCCAATGCGCTGGCGGACTACAAGGCCGCGGGCCGCTCGGCCGATGCCTTGATGCAGGATCTGCACTGGCCCCTCGATCTCTGCCTGCTCGGCGTGGGCAGCGATGGGCACACGGCTTCGATCTTCCCAGGCCCGGACCTGGAGGAGGCGCTGACAAGTCCCAACGGCCGGCGAGCATTGGGCGTGATGCCCGAGCCCATGCCAACGGACGCTCCCGTCCCGCGAGTGACTTTGAGCATGGCCGCGATTGCCAATGCCCGATCTCTCATGATCGCGGCTACAGGCAAGGAAAAGCGTACGGTCATCGAAGCTGCCATCAAGCAGGGCCGCACTTCGAAGTACCCGATCGGGCAGGTGCTCGCGGGAACCGAGTTGCCCGTCGATATCCACTGGGCACCAGCCTGACGACAAAGTTACCGCTGGCCAAGCTGCTCATGCCCGATCACTCGATCGGCGCATGAGGCTTGGCAGAGCGGTGCGCGTCAGTGCGGATAGATGCTGACCGCCTCGTCATGTCGGTCCGGAGTGTCCTCACGCCAGCGGACCGAGCCAGTCGGCCGTTCCAATCGGCGTCGATAACGCCGTTTCTTTTCTCCGATGTGGTAGGTGTCCGCCGCTGCCAACAAGAGCAAGTCAGCTTGGGTCATCCGGGAGCGCTGGTGAAGGTAGTCGCCCCAGGTTGGGCATCGGTACTGCTCCGTCCAATGGCTGGCATCACTGATGTCGCGAGACAGGGTCCAGCCGAATGCGCCGGATCGGAGCCGCGCCTTGCGAACGCTCTGCATGGCTTCGTAGAAGGCGCGAGCCGCTGCGGGGTCCACTTGAAAGTCGCGCTCGATGATGATGGGGCCGCTCCGCCTCGTAAGCGCCAACGCCAGCTCGATATCGGGTGCCTCACCAAGTTCCAGACCCTCGGATGTGCCACGGCTCACCGGAATGACCAGCCCCAGGATCGGTGCCACGCCGCAGGCCGCGCCTGACATCACCATGGCGGTGCCGACGCTGAACTCTCCCGCCGCCCACCCCCAGATCATGGCACCAAAGGCGATGCCGCCGGTGATGGCGCAGCTGAAGCAAGCGAGGGCTCTCGCCGTGACCCATCGGGGGGCGGACATCTGGACCGCGACGTTGAATTGCGCGACCAGGATCATCCAGGCTGCGCCGGCAATCATCATCGCCGCGCACGTCAGGACGAGGTTGTGGCTGAGGCCGATGATGAGGATCATGGCCCCGTTCACGACGGAAAGCAGCCGTGCCGCGCCTTCAGGACTGGTTCGAGACCGCAAGGCATCGATACCCGTCGCGCCAAGCACGGCCCCGACACCATAGGCTCCGAGCAGCACGCCATACGTCGAGGCACCTCCGCCTAATAGCTCCTTGGCTACCAGCGGGGTCAAGGCCGCCACCGATGCCCCGGTCAGTCCGGCGACGAACGTGCGGATGAGCACGACACGGATCGGTGGGGAGTGGAGCGCATAGCGCACACCCGCGATGATGGCGCGATCGATACGTTCCGGAGGCAGGCGCGACGGCGTATGCTGGCGGTTCCATCGCAGGTACGCCACGATCAGGGGCAGATAGAAGATCGCGTTGGCACTGAATGCCGCGACGGCGCCGAACGCTGCCACGATCACGCCGCCTAGCGCCGGGCCGAAACTGCGCGCGACGTTGTAGCTGATCGTACCCAGTGCAATCGCAGCGGGCAGGTTCTGACGGCTGACTTGCTCTCCCACCGACGCCTGCCAGGCCGGATTATAGAGCGCCACGCCCGTCCCGATCAGGAAGCAGAACGTCAGCAAAAGCCACGGGCTCAGCGCGCCACTCCAGGCTAGCGTCGCCAGGCCGGAAGCCATCAAACATGCAATGGAGAGGCCGACCAGCGCGACCTTTCGCCGATCGAACATGTCGGCGACGGCCCCAGCCGGCAGGGCAACGAGCATCAGCGGAAGCATCAACGCCGTCTGCACCATCGCCACCATCGTCGTCGACGAGGTAAGCCGGGTCATGATCCACGCCGCACCGACACCTTGAACGAGCTGGCCAACGTTCGAGAACAGGCTGGCCAGCCAGATGCGCCGAAAGACAGGTTCGCCCAGAGGTGCGGTCAGGGAGACCTTGTCAGCGGCAACTGCGGGTAGCCGTTCAACCTCGCGGATGGAGTTCATAATGGCGATCTTACAAAAACGCTGATGGACGAGGTCAACGCGGGAACGAACGAAAAGTGGCGGCCTCGCCACATACCGCCGGACGAAGGATCGTCCCGGCAAACAAGAACAACAGAATACACCGGATAGCTATAACACCCACCAAGCGCTCAAATCACTTACTTTGGTAATCAGCATGGTTGGTTCTGCCGTCGACATTCGGTGATGCCGTCTTGGGCCTCGATATACCGTCCATCCGTGGTCGCGCATGATCCACTTTTCCACCTCAGCCCGGCGCTGCTCGTCGACAAGCTCATGCGTTCGACCTCACGTCGATCGAACGATCGCAAGCATAAGTGTGGGCCATGCTCTGAGCCCCGGCGCGCGAGCTATCCAGACGCTCCGCGTTGTGAGCGACGGCAATCACCACAGCGCCTTGCGCCGCGAAGCGCCTGACGATCGCTCGGACCATTCTCGCCGCGCCACGCTGACGAATACGACGCATGCAGTGGCGTCATTTTCCCGTAGTCGCCGCTTGCCCGGATCATCACGCAATCCTTAGCGAAGCGTCCATAGGCCATTCGGCAATGCGTTCGGTGGCGGCCAAGCACTCCGATGAGTGCGGGTGGTGCGCAGGTGAAACCGTGACCTGGCAGCAGGGCCAGATCATTTTGGCCAATCGTCTGCGCCAAAACGGCGTAAGCACCCCGTTTATCACGTGACGTTCCAACCATAACAAAGCGAGCGCGTCAGCTCTTACGTTGAGAGCATGTCGCTACCCGGTTCTGCTGCTGGTTACGTGCTACTTTGCACCGAATACCCGGTGTATGATCAGGTTCCCATTGCAGCAACGGCCTCGGCGGCCCCCCGGATCGCCCCTTCGATGTATTTTACGCCAGTGCCGTCGCCGATTTCGACGACATCCAGACCGGAGCCGCGCAGGCTGTCCGCCAAAGTGGAATCGCCATGGGCGCCCATGGCAACAACGACGTGGTCTGCCGCAATACTCTGCTTCGCACCGGCGGCGTCAGCGAAGAGTACCGCGTTGTCGCCGATGCGGATGTCGCTCGCGCCTGGGAACATAGCGACGCCATGCTCGCGCAATTCGGCGAGCAGGCGCATGCGCCGCACCAGGAGCAAGCCGCCGCCGAACTTGGTGGCTTCGCCGACGATCGTCACTTCCCGGCCACGTTCCATCAGGAACTCGGCCAGTTCGCAGCCGACCAACTCGCCGCCGATGATGACCACCCGCTTGCCCAGCGGCATCCAGGCATGCGTCGCCTTGCGGACGAGATCTAGGTTCGCGGTGGCACCAGTCGCGGCGCCGACCTTGGTGGCGAGGCGCGTGGTCCAGCTCGTCTTTCGGCGGATCTCGGCGTTGTCTTCGCCCAGCATCATGCCGCGCAAGTCGTCACCCGACAGGACGAACGCCTGATCGTTGCCTGGGATCGGCGGCATGTCGCGCACCGCGCCGACCGCGACGATCACCTTGTCGGGCTTGAGGCTCGCGACCAGTTCAGCGGTCGCGGTGGTCTTGAGGCGAAAATCCACGCCTCCGTTCTCGACCTCGCGACGAAGCCAATTCAGCAGCCGCTCGTTGGGCTCATAAGCGAGGCCCGCGAAGCGTAAGGTGCCGCCCAGGCGATCCGATTTCTCGATCAGGGTCACTCGCGACCCCGCCTGACGCAGCCGCCGCGCGGCTTCCATGCCGCCAGGACCACCGCCGACGATCACCACGTGGCCCGGCACCACCTTGGGCGACCAGTTCAGATCCTCGTAGCCCGTCTCAGAGCGTACGGCGCAGCGAACCTGCTCGCGCAAGTACGCGGTGGATACACAGGTGTAGCAATAGATGCAGGGGCGAATGTCTTCGCCACGGCCTTCGTTGAGCTTCCTGGGAAGGTCGGGGTCGGCCAGGATCTTGCGGCCCATCGCCAGGAAGTCGAACTGACCCTTGGCGAGCGCCTCGTCCCCTCGCTCGATCTCGACACGGCCCGAAGCGATCACCGGGATGGTCACCGCGTTGCGGATCGCCTCGGCGAACTCCAGGTGGATGCCGGGTTCGTGCGGGATGTTGGACGCTGAGTGCAGCTTACCTTGTCCGACATCGTGATACGCGGAGACGGTTATGCCGTCGGCACCGGCGTTCTCGATCATGGGTGCCAGCGCCTCCGCATCGGCGATGACGATGCCGTTCTTTTTACCCATCTCCCGCGAGTCGATCTTGACCCACATCGGGAAGTCCGCGCCCACCGCGTCGCGCACGGCCCGCACGACTTCGAGCAGCAGGCGCGCACGGCCGGCGAGATCACCCCCGTACTCGTCGGTGCGCTGGTTGGTGGCAGGGGACATGAACGATGACAGCAGATAACCATGCCCGCCGTGGATTTCGATCCCGTCGAACCCGGCCGCCTTCGCGCGCCGCGCCGCCGCTGCGAATTGCCTGATGGCGAGGGCGATATCCTCACGCGTGAGGACCTTGACTTCGGGGATCACACCGCCGGCGAAGGCAGTCATTTCTTCGGGCAAGAAGTAATCGGGGAAGTCGCCCGCGAAGGCCGGCGGTAGTGAGGGGCCCCAGATCTGATGGCCGAACTGTGCCGAGTGACCGGCATTCAGGCCACCGTGGTGAAGCTGTGTTGCGATCCGGCCGCCTGCGGCGTGCACGGCGTCGACCAGCTTGCGCAACCCCGGCATGTAGCGGTCGTCCGATATCGCCGTTTGGTTGGGCGAAACTGCCCCGACCGGCCAGGCCACGCCCGTCACGCCGGTGACGATCATCGCGGCGCCGCCCTTTGCCTGCGCGACGTGATAGTCGATCAAACGTTGACTGACGGAGCCGTCGTCCTCGGCCAGGCTGACGCCCATCGCGGTCACGAAAATGCGGTTGGGCAGATCCAGAGAGCCGATGCGTCCCGGCGTGGTCAGGGTTGCCGGTCGATCGGCGGCGACGCGGGCAGTGGCTGCGGCCATGGTCTACTCTCCATCATTCATCATCTGCGTGTGATTGACCCGCATGTATCACCTGCTTACGCGTGCGTCACAGCAAAACTGGCCGCATATGCGCAGTATCGAAGCGGCTGGAGCAAGGGAGAGGGATGGCACGATGCAGGAATGGCTCGACCGAATAGCGCTGACCGATCTCGTCATGCGATATTGCCGCGGATGCGACCGGCGCGACTTCGCACTTGTACGCTCGCTTTACCACGATGACGCCATCGACGATCACGGCGCGATGTTCCGCGGCAGCGCGGACGAGTTCGTGGCATGGCTCCCGCAAGTGACGTCGCATTGGTCATTGACGCGCCATTCCGTCACCAACAGCTTGTTCGTCGTGGATGGAGACGAGGCCGAAGGCGAGCACTACGTCGAAGCGTGGCACCGTACGCGTGGGCCCGAGGCCAAGCAGTTCATCGTCCTAGGCCGCTATCTCGATCGCTATGCGCGACGTGATGGGCTTTGGAAGTTCACCTACCGCAGCCTGGTGTTCGACCACGGTACTATCGTCCCGGTCGACGATGCGGCATTTGCACGGATGGCCAAGGACGCGCCGAACGGGCATGCGGACGAGCAGGATCCGTCCTTCAGCTATCCCCTGCTGGCGCGGCTTTCCCAGCAGACGTGATCGGCGACACCTTCGTTCGTCGCCGATTTGCCTCATTCGATACGCAAACCGGCAAATTCATTTGCTTCGCGACTGCACAGTATAGAATATGTCCGGCAACGCAATACGCAGACGAAGGAGAGGGACATGGGCGAGCAGACTTTGGTCGATAAGGAGCGCACTGTGCCGCAAGAGCCCGGTGCCAAGCCATCGGCGGTGTGGCGTGAATTCTGCGAGCGCCTCGCCGCAGCAGGCGATGTGCTGGATCGTCCCGATGCGCCCGGCAACGACATCGATCGCGCGGAAGGGCTGCGCTATCTCTCTCGCCTGACTCGTACCGCACTCAACATGCTGGTCGATTCCAACGATCCCGATTTTCCGCGCATTTTCCTGCTAACCGATGACACGATCAAGATCGGCGCCGACAATCCGGACAATCTCTACCAGCAGATCGTGGTGCGGGGTGACCGAGAGTATCGGATCACCGGCAAGCGCGGCACCGTGCCCTACCTCTCCATCGGTTCGAAGGCGAACCGCTACGCCGTCGACGGCACGATGGCCTCGACCGGTGAGATCGAGTTCGCCGATGTGCAACTGGAGTCAGATGGCAGCTTCGCCATCACGGTCAGCAAGGAGAAGAAGCCGGGCAACTGGTTGCCGATGGCCGATGACACCACGCTGCTGATCATCCGCCAGACCTTCATGGACAAGACGACCGAGACCCCGGCCGACATGAAGATCGAGCGAATCAGCGCCGGACCTCAGGTGCCCGCCGTGCTGACCTCCGCCGCCATCCAGGATCAGCTGACTGCGGCCGCGGCCTGGACGCGCGGCACGGCGAGCACGTTCGCCGACTGGTCCGAATGGTTCAAGTCCGAGCCCAACCGTATCTACATGGGCAAGGAGCAGTCGTTCTATCAGCGCGCCGGTGGCGATCCCAAGATTTGGTATGGCCACATCTACTTCGATCTGCAGCCGGGCGAGGCACTGGTCATCACCGCCCGTCCGCCGGAATGCCGCATGTGGAACTTCCAGATCGACAACTGGTGGATGGAGTCGATGGACCACGTGAACCGCAAGGTCTGGGTCAATAGCGCTCAAGCTAAGTACGAGGCGGACGGCAGCGTGGTGCTGGTCTGTGCGGACGAGGATCCCGGCTACGGCAACTGGATCGACCTCGCCGGCCACCGCCAGGGCACCGGCTTGTGGCGCTGGATCGAGGCGAGCGAGCATCCCGTCCCCGAATGCAAGGTGGTGCGGCTTTGACAGATAGCGCGTCCCGGCTCTCCGCGCTGGAGGACCGGGAGGCCATACGCGACCTGATCGCGCGCTACGGACCATTGGCCGATGCCGGTGATTGTGCGGGAGCGGCGGCCTTGTGGACGCCGGATGGCGTCTACGAAGTGGGTGGCTTCGGCGAGTACCAAGGGCGTGAGGCAATCCAGGCCCTGCTCGAAGGCGAGAGCCACCAGACCTTGATCACTGGCGGCTCCGCCCATGTGCTGGGCCCGCCGTCCATCGATCTGCAAGGCGACCAGGCCGTCGCGCACAATCATTCGGTGGTGTTTCGCAAGGTGGGCCAGACCTGGGAGGCGCTTCGCGCGTCCGCCAACGAATGGCACTTGCGGCGCACGCAGCAGGGTTGGCGCGTCGCCCGCCGGATCAATCGCCTTCTCGATGGCGCACCCGAAGCACGGGCCTTGCTGGCGGGCGCTTCGGGTATCTGACGGGTCGCGCGAGGGCGGCGGATCAGATCGTCAGATCCAGCACCGCGCGCGTCACTTGCCCCGCCTTCAAGGCGGCGATCGCATCGTCGAACTCGGCCATCGGCCAGACCTTGGTGACTTGCGCCGACAAGTCGATCCGCCGGGTCTGGGCGTGCTCGATCAACTCGGGATAGTGCCGTTCCGGGCTCGCGCCGCCATTGAGCTGACCGATGATCTCCCGTCCGAACGTCACCGTATCCAGCGACACATTTATGTTGGCGCCGGGCTTGGTCTGCCCGATCAGCACGACGCGTCCGCCGCGCTTCGCCGCACCCACAGCCGCTTCGGCGGCGATCGGTGCGCCGCTACACTCGATGACGGTATCAATTGGGGCAAAGGCATCGCGCATCGCGGCGATCAGGGCGTCGCGATCCATGTCGCGGCTGGTCACCAGGAAGTGTTCGGCACCGGCTTGGCGCGCCGCCGCTTCCTTGTCGGGATTGAGGTCGACGGCCATGACGTGCGCGCCGGCAAGCTGTGCACCGGCGATCGCGTTCACGCCGATGCCACCCACGCCAATCACGACCACACGATCGCCCGGACCCGCTTCGCCCAGGACTTGCGCGGCGGAGTAGCCAGTGGATACCGCGCAGCCGATGAGCGCTGCCTGCTCGGGCGGCAAATCGCCGACGCGGTAGAGCTGCGACGTGCGCACCACGATCTGCTCCGAGAAAGATGACACGTTGGCGAAGGAGTAGGCCGGCTGTCCTTCCCAGGTGAATGGCGTCTGCGCGACGATGCCCCAGGTCTCGTCGCAGTTCGCCGGCGTGCCGCGCTCACATTCGCGGCAATGGCCACATGGCGTCTGCGTGCCGACGATGACGCGCTCGCCCACCGAGAATTCGGTGACGTCGGGCCCGAGCGTCATCACCTCGCCGGCGGCTTCGTGGCCCAGCACGATCGGCACGCGCACCTTGCTTTCGGCCATGTTGAGGTCGCTGTGGCAGATGCCCGATCGCAACACGCGCACGATCACCTCGCCCGGGCCGGGCTCTCGCACGCTCAAGGCGTCAGTCAGGCGCAAGGCCTCACCATCGAAGATTATGCCGCGCATCCGGATCTGCTCCCAAGTTCTTTGCGGCAGCGTAGGAGTAGGGCCATTCAGGATCAACCGTTCAGCCGGAATCGGGCGAAGAACTACGGTGTTGCGGAAAGGAGCGGATGATGCGGCGTTGGGTCAACAGGCCGGAAGGATCGAACTGGGGAGATTTTGGCGACGGCGATCAGATCGGACGGATGAACCTGCTGACCTCGCAGATACGGCTCGCGGCCATGGCCGAGGTGCACGAGGGTATCGCCTTCACGCTCAGCCTGCCGTTGCATGTACCGACCGTCCCACTTGCGCCTTCGCGCCACCCTCCGGTTTTGAGCGCCGCGCAGGACGAGGATGGTGTCGTCTACAACCGCCGCGATCGCGGCGGAGCGGAAGTGACCTGCGATGATCGCGTGACCTTGCACACCCAGCACTCGACGCAGTGGGACTCTCTCGCGCATCGGGGCCGGGCGTTCGATGCCGACGGCGATGGCGTTGACGAGCTGGTCTACTACAACGGCTTCCGCGCCGGCGAACACGTCAAAGGGCCGACCGAGCTTGCCGGGGCAAGCCAGGCGGCGGCGCTGGGTATCGAGACGCTGGCCATGGCGGGCGTGCAAGGGCGCGGTGTGCTGGTGAACCTGGAGGCCGCTTTCGGAATGGACGGCCGGGCGGTGACGCTCGACGATCTGCGGCGCGTGATGGACGACCAGGGCGTCGAGGTGCGCCCCGGCGACTTCCTTGTGCTCTACACCGGCTTCGACAAACTGCTCCTAGCGCGCGAGCGGGAGGGCGGTACGCAGCCGCTGCTTTCGGTTTGCTGCGCGCTGGATGGGAGCGACGAGGCGCTGCGGCAATGGATCGTCGACAGCGGCATCGTCGCCATCTGTTCGGACAACATCGCGGTCGAGGCCTTGCATCTGATCCTTTCGCCAGAGCCCCCGCCGATCTCGCTGCCGCTCCACGACTTGTGCCTGTTCCGCCAGGGCATTTTCTTGGGTGAGCTATGGTACCTGGCCGAGCTCGCGGAGTGGCTGCTGGCGCGCCGGCGCCATGCTTTTCTGCTAACCGCGCCACCGCTACGGCTGGCCGGAGGCGTTGGGTCGCCGGTTACGCCGATGGCCACGGTCTGAGGGCCCTACGGCGTCATCGCCGCCACACGATCGGGGTAGAGTTCGGCTAAGGTACGTCGCAGCCCCTCGCGCCAGGTTACCTGGCACGGGCCTGTGATCGCCAGACGTCGTGTGACATCGACACCGGAGCCAGGCTGGGATCCCGGTGCCGGGCAAACATCGACTTGAGCCGTAACGCCCAGCAGTTCGCCGGAGTAAGCCGCAATGTCCTGCACGCTTACCATCTCGTCGCCCGCCCAGTTCACGATCGTCGCGGGCACGCTCGCTGCCTCGAGCAGCGGCGCCACATGCGCGAGCATGTCGTCGTCATGGATGGGATTGTAGGGGCAGGGTGCCGACCGCGTGACCCAGGGCTGTCCCGCTGCGATCGCTTGCGCGACATAAGTCGGCAGGCCGCCGCGTGGCCCGTACGACGCGCCCATGCGCGCCAATGTCACTGGAATATGGAACTCGCGCGCGCAGAAGCGGGCGACGGCCTCCTGCGCGATCTTGGCTACGGAGTAGGTTGGCATGCCCGGGAGCATGGCATCGCCGAGTGGATCGGTCTCCGCATAGGCGTGACAGGGATCGGGGTGCGGCTTGTAGATCGCGACCGTGGACATGATGAGCGCGGCTTCCACGCTCCGACAATGCGACAGCAGGAGGCCGGTGCCTTCCGCGTTCGTGCTGATCGCGTCGTCGTAATCGTTGCCGGAGATGGTCGCGGCGAAGTGGAGCAGATGCGTGAAGTCACGCGGCAGGTCGGCAAAGTCGGGCTTGGCCAGATCGATGGTCAAGGTGCGGATGTCGGCGTCTTCCACCTCACGGCGCTGTGCCGGATCGCCGAAGCGCGCGATGCCCCAGACTTCGTTCTGGCGCGCCAAGGCGCGGGCGATGGGGAAGGCGATCTGGCCGGCCGGGCCCGTGATCAGGATTTTACGGCCTTGCAGAGTGGATGATGCGGTCATTGGCCAAGCTCCCGTCGTCAGAGCGGCTTTATGTCATCGGAGCCTGGCCAGCGCCTTCGATCGCACCGTTTACGCTGATGTGGAGAGGGGGCGGTCCGTATACCCGGCTTGTTGTGCGCGACAGGGGCCCGTTTGTCAGGCTGTCAGCGGCCCGACTTGGCCCGATGCTCGGCCAGCAGCCTGTCGAGTTCATCGATGCGAAGCCGTTGCGGCGTGCTCTTGGTAAGTCCCTTCAAGCGGCACTCGGCCCACAGTTTGCGGCGCTCGGATTCCAGTGCGCGCAGGTATAGATCAGCCAATTGTCATCTCCTGGTCTTGGCTTTGCCGAAGCGGGAGCGGCGAGCCGCCGCAGGGCCGCTGTTCTCCGCGTCTTCCTGGGAAAGCTTGCGCCACCGTTCAACGCGTCCCGGATCGAGGGTCCCTTGTGCCATCGCCTCCTGGATTGCGCATCCCGGCTGGTGACCATGGGTGCAATTGGCAAAGCGGCACTCGAGCGCCATCATGGTGACATCGTCGAAGACTTCCGCAACGCCAGCGGTGACCTCTGACATCTGCAGTTCGCGCATGCCGGGGGTATCCACGAGCCAACCGCCGCCATTCGAGTCAGCGGCCAAGCGATGCATCTCGCGCACGGTTGTCGTATGCCGCCCTTTGCCGTCTTCCTCGCGCACCGGCTGGGTCAGGATGCTGTCCGACCCCTTGAGCGTATTCACGAGCGTCGACTTGCCGACGCCGGATGAGCCGACCAGCGCTACAGTCTGGCCCAGGCCGCAGTACCGTGTCAGACATTTCGCGCTCGCAGGATCGCGTCCATCGACCAGTTCCACTTGCAGTCCCGCCTGCAGCGCGCGGGTCGCCTCGACGAAGCGTTCGGGCGTGGCGGTCAGATCGACCTTGGTCAGCACCACGACCGGACGAACGCCCACTTCCTGCGTCAGCACGAGATAGCGTTCGAGGCGCGCGATATTGAAGTCCTGATCGCAGGAGGTGACGATGAACAGCGTGTCGATATTCGCGGCGATCAGCTGGACCCGGCGATCGTCGCCCGGAGCGGGCCGTTTAAACAGGCTCGTGCGATCGAGGATGTGGACGAGCTCGTGGCTCTCGCGGTCGATCAGCAACCAGTCCCCGACAGTTGGCCGGTCTTCGGCGTCTCTAGGGTGAGACACGGTGGACGAGATCGACGTCTCGACGGTCTCACCCAGGACCGACACTCTGCCACGATGGACCGACATCACGCGGACAGGCAGGCAAGTCTGTCGCTGTTCCTCGGACACTTGCTGATCAAAGACGGGCGTCCAGCCGAGCTGCGCCAGAGTGAGATCGCGCGTCTGATTCATCGTACCAGGAACGTCTTAAGCGCCGTCGCCGGAGCCTTCGTCCGGCGCGTTCTGGCCGGCCGCGCGCTTCTCGGCCTTGGCCTGGGCCTTCTTCGCGTTCTCGGCGGCCTTGTTCTTCTCGCGCTCGCGGCGTTCGAAGTCGTAATTCGGTTTGCGTGGTATGACGTCTCTCCGCAGTTCGGGATGCAAGTCCGAGCAAGGGCTCGGCTCTAAGGTTTCTTAGCTCCCGGCTATACGGATCCAGGGTCTGCGCCTAGGCTGGCAAGCCTGTAGGTCGCAAACGCTGGCTTTAAGCTAAGCTTGTTCCTCGACCAACATGGATCGCATGTCGTCGGAGGTTAAGTGGGCGCTCGATGCGCCGCCGCTCTACTTCGTTGCGTATTGGCCAGGCTGCGCGCGGAAGTTGTCCTTCGCGAAAGTGCGGGCAGCGGTCGCGGTCTTGAAGGTCTCTGCCTGCAATTCAGCCGACACCAGGGGGTAACCTCGAGAATTGTAGCGCGTGGTTCTGACCGTCAACCGGAAATTGCCTTCCTCGTCCTTGTTGATGAGGAACGGGCGTGCGGTGGCATCTGTCATGTATCTGCTCCTGATTGAGGGCGGCTTGTCGCCGCTTCATGCCCCGCGAACGGCCGAGGCCGTCCGCGGGGCACCTGGCATCAGGCCGACTGCAGGTTCACGGCAGAAGCCTTGCCGCGACGATCGGTCTCGACCTCGTAGGACAGGCGCTGGTCCTTGTTGAGCGTGCTCATACCGGCAGCCTGAACGGCGCTGATGTGAACGAACGAATCCTCGCCGCCGTTTTCCGGTGCGATGAAACCATAACCTTTGTCGGCATTGAAGAACTTGACGGTTCCGATAGTCATAATTGGGTATCCTTTGTCCCAGTAGATCGGACATGCGCCACAGCGGCGCATCCCGGCTTCGGTGAGGCTAGAAAGGGACAAAAGGGGGAGCATGGCTGCCCAGAGAGTCCGTCGCGTGCGACGTCAGCCACACCTGAGTACGCTCTTCAGCGCCAAAGAGCAACGAAAGACGCTCAAGACTTCGACATGGCCGCAGATGACGGGTCATCAGACGCGTTCCACTCCTTACAATCGACGGTCGGATGGGCTATATCAGGTACATCGCGAACGATGGCGCATGTAGGCGTTCGCGGCTGAGAGACCACGGTGCTCCCGCTTACAAAACGGGATGACGCCATGGATCTCAGCGACGTTCAACAGCAGGTCTTGTCGAGCCTTCCGGAAGGTGGGCGTTCTTCTCGGTTCGCTGCCGCGACTGCGGTGCCGTCATGAGCAGGGCGATGAACGTGGCGCTGCCGGAACCCGAGGTTCAGGCGCTCTGCCGGCAATCCGGCGTTTCCGTCAGCGCCATGGAGCCGCTTCCGCAAGGCGGTTGCCATCTTGTTTGCACGACCGGCGAGGGCGCGGACACCATGAGGGCCGCGTTGGCGGATCACCTCATTGCCACACCCGTAAAGCGCTTCCCCTTCTATCGGCGCTGAGATCGGCGCCTGCGACGACAAGCTCTCTTTTATCAAAGGAATGACGACGTGGCCAAAGCCCAACGCAAGAGCAACAAGGAAGTCCGCAAGCCCAAGAAGGCGGCACCGCCCAAGCCCAACCCTGCCATCCTGCCCTCACACGCGGCCGGGAAGGATACGAACAAGCGCTAGTCGGGACCACAAGACAGCCCGGCCAGCCATCTTGGTCGACCTGGGCCGTTGCGGTTCAGCGCCTGGCGGTGAGTAGATCGCGTTGCTGCTGACCCTGCCGTTCCTGCATCCAACCGGGGTATTCGCTCGCCAGCTTGCTGACGGCATCGAGCGAAGCCAGTTCTTCGGCAGACAGTTCGATCTCGGTCGCGGCCAAGTTGTCCGTGAGCTGCTCGGGACGCTTCGCGCCGACGATGACGCTCGTCACCACCGGCTGGTGCAGCAACCAGGCTAGAGCGATCCGAGCGACCGATACGCCATGCGCCTCGGCGATCGGCCGCAGCGCGGCAATCACGGCATCGCCACATTGCGGCTCCACAGGTGGAAAGTCGAACGATGTACGACGACCGCCGGTGGTATTACCGCCGCTGTACTTGCCTGACAGGAAACCGCCGGCGAGGGGGCTCCACACCATCAGACCGACATCTTCGGATGTGAGCATGGGCGCGATCTCCCGCTCTAGGTCACGGCCCACCAGGGTGTAGTAGGCCTGAAGCGAGGCGAAGCGGTGCAGGCCCAGACGCTCCGACGTGCCCAGCGCCTTCATGATCTGCCAAGCCGCCCAGTTCGACACGCCTACGTATCGAACGTGGCCATGCTGCACGAGCGTGTCGAGTGCGCGCAGCGTCTCCTCGATCGGAGTCGCGGGATCGAAGCCGTGAATTTGGTAAAGATCGATGTGATCCATCTGCATGCGCCTCAAGCTCGCCTTGCAGGCATCGATCAGGTGATAGCGAGATGCGCCACGACCATTCGGACCTTCGCCCGTCGCGCCAAAGGCCTTGGTCGCCACGACGATCTCGTCGCGCTTTAGGCCCAGGTTGCGGATGGCCTGACCGGTGATCTCTTCCGAGCGTCCACCGGCATAGACGTCCGCCGTGTCGATGAAATTGACCCCGCCCTCGACCGCTCTGCGCACGAGCGCATCGGCGTCTTGCTGGCCAAGCTGGCCGATGTTGCCCCACATGTCGCCGTCGCTGCCGCCGAACGTCATCGTGCCGAGGCATATTTCGGACACGAACAGGCCGGTACGGCCCAGAGTATTATAGCGCATGGTGGAGAAGCCCTTCGAACAAAACGCGGTTCACCGACACAACGCGCACGAGAGGGCTAGGTTCACATCCTCTCCGCATCTTGCACGATGCGGAGAGGATGGCGATGGCGACGCGTTCGCGTCAGGTCTTGGCGAAGTGCTTGCGGGCAAAACCGCAGGCGTCTGCCATCGCAGCCTGCGCGCCGGGCAGGAAGCCCAGCCAGGAGACGAAGCCATGCACCATGCCGGGATAGCGCTTCATCTCGACCTCGACACCCGCTTCGCGCAGCACTGGAGCGTAGGCTTCGACCGCGTCGCGGATGGGATCGCATTCGGCGCTCGCGATGAATGCTGGCGCCAAGCCCTCGTGGCTCGCCGCCTTCATCGGGCTGGCACGCATATCGTCGTAATCGGCGTCGTCGCGGATGTGCAGTTCCCAGAAGTAGTGCGCGTCATCCAGGCGCAGCACCGGGCCGTCCTTGAACTCCTCGGCCGATCCACCGTCCGGGATCGGGTGGATGCCCGGCCCATACCAGTTGATCTGGGCACACAGCTTGGGCGCGCCCGCATCGCGCGCCAGCAGTGCCGTCGCGCTGGCGATTACGCCGCCGGCGCTGTCACCGGCGACGGCGAGACGCTGCGGATCACCGCCGATCTCGGCTGCGTTCTCTCCGGCCCACTGCACGGCGGCCCAGCCATCTTCGAAGCTGGCAGGGAACTTGTCTTCCGGCGCGAGGCGGTAGCCGACCGAGACGACCACGCTCTCGGCGCCGGCGCACAGGCCACGCGCGATCATGTCTTGCGTGTCGAGATCACCGACCACGAAGCCGCCGCCGTGAAAATAGACGATGACCGGGAAGGGCGCCGTACCCTCGGGCGTATAGATGCGTACCGGGATCTCGCCGGCCGGCCCGGGGATCGTGCGATCCGCCACTGAGGCCAGTGTCACCGCCGGTCCGGGCAGGTTGATCGACGCGGCGCGCACTGCCTCGCGCAGATCGGATACCGTCTGCGTGCGGATCGAGGGCCAGGCAGCGCTTCCGGCGAACATCGCTTCGAGTTGCGGGTCTAGAGGCATCCTATTTCTCCTTTGTCAGCATGTCGCGCAAGGCCGGCCGAGGCACTTTGCCGCCTTCGTTGCGGGGTAACGCGTTCACGAAGACCACTTGCCGCGGCACTTTGTAGTTCGCCATGTTCTCGCGGGCCCAGGCGATGATTGCCGGCGCATCGGCCTGCATGCCGGGTCGCAGCATCACGAAAGCCGCGCCGACCTCGCCCATGCGCTCATCCGCGATGCCGATCACCGCCGCGGTTTCGATCGCGGGGTGGGCAGCCAGAAGCTTCTCGATCTCGGCGGGATAGCAGTTGAAGCCGCCGGAAATGTACATGTCCTTCTTGCGATCGGTAATGTGTAGGTATCCGCGCCCGTTCAGGAAGCCGATGTCGCCGGTGTGGAACCAGCCATCCGGGTCGATGGCTTCGGCCGTTGCTAGCGGATCGTCGAGGTAACCTTGCATCACGGACGGCCCGCGCACGACGATCTCGCCTTCTTCGCCCACAGGAACCACGCGACCATCGTCATCGACGCAGCGCACTTCCATTCCGGGCATGGGATAGCCGCAGCTATGGGCAATCGTTTCGGCATCGTCATCTCGCCGGGTCATGGCGATCACACCGCACTCCGTCATTCCGTAGCCGTTGACGACATTTGCAATGCCCAATTCGTCGCGCATTCGCTTGACGAGCGTCGGCGCGACCGGAGCGCCGCCCGTTACCGCGGCGCGCAGGGACGAGAAGTCGCGCGGCTTCTCGCCCGCCAGTTCCTGCAGCAGCGTGACGTAAATCGTCGGCGGACCAGGCAGGAACGTGACGCGATGCCGCTCGATCTGGCGCACGATCTCCGCGCCGTCGAAAACGGTCATGGGGATGATCGTGGCGCCGCGCGTGAAGCAGTTCACCCAACCCGCCTTGTAGCCGAATGTGTGGAAGAAGGGGTTCACCAGCAGGTACTGGTCGCCCTGGCGCAGACCGACGCGCGCCGTCCAATCACCGAATGTCTGCATGACCTGGCCATGCGTCGTCACCGCGCCTTTGGGGCGGCCCGTGGTGCCTGAGGTGAAGATGATGTCGCTGACATCGTTTCCGGACAACCGCGCGAGCGCGTCTTCCACACGCGCAACGTCGGCACCAGCGCCGCTCTCCAGGAAACTCTCGAACCCGGTATCACTATAGAGCAGCGCCTCAAGGTCGGGCAGGTCCTCGCCCTCGAGCAGCGCCTTGTAGTCCTGGCCCAGGAAGTCCTGCGGCGCGAAGACCAGCTTGGCGCGGCTGAGGCGCAGGATATCCGCAGCTTCCTGACCCTTGAAGCGGGTGTTCAGCGGCACGATTGCGGCACCGGCTATTTGCGCGCCCAGTGCCAGCAGGATCCAGGCCCGGCTGTTCGGCGCCCAGATCGCCACGCGGTCGCCATGCGCGATACCCTTCGCCAGCATCGCCGAGGCAGAGCGACGCGCATCCGCCCACACTTCGGAAAAGGTCCACCGGCGCTCACCTTCGATGAGCCCGATGACCTCAGGCCATTTGTGTGCGGCCGCCTCTGCCGACGCCGGGATCGTAGCCGGCCAGGATCCCATGGTGTCGGTCATCGGCCTTGTCTTTCTATTTGCCGCGTGGCTCTCGTGGCAGACCGAGGCCGCGTTCAGAGATGATGTTGCGCTGGATCTGGTCGGTGCCAGCATAGATCGTGTCCGACCGGCTCATCAGGTACATGTTGGGCAAGCCCTCGAACCGCTCTTCGCTCGAACCGATCTCGCCTTCCTGGCCCAGCACGTCCATCGCCAGCTCGCCCAGCTGGCTATGCCAGCGCGACCAGTATAGCTTGTAGGTGAAGGCCGCGCCGGACAGGTCGGCGCCGCCGTCACCATCCGACAACATGCGCAAACCATTGTAACGCATGATCTTCAGGCCGGCATGGGCATGCGCGATCTTCTGTCGGATGATCGGATCGTCAGCCTTGCCATTGGCCTTTGCCGCCGCGATCACGTCGTCCAGTTCGTTGCGAAAGTGCATCTGCTGCGCCAGCGTTGACACGCCACGCTCGAAGCCGAGCAGCGCCATCGATACCTTCCAGCCATCGCCTTCCGCACCGATGCGATCGCTGACCTTCGCCTTTGCACCGTCGAAGAACACTTCGGCGAACTCCGCCTCCCCGGTCATCTGCCGGATCGGCCGTGGATCGACACCGGCCTGGTCCATCGGCACCATCAGGAACGACAGTCCCTTGTTGCCGATGCTGCCGGGCTCGCTGCGCCCGACGACGAAGCACCAGTCGGCGATCGTGCCCATCGAGGTCCAGATCTTCTGGCCATCTATGATGTAGTGATCATCCTCGCGACGGATCTTGGTCTTGACGTTCGCCAGGTCGGAGCCGGCACCGGGCTCGGAATAGCCCTGGCACCAGATCGCCTTGCCTTGAGCGATGTCGGGCAAGAAGCGCTGCTTCTGGTCCTCGTCACCCATCGCAATCAGCGTGGGGCCGAGCAGCTCCACGCCAAGATGCCCGACCCGGGGCGGACCCTTGGCGCGGGCATACTCCTCCGCGAAGATGATCTGCTCGGCGATCGATGCGTCGCGTCCGCCCCATTGCTCGGGCCAGCCGATGACGCTCCAGCGCGCCGCGCCGAGCGCCTGCTCCCAGGCGCGCCGTTCCTCCACGGCATCGGTCTGGTTGGTCTGACCACGGATCGCTTTGAACGGGCCGGACAGCTGGGCATTGAGCCACTCGGCCGCTTCGGCGCGGAAGGCCTTGAGTTCAGGGGCGAAAGCAAGTTGCATGGATCAGGCGACCTCGAACAGACCCGCCGCACCCATGCCGCCGGCGACGCACATGGAGACGACGACATACTTCACGCCGCGGCGCTTGCCTTCGATCAGGGCGTGGCCGACCTGGCGCGAACCGGTCATGCCGAACGGGTGACCGATGGCGATGCCGCCGCCGTTGACGTTCAGCTTATCGGGATCGATGTCCAGCTTCTGCTGGCAATACACGGCCTGGCTGGCGAACGCCTCGTTGATCTCCCACAGACCGATGTCGTCGATCTTCAGGCCAGCACGGTCGAGCAGCTTGGGAATGGCGAAGACCGGGCCAATGCCCATTTCGTCCGCGCCGCAGCCGGCGACCTGGAAGCCGCGATAGATGCCAAGGACCGGCAAGCCTTCCTTCTGCGCGGTGGCGAGATCGACCAGCACTTGCGCCGAAGCGCCGTCCGACAATTGGCTCGCATTACCGGCGGTGACGTACTTGCCTTCCTTGACGACGAGGCCGTTCTTGAAGACCGGCTTCAACTCGGCCAACTTCTCGTAGGTGGTGCCGGCGCGGACGCCTTCGTCCTTGGTGAGCGTGACCTCTTCCTTGCCGGTCTCGTTGCCTTCCTTGTCGAACAGCGCCTTGTTGACGGTGATCGGTACGATCTCGTCATCGAACTTGCCCGCTTCCTGCGCGGCGGCGGCGCGCTGCTGCGACAGGGCGGCGAAGCGGTCCTGCGCCTCGCGGCTGATGTTGTAGCGATCGGCCACGACTTCACCGGTCTCGATCATCACCATGTAGGCGTAAGGATCGTGCGCCTTCACGAACTCCGAGCGGTTGCGCCAGGCGGGCGCGTGCTTGTTGATCGTCAGCGACACGCTCTCGCAGCCGCCCGCGACGGCGACGTCGATCTCGTCGGCGACAATGCCGCGTGCGGCGAAGGCAATTGCGTTCAGGCCCGACGAGCACTTGCGGTCCATGGCGAAGCCAGCCGTGGTATCGGGCAGGACTGAACCGTGCACCGTCAGGCGGCCAAGGTTGTAGCTCTGCGTGTTCCAGTGGTTGGCTACGCCGAGATAGACGTCGTCGACCCGCGCGGGGTCGATCCCGGCACGCTCGATCGCAGCGTTGACGACGTGGGCGGAAAGGACCGGAGCTTCGGTGTCGTTGAGGGCGCCACGATAGGCCTTGCCGACGCCGGTGCGGGCGGTGGAAACGATTGCTGCTTCGCGCATGCTAATATCCTCTTAGAAACCGTGCATGTTGGTAGGACCCCAGAACGCGCGCATCTCGACCACTTCGTCCGCTTCGTTGAAACGGAAGGTGTCGATTACGTCGATGCGCTTGGCCCCGCCGTCGTAGTTCAGATTAACCGAGAAGGGGAACACCGCGTATTCACCGCTGACGCGAACCGGACCTTCCAGCTTGAGCTTGGCGCCGGTCTTCATGCTTTCCGCATAGAACGCTCGGATCGCCTCGCGGCCGTGATGGATGGGTGAGCCGATGGGATCCTCCACCGTCGCATCTTGCGAATACAGGGCGGCGACCTGGTCGGCGCTACCGGCCTCGAACGCGGCGACATAAGCATGGACGGCGGCTTCCATCTTTTCAGGGTTCGGCATTGGCTTACTCCGGGAAATAGCGGTTGATGGTGTCGACCACGCAGGCTGGCTTGTCCTTGCCGTCGATCTCGACGGTCACGCGGATGACGGCCTGGATGGCACCGCCCTTGACCTCTTCGACGGTGACGATCTCGCCAGTGCCGCGAATGCGTGATCCCACCACCACGGGGGTGAGGAAGCGCGTGCGATCCATGCCGACGTTCACCCCGGCCGAGAAACCGCGAACTTCGACGATCTGCGGCATGAACATGTTGACCAGCGACAGCGTCAGGTAGCCATGCGCGATGGTGGCGCCGAACGGGCCATCCTTGGCGCGGACAGGATCGACGTGGATCCACTGATGGTCGCCGGTACAGTCTGCAAAGGCGTCGATCCGGCTCTGTTCGATCGTGAGCCACTCCGACGTGTCGAGCTTTACGCCTTCCTGGCCAAGCAGATCACGCGGATTTTCGAAGATGACCGCCATCGGCTCAGGCCCGCTGGCTGGACACGGCGACGACTTCGCCCGTCATGTAGGACGACAGATCGCTGGCGAGGAACATCATCACGTTGGCGATCTCCCACACTTCGGCCGGGCGCTTGAACGCTTCCTTCTCGACCAGCTTGTCCAGCGCGTCCTGTGTCGTCACCTTGGCGAGAAAGGGATGCATGGCGAGGCTGGGCGAGACGGCGTTGATGCGCACGCCATGCTCGGCCGCTTCGATCGCGGCGCAACGGGTGAATGCCATGACGCCCGCCTTGGCGGCGGCATAGTGCGCCTGTCCCTTCTGCGCGCGCCAGCCGAGCACCGACGCGTTGTTCACCATGACGCCCGAGTTGGCGGCGTACATGGTGGGCAGGAAAGCGCGGGTCATGCGGAACAGCGAGGTGAGCGTCACGTCGAAGACGCGGTTCCACTGATCGTCGGTCATGTCGACGATGTCGGCCTCGCCCCCGAGCCCGGCGTTGTTGATCAGCACGTCGATGCGGCCCAGCGCGGCCAGCGCGGCGTCATGCAGACCGCGCACGTTGTCTTCGTTGGTGACGTCGCAAACGAACAGGCCCGGACGCTCGACGCCGGCTTCGTCGGCGATGCGGTCCGCGGCTTCGTTGAGGCGACGCTCGTGGAAGTCGCTGATGAAGACCTTCGCGCCTTCCTCGGCGGCGCGCTTGGCGGCCGAGAAGCCGATGCCGGTGCCGGCGGCGGCGGTGATGACGACCGTCTTGCCCTTCAGCAGGCCGCGTGGTTCGGGATAGGGCGGAACGGGCGATGTCGGCGTGATCATGCGAAATCCCTTGCTGTGGCTGCGGCGTTTGCCGCCGTGTCCGAGCCCGCTGCCTCGAGCAGCAGCGCCGCGAGCGCTTCTCGGTGGGCATCGGGCGTGCCCAGCCACGACGACGTGGCGCGGGCGCGCTTGAAGTAGAGGTGAGCGTGATGTTCCCAGGTGAAGCCAATCCCGCCGTGCAGCTGGATCGCGTCACCAGTCACCGAGCGATAGGCGTCCGAGACATAGCCGCGCGCCACGTGGCAGGCCTCGGCCAGCTCCTCGCCATCCTCGTCGATGGCGGCGGCGGCGTAGTAGGCGGCAGAGCGCGAGGCTTCGACCAGCAGCATCATGTCGGCGAGCATGTGCTTGTAAGCCTGGAAGGAGCCGATCAGCCGCCCGAACTGCACGCGCTGCTTGGCGTAGTCGACTGTCGCATCGAGGCTGAACTGCATGCCGCCGCTCTGCTCGGCTGCGAGCAGGCCCGCACCGATCGTCAGCACGCGGTCGATCGCGGCGCCGGCGCTGCCGGGTGTGCCCAGCACCATGTCCGGCGTCACCACGCAGTCGAACGTCACCGCCGCGAAGCGGCGCGTCCGGTCGAGGCTCGGCAGCGCTTCTACCGTGAAGCCTGGCGTGCCGGCTTCCAGCACGACCAGGCTGCCCTCCGAGGTGGCGACCACGATCAGTTCGGCGACATGAGCAAAGGTCACGAAGTCAGCGGTTCCGGTCAGGCGACCGTCCGCCAGCAAAGGCCGCCGGCCCGTCCCGGCGAAGCTTGCCCGGGTACCTTCGACGATGCGCGGCAGCAACGCGGCTTTCTGCGCATCGCTTCCCGCAGCCATGATTGCCTGCACGGCGAGAACCGCCGTCTCGAAGAACGGCACCGGCGCCAGCACCCTCCCCGTTTCCTCCAGCACCAGCGCCATCTCCACCGCGCCAAGGCCAAGGCCGCCGAACTCTTCCGGTACCATCAGGCCAGCAAAGCCCATTTCGACGGCCAGGTTCTGCCACAAGGCTTCGTCGAAGCCCGTGGTGCTTTCCACCGCCGCGCGAATGACGTCGGGGTTGGCGGCATCGGTCAGGAAGTCGCGCGCGGCTTCCTGGATGGCGCGCTGATCGTCGCTGAGCGCGAAGTCCATGAGCTTACTGCGCTCCGTAGACCGGCTTGGCCGGTTCGCGGGTCGTTAGCAACTTGCGCACGATACCGTCCATCTCGGCCGCTTCGATGCGTGCGCCCTTGTCGTAGGCCGGGCTGTCGGTCCAGCCCTGCGACAGGAACACCTGGCCGCCCTTCAGCTCGAATACCTGCCCGGTCACGCCCTTCGACTGCTCGGAGACGAGATAGGCGACGAGCGGGGCCATGTTCTCAGGCGCGAACAAGTCGAACTCGCCTTCCTTGGCTTCCATGTCGAAGCCGCCGGTGCTGGTCATGCGAGTGCGGGCGTTGGGGGCGAGCGCGTTGGCGGTGATGCCGAGGCGGCCGAGTTCCGCCGCCTGCACCAGAGTCAGTCCGGCGATGCCGGCCTTCGCGGTGGAGTAGGCCGACTGGCCCACTGAGCCCTGCAGACCGGCACCGCTGGTGGTGTTGATGATCCGCGCGTCGACCACATTGCCGGCCTTGCTCTGCGCGCGCCAGTACTCGGCGGCGTGGCGGCTCGTGCAGAAGTGTCCGCGAAGGTGCACGCGGATCACCGCGTCCCACTCTTCGGGGCTGCAGGTAAAGAACATGCGGTCGCGCACGAAGCCGGCGTTGTTGACCACGGCATGGAGCGCGCCGAAGTTGTCGAGCGCCTGCTCGACCATGCGCTTGCCGGCGTCCCAGTCGGCGACGTCATCGGTGTTGGCGACGGCTTCGCCGCCCATCGCCTTGATCTGGTCGACCACCTGCTCGGCCGCGCCCTTGGTCTCGCCGGCCTCGCCATGGGTGCCGACGCCCAAGTCGTTCACGACAACCTTGGCGCCTTCCGCCGCCAGGCCCAGCGCATAGGCCTTGCCCAGTCCGTTACCGGCTCCGGTGACGATGGCGACACGTCCTTCGCAAATACCCACTTGTGCACTCCTCAAAATCATCATGTGCGCCCGCAAAGGCGCCTTAGTTGTTGTTCGTTGCGGCCTTGCGCTCGCGTTCCTGTGCCGTCGCGCCGGTGAGTCGCACGGCAATCGCCTCGGACGCGATCCGCTGGGCCTCACGCGCTGTGTTCGCTTCGGCCAGCGGCTCGGCTTCGATCAGGTCGGTCAGTGCGGCGTGCGCGAGCTTCTGGTATTCGCCCTGGCCATCGTTACGCCAGGTGACCTGGTGCGGTTCGAACGTCTTGACGACTTTGGCCGGATTGCCGACCACGAGGCTTCGCGGCGAGGTCTCGGTGTCCGACTTCACCAGACTGAGCGCCGCGACCAGATTTTCCGGGCCGATCACCGCGTTGTCGA
>Ga0182197_1000014_pt1 | contig 39844 bp, 73 predicted proteins | sample G5R1MG_37_FD_128397 | JGI IMG/M metagenome (GOLD analysis project Ga0182197, IMG submission 128397) | Switchgrass phyllosphere microbial communities from Michigan, USA - G5R4_MAIN_12SEP2016_LD1 MG | ecosystem: Host-associated > Plants > Phyllosphere > Phylloplane/Leaf | place: USA: Michigan...
CACCATGTCCCCGAGAGTAGGAGTGGTGGATGTCAGGCGGGTGTTCCAGGCGGCGATGGCGTCACTTCCATCGTTGCCCACTGGACCGATCAGCGGGCAGACGGCGCACACAACACGCGAATAACCGCCAGTGTAATCCTTCACAACGGGCGCGTACGCCTCTTGCCGCGCCGGATTGTCCGTGTGCGACGCGCACCAAGGATTAGGGCACGGCAGCAGCTCGGGTTGATCGGTGGTTGGGGATGTGGTCATGAGTGTGACTCCGACTGGAAAGGGTGCGGTTCGGACCACTCGACGCCGTGCTCTGCGCCGAACGCGGCAATGCACTCGATGAGGTCGCTAAATTCTGCCTTGCGCAGCTTGGACGATTTGAACCCAAGCGGGACCACGCCAGTGCCGTCTAGGCTCGGCTCGAAGTGACAGCGGAAGCCCGCCTCAGCCATAAACAGAGCCTTCCACACATCAGTGGTCAGGACACGGCCCTGCGGCTTTGCGCGGGCTATATCCGACAGCATGGCGTGCATCTTGGCGTTCTGGTCGTTGGTGCGCCGCGCCGCCTGGATGTTGACCACGCTGTCATCGGGCGCGCGGTTGATCAGCGCTTTCGCAAAGTCGCGCTGGCTATCACCGCGCAGGATGATCGTCTGCCCGTTCATAACCCGCGGTCCCGCATGGTCTGCTCGATTTCACGCTGGCGGGGGCTTGCCTTGATGAAAGCGGCAATCAGCCCTTCGCGGTCGCGGCCCTGCCAGAACGTTTCCTCGCCAATGCTATGCTGGCGAGCATGGCAATCGCGGCAGGCGCTGCATGTACGCCAATCGTCAGGCTTCTGCCCCATGCCCGCACCAGACCCGAGGCGAACGTGCATCACCTCAATGCCCGCTGTGCTGCCACAGAACGAGCAGGCGTGTTCGCGCACAAACTTGCAGTGCGCCTGTGACCGCCAGCGACTGGCCCGCTTGACAGGCTTCGGGATACGACGCGGCAGCATCACCGCATCTCCATCGGCCGGCGCAGCCGCACGTCTGTCAAAGACGTAACTAGCGGGGTTCCACGTGCCGCGCGGGTGTAGTTGATCCGGCGCAGGCGCTCGCGTTCACTACGCCCGTATATATCGCGGTTGTACTCAACAGGATCGTGTACGAGCGTGCTGTAGTCGGAGGCGCGCATTATGCCGCTTCCTTCATCTTCTCGTCACGAAGCCAATCACGCGCGCCGGTAAGCTCCGACACGGTGAAGTCCTTCATGGATTTCTTGCTGTATTGTGCGAGAAGCCGGTCCACGCCGACGCTTGCTTCCGCGTGCTGAATCAACCAATCGCGCTGCGTGTCGTTGATCTTCGGATCGCCAGACGGCTGCGACGATACAAGGCGTGGCTTCTGGCGCACGCTGTTCCACGGATCAGCGGTCCAGCGGGTCCACTGCTTTTTGCCGTTGAAGTCCCGACTTTCGCAAGGCACCCACACCGCATCCATGCGGTAGAGATAGCGGCCCACACCCCACAGGACGGCGGTGCGCTTGAGAGCGTCGCTGATCCCGCCCTTGTCGCCCTCGACAGCCGTGTCGCCAGCGCCATCGGATTTGCCGACCCAGTCGCCATCAATCTTGATCTCGATGGTAGCGATCAGCCGGCCCTTAGCGGTCTCGACAACGGTGTTGCGCCAACCGGCAGGGGTGCACACCTCGTCCAGCCGATCCATCACGTCGCGGGCGTCGAGGTAGGCGAGAGCAAGCGCCTTATCGCCAGCCTTGGTCACAGTCTGCGCGCGCCAGTGCACGGCCTCGCGCGGAAACTCGGCAGCAAGTGCCGCAAACATGTCGTTCATGCTCGCCTCACGGTCAGCACCGGCTTCGCTTCATCGCGGGTCAGCCAGTTAGGGAGGGTGGTTGCATTTTCGTATTCGGCGTTGATCGCGGTCTTGCAGGTAGTCAGCTTGGCGACCTTAAAGGCATCCGGCACCGCATCATCGGACACGACACGCAGCGCAGCCTTGCCGTCACGCAGCGACAGCGATGCTTCCGGCAGGGTCAGCTTCTTCGCGCCCGCCGCCTGCATCATTGCAGTCAGCACCTCACGGCGTCGTGCAATGCGATCCTGCGCGCGCTTCTTGCGAGCCTGCCGGTCGGCTACCTGGCGGTCCAGCGCGGCAATCGCGCCCTCGTCGTCGTCGCTGGCGGCGAGCAGACCGCGGGCGATCTCGATGGCGTCGGTGCTGCCTTCGATCATGTCGTTCAACAACCGATCGTCATCCTCGCCATCAAGCATTGTCTTGATGGCATCGAGCTGCTGCATGGTGAGCGATAGGTTGCTCATGCCTGCACCTGTCGAGCTTCACGGATCAGCGCGCGGATATTGGCGTGCGCGATGCGGCGATTGCTGCCCCCGGCGAAGCTATCCGGCGTGTGCGCCAGCGTGCGGTAATAGCGCACCATGCGGGAAAGCGGCTGGTTGCCGTACATGGTGAGCAGGACGGGATCGCGGTTCACAGCGCTACTCCGATGCAAAAGAAGATGGCGAACAGGATGCCGATCGCCCAAGCCACAGAAGGCTTGTCGCGGCTGTCAGGATTGGTCAGAGCGGCACGTACCCGGCGGTAGTCACGACCGAGGGGCAGCACGTCCGCTAGGTGCGAGCGGCGGGTGGCGTAGGAGCGATGCTCGTAGCTGCGTGAGGTGCCGATCATGGCTGTACCTCACCGCGTGCCTTGGCGATGACGGGCGTGATTACGTCGTCCAGCAGGTAAGTCAGTCCGGGGCAGTGCTCAGCCAGCGCGTCTTCCGCGCTTTCCAGCGCAGACAACAGATCGGCGTGAGCCGTTAGCGCGCGACGAATGCGGTCAACGCGCGGGTCGTAACCGGGCGACATCATCCCGCTCATCGCGGTCAGCAGCTTGCCGCTGCGCTGATCCTTGTCCCAGCGGTCGAACAAGTCGCCGCTAAGCGTTTCCAGATCACCGAGCAGCGATCCAGCATCCAGCGTATCCGCTACTGTTGATGGATGGGTCATGCCCGCACTCCCAAGGTGTAGGGACGCTGCGCCATCATCACGTCGGCAAGCAGCGTGTCGAAGATCGAAGGCTCAGGCTCGCAGCGGGGAGGGTGAACAGTGTTGCTCACCACCTCCTGAACATTGGGCTGAGCGGCGAACGCGTCGAAGCTGTCCCAATCGTCGCGCAGGCCCGCTTCCTTGGCGAACACACGGTAGTATTCGCCGTAGATGCGGTGCAGGCACTCGACACGGTAGCCGGTGTATTCCGCCCACTCGTCACGCGTGGTAACGTAGCGGTCGAAGCGCACGTCGCAGGACGGGTGCAGCTTGGCGATGCTGGCGAGCAGCACCTTGGCGCGGCGATCTTCGTACCAGTTAGGTACTACCGCCTGTGCGTTTGGGAAGGTCTGAGGAGCGCTCATGCCGACACCCGATGCATTTGCGCCAAGGCCTCGCGGGTCCTACGGCGAAAGCCCGGCTTGGCGTCACGGCGATTGGTGCGCTCAGCTAGACACGTGACCTTGTCGGTACGGGCTGCGTAGATGCTGCTATAGCCGGGAGGCGCAACCTCTAGATCGCCAATGCCGCTATCAGTGCAGTGGACCCAGCAATACTCGCCCTGTTCAGCCCAACCTTGCGGAAGCTGCCACCAGCCGCGCTGAAACAAGATGACGCCGCCAGCGCGCACCCGGCGATTGCCGCCGAGCAAAAACCCGTCTGGGGCTTTGATGTCGTTTTCCTGAGAAGCCATTATTTGCTCCTGTGATGTGAGGGGGTTAGGCGGCGACGGGCGCGCGTGCAGGCAGCGCGGCGATCTGTGCCAGCGCAGCGGTCACGTCTTCTTCGGTCAGGTGGCCGAGAACGTCATCGGTGATGGGAGTGTCGTAGACCAGCTCGCCGTCGTGCACGACCGCAAGCTCGTAGAGGCCCTGCGCGTAACCGTATGAGCCGTTGAAACGGACGACACTGCCGCCGTAACCGTTGGCGAACTGGTGACGGGCGCGGATGCCGTCGAGACCGATTGAATGAGGTCCGAACTTTAGATCAGCGAACGAAGCCATCTGGCATCTCCTGACGGCTTGATGCCGCCTTGTGGAGATACATATGCCCATGCTGGGCACATACGTCAACAGCTTTTTATGCCCTTTGTGGGCATACCTCTTTTGTTCTTTCCTACAGGTGCACTAGTGCGTAACCTGAGTTATGTGGTAGTTAATGACTTATGCGGGCGTGCAAGCGCCTACAGCGTGTGGAGTAGAAGCGTGACGGGAGCGTGCTTGGAGCGGGCCTTGTTGGCCGCACTCAGCGATCGAATTGCCGATTTATCTGACGGGCCACCGAACGAGCCACTTGCGGATCGGACGCGGCGGCTGGGTCGTCTTTCCAATTCGACATGCTATCAAATACGCGTTCTGTTAGATCGCCAAGCATCTCGTCAGGCATATCTGCCTTCATGACACCGCGGTAATGCTCCGCAATCATCTCACGTAGGGCGTCGACCGTAGGCGTGGGCAGGCCCGGATCGCTCTCGCCGTCCGGCTCTATTTCCGCGATGATCTCATCCGGCTTCACACCTAGCACATCTGCCAGGCGCATAAGCCAATCGGTGTTGAGCCGACGCTGCCCGCGCTCCAGCTTGCCATACATGTTGAGCGTAGTGCCTGCCGCCTCCGCGAGCGCGGTTTGCGACAGGCCCTTCGCCTTGCGAAGCTGCTTTAGATTCGTCTCGATAAGCACGCGCCGGCTACTGCGCCCGCATTGTAACTTTGTGTAGAGGACAGATAGGGCATTTTGCCGCTTGCATAATGTGCCCCAGTTGGGCATATTATGCCCATGCAGTTGCTCGATCACCTTAAGGCTACCGAGGAAACGGTCGCCGCCTTCGCGCTTCGCATTGGCGAACCATTCTCCACTATCCGCAAGATTGCGTACCAGCAACGCCAGCCGTCGCTAACGCTCGCGGTCAAGATTGAGCGCGCCACGAAGGGCAAGGTGACCGGCGCTGACATGCTAGTGTCGAAGGTGGCGGCATGATCTCGCATCAGCCCACCCGCAAGTCACAGACGGTTACACAATGAGCGGCCCCTTCACCTCGCTTGGCAAGGAAGTGCTCGCCAACGAATTCCATTACGCTGACGCGGCTGATCCGGTTGCGGCTGAGAAGATCGCAGCTGCGATGAACGTCGTCGGGTTGCTTAATCAGCTTTGGGGCAACGTTCACGCTCCCATCACTCCCTCTACGGAAGGACAGGGAGAATGAGCCGGCTGTCCAAGAAACAGATCGCTGATCATCGTGAGGCGGAACGGTTGCTCACACTTGATCGGTTGTCTGACGATCAACGCGAGTTTGTGCTTAACAACTGGCAGGAAAGTGCCACCAACATCAACAGCGCGGCCGGTGCGTTCTTCACCCCCGTCGATCTGGCGCCGTCCGTCGTGTGCTACATCAACGGTGCCGAGAAGATCATAGACCTGTGCGCGGGCATCGGTTGTCTCGGGTTGCACTCGTGGTGGCACTCCAATGGGAAAGCGGATGTCACCTGCATCGAACTGAACCCGACTTACGTTGCAGTAGGGCGCAAGATTTTCCCCGAAGCTACTTGGATCTGTGCATCGGTTGTCGAAGCGGCTGGAAGCTATGACGCTGTTATCAGCAACCCGCCATTCGGTAAAACCGCTAAGATCGTTGGGCCGCGCTACAGCGGTGAAGATGACTTGGCAGTTGTCGATATCGCGTCCGACCTGGCCGACTTTGGCACCTTCATCCTGCCCAACGGTAGCGTTCCCTTCGAGTATAGCGGACGGACGCACTACAGTGAGCGACCCTCCGACAAATACACCCGCTTTAACAAGCGCACCAGCATTGAGCTGACCTGCGAAAGTACGGACGCTGAATTTGCCCGCGGCTTGTGGCGTGGCGTTGCACCCCGCGTCGAGATCGCCTCCGCTGACTTCGCAACTGCTCGTGAGCTTCGGGCTGTTGCTGACATGCCGCTGTTTCAAGCCGCCTAACCCATCATCACAAGGAGAGGAAGCATGACTGCAATGCAACTGCTCGGTGGCTGGATCACCATCGCTATCGTCCTCACCGTCGCCATCGCCCGCGCCGGCTATCTCCGCAAGCAGGTCCGCAAAGTGGATCATGTATGCCCATTCGGCCAGCAGCCTCGCGGTGATCTCTCGGAACTCGGGGGTTTCTCTCAGTCCAACCATTTTGGTGGAATGCCGCAAATCGAGGTGCACAATCATGGCTGACCTGAGCCAACCAGCGCGCAATTCTGTTGCAGCGCAGCGCGAGCTTTTCCGTCGCGCCAAGATAAAAGGCTTGAGCCTCGCGGTGCTCCACGCAGCCGACGAGAACCTCAAACTCTCCACTTTGCGTGCATGGGCGAGTGGCGAAACGGCAATGCCGGCTTGGGCGCTTGGCGCGCTCGGTGAGGCTGGCGTGCCGGATCACCTCTTGTCGCTGGTGACTGCGCCTTTCGCGCGCTGCGTTGTCAGCGAGGAAGAAGGCGACGGCGATCTAGACCGCGCTGCCATTGACGCAATCGAGTTCATCGGTGCCGTTCAGCGCGCTCGCAGCCCTAACAGTCCAGGCGGTTGCGCGATCGTCCCGCAGGAAGTCGCGGTCATCACGCCTTTGCGCCAGCGTGCAACGGCTTCGATGCGGAGGGCGCAGTCATGATCGTCCGCGCCTTTGTTAACGCATGGATACAGCGCCGGGCGCAACGTCGCCTCGCTGCCATAGTAGCAGCCGCACAGCCCCGTGCACAGCAATACAAGCGCAACAGCGACGCACAGAAGCGGAGGGTACAGGCATGAGAAAGCCGAAGCCCACAAAGGCGATGCTTGAAGCGCGCTTAATCTCTGAGACGCCCACGGGGGTTCACCGCGCACTCAAGGCAGAAGGCTATGACGTAAGCCTCGCTCGCTGCTCTCTGGTGCGCAACAACCTCTTGCGGTCAGGGAAGGCGCAGACGGTCCTGCATCAGCACTACGCGGCTCGTGAAACAATCCCCAGCATCGAACAACAGGCGGATAGCTGTCACGATTTGGAGCTGGCGATAAAGCGTCTTTATCGCCGTCGCGCGAAGGAGCTTGGTGCGACGCCAGCCGCTGTTCGAGAGCTGCTGAACTACAGTCGCGCGCAGCTTGAGAAGATGGCTGCATGACCCGGCATTGCATAGACTGCGGGGTAGAGGTTACCCATCACTCAACCGCTCGCTGTCGATCTTGCGCGTGCACGCATCGAGCCGCGATCGTGCATGGCACTCGGCCGCTCTCCACTACTGTCGCAAAGCGGGTTCTGACGCACGTAAGTGCACGGGCGGGGGTCACTGTAAGCGATTTGGTCGGGCGATCACGGCGTCGGGTCCATACCCGCCCGCGCCATCATGCCATGCGCCTACTGCATCGGATGCGGTATTCAAGCGTAGACATCGGCTTCGCCTTTGACCGGGATCACTCCACCGTGTTGTCCGCATTGAGGGCGACAACGCCGCTGGCAAAGGCGGTGGTGAAGTGATTGAGCTTCCATTTCCGCCGTCAAGCCTTTCGGGGCACGCTAAGGGGCACTGGCGTGGCAAGGCTGCGGTGACCGCTAAGCACCGTGAATGGGCGCGCTTGGCAACTCCTTCCATGGAAACGGTTGCCTTGCCCGCTGGCGACATCCGCGTGCTGGTGACGTTCTACCCGCCCAACCGCCGTGGCGACCGGGTAAACTTTCCCAACCGCATGAAGCCGTATTTCGACGGCATCGCGGACGCCCTCAAGGTCAACGATAGCCGCTTCCTTCCGTCTTACCTTTTCGGTGAGCCGGTGAAGGACGGCAAAGTTGTGGTGGTGATCCAATGACGGGCTTCGTCTATCTGATCACGATGGAGCCGGACGAATACGTCAAGATCGGCTTCACGCAATCTCATCCGCGGTCCCGGCTTAACGCCTTGCAGACCGGATGCCCGCAGCCCTTGCGGCTGATGGCGTACTTCCCGGGCAGCATGGACGATGAGCGGCGTCTGCACATGACGTTTGATGAACTGCGCCACCTAGGCGAGTGGTTCGTCGTGCAGGACAAGTTAGACGACCTGCTGGGATACTTGGGAGACTATCAAGACCCCTACAGCACCCGGGAAGCGTTTGAAGGTGCGGTCCATGACTGCATCATCAACGAGATCGGCCCGTGGTCGGTGCGGGAGACCTGTGACAGTTCGCTTTGGAACCACCTGGAATTTGAGGTGGTGGAATGAGCATCCTTTCGGTTGCCATCAAGCACCTCGTCGCCCTCGGGATGACCGGTGATGACTTGCAAGCTGCAATTGCTGAGATGCAGGCTGCGGAAGACATGCGCTCATCGGGTGCAAAGCGCCAGCAGCGTTACCGCGACAATCAAGCGGCAAAGCGTAACGAAGCGTCACAAAGCGTAACGCGTGACGATGGCGTAACGCCACCCCCCGTCCTTGATAAAGAAACGTCCCCCAGACCCCCTAAAGAAATTAATCCTACCCCCCGGGTGATTGACCCGCGCGAGACCGACCCGGTTTTGCCGATCGTTGACCGCTGGAACGAAATGGCGACCCGTACCGGACTTAGCCGGATCACCAAGCTGACCTCGGAGCGGCGCAAACGGGTTAGGGCACGCCTCGCTGAGCACACCCCGGATGATTTCACCGAGGCAATCGCAGCGGTTGAGCGATCCCCGTTTTGCCGGGGCGACAACACCAAGGGCTGGCGAGCCGACTTCGATTTCATCCTCCAGCCGACCAGCTTCAACCGACTGATTGAGGGCAGTTATGACCGCGCAACTTCACCAACTGGTAGCTCGACAGGTCGCCACACTCGGGGCGGATCAAACGATGGCTTCCTTAACGCTATCCGAGAGGCCCGTGAAAACCGCGGTGCCGCAAACCATTGAAGAATGCGCGGCGCTGCGTGAGTGGGCGGAAAGTCTGCCCGTCGAGATCCAGCGGCCGGCGACGCAGGACCAAGTGGAGCGCCACCTTGAGTTTTTAGCAGCCACGTTGCCAGCCAAGGCGATCGACAACGAGGCGGGGAAGCGCCGGTTTGCCGTGTACGTGTCGCTGCTGGGTTCGTATTCAAACGAAGCCCTGCAATACATGGCTCGGGAAGCCTGCCGCAAGTACGACTGGTTTCCCACGCCGCGGCAGTGCCTTGAGTTGGTGGCCGAATATCGCCCGCCGGTGTCTGAGCGTGAGACGACGCTGCGACTGTGCAGCGACTTCGCTCAGGCCCAGTTCGATCGGTGGCTCGCCAACGTCCGCGACGGCCAAGAACCGGGTGACGTTCCGGAAAGCTGGATGCGTATTGCAGTCGAGCAGGGTGTGATGCGCCGGCTGGACAATGGCAGCTATGTATCGCGCGCGCTCTATCAAGGGCCGCGCAAGGCTTACGTGAGCGAGCACAAGAGCCGTGCAGCATGATCGCCACATCAATCATGGCAGATCGCCACGGGATCAAGATGCGCTGGTGTTCGTCCGTTTTCGCAACGGGATCGTGGATGGACCTCGCAAGGTCAGTGCTTGGCGGTGGAAGTTGTGGGACTGGGGCGAGTCTGCTTGGGATGTGGAAGAATACTGGCGCGCACCTGCATAATGCTTTGGTGTTGCGCGCAAGTTCTGCTATAGCAAATAGGGAGATGGCACGTGGATAAGTTAGACCTTACGCAGCCAATAACCGCTCATCATCGCGACGGGCGAGTTGTCACCGCTATTCGTCACGGCAACGGTAATGTGTCGTGGGAAAGCGGCGGCAATCATCATTGCCTGTTCGTGATTGACGGAGAGTTGCAGGCAAGCCTAGGCGGCTGGACCATCCGCAACACCGCCAAGCAAGGCGGCTGGGTGCTGCGCGACGAATATGCCGCCAAGCCCTCCACCCCCTCTAATGAGGAACTAACACAGCGGATGGAGAAGCTGGTGCGGCGCATCGCCAATCCTGGCAGCGTTGACCACAACGCACCGGATTATCGCTCGTGCGTAGATGAAGCCCGCTCCATCGTATCCGATCTACCTAAGCCAGTAGACCCGATAGAGACGCGCGTGACCGAGATCATGCGGGAGCACGAGATCGCCCCGGACGACACGGGTGTCCGCGCCGCCATCCGGTTCGCTCTAGCAGCGGGAGGTACGGCACATGAGTGACGTAGTCAGCTTCACCGAGCGCAAGTGGAACAGCAACAACGACGTTGCCGCCCACTCAGTCATCGACATGCTGCGCGTCGCTATTGCGCAGATCGAGCGCGGCGAGATGCGTGCAGATCACGCGATCCTGTGCACTGGTTGCGCAGAGGAGGATGGGGCGGTGTCGTCGGGTTGGCTCCAGGCAGGAACGTTTCACGCCTACGCTCAGCTTGGCTTGCTTGAGCGTACCAAAATTTCGCTCATCAATGGCGCGGAGTATGTCGCATGACAATATCAAAAGCTGATGCAAAAGTTATCGCTGAAACCGCATGCGACTTGGCAGATAAAGTACTGTACTGGAAAAGTCGTGCACTTTCCGCAGAAGAAGCGTTGTCAAAGTTTGCTGGCGAAATCTACAGCGGTTCTCGGCAATCCCTTACTAAGGGAGAGAACGCATGAAGCGCGAGTATCGTGAGATTGACGATCATGGGCCAGTGCGCCTTGTCGCTCACGGCGAAGGCTACGCGATGGTTCGCCGGAAGGGCTCCATGCCGTTCGTCATCAGCTACACCGTGTGGGACTTTGCGCCGCCCGCCGCTGCATCCACGGAGGCCACGCATGACCGAGGATAACGAACTCATCCGCGCAATGGCGGAAGCGATCTACCGCGACTGCTGCGGTTGGTTTGACGAGACGCTGCATATCGGCCCTGACGACCTTGAGGACACCGCCCGCGCCGCTCTCACCGCATGTCGTAATCACGAGGTGGAGCTGTGAGCCGGCGTAAGACAAAGCAGCGGTCACGTCTTGGTTTCAGCCGCGAGGTAGTGCTTGATTGCACACCTGAGCGTCTGGCTAAGGGCGACGACAGCGCAATGGTCAATCCCGCGGAGATCGACAGCACCGAGCAGCCGATCGGATTGACACGCCGCTTCCGCCGCACACCGCACTTGGATCGCTGGCATAACGGCGGGATCATCACACAGCGCCAGTGGTGGGCAGGGGACGCTTACCGCAAGCTATACGAAGGCGCACAGAACATGCCTAGGGTCGTTGCCAGCTATGGCGAGCGGACCACAGGCGGCGAGACGGATTATGGCCTCGCTCGCACCGATGCGCAGATGCGTCGACGTGTGGCGTTTCGGGCAGCTCGTGGCTCAATCCAGGCGCAGGTACTCGGGATGTTGGACCGGCTGTTGCTGCGGGATGAGATGCCCAAGTATCGCGGGCGAGCACAGATGCACGCAATTGCCGATGTGCGTAAAGGGCTGGATGACCTCGCATATCACTTCGAGCATAGGCGAGCAGATGAAAGCCTTGACGCGCGGAACGTTTTACTGTACGCAAGCCAATAATTGAGAGCCGCGCCTGATGAAGGTTGCGGCTTTTTTGTATCTGGCGCATGTCGCCAGCCCGTCACGGTTCATCCGACGCAATCACGCAAGCGATGCTGCATAGCGCGGTCGGCACTGATCGCGTGGCGGGGATACTCTGGAGCAATTGCACATGGGACGGCCCACCGACTTCACGTCGGAGCTGGCTAGTGCGATCTGCGAGCGGCTTGCCGATGGTGAGAGCCTGCGATCCATCTGTCAGCCTGATGATATGCCCGCCGAAAGCACCGTGAGAGCTTGGGCGAAAGACGACCGTGATGGATTTTATGCGCAATACACGCGGGCTAGAGATCTCGGCTTGGATTGTATGGCTGATCGTGTTCTGCATGACGCGGATACGGCGACCGATGCCTCGATTGGCCGTCTCAGAATGGACGCCCGCCGTTGGTATCTGAGCAAGATGGCTCCGAAGCGTTATGGCGATAAGGTTGAAGTCGAGCACGCAGGTGAGGTGAAAGTCACTCGGGTGGAGCGTCGCATTGTCGATTCTGCACATCCCAACGGCTAGGGTCTTTGAGCCGCTTTTAGCGCCGGCTCGCGATAAAGCTGCATGGGGTGGGCGTGGATCGGGTAAGTCGCATTTCTTCGCGGGCTTGATGATTGAGGACAGCTTGGCTGAGCCGGGCGAGAATGGCGGCGAGGGGTTACGGTCTGTTTGCATCCGTGAGGTGCAGAAGGATTTGGCGCAGTCATCCAAAGCGCTGATCGAACGCAAGCTGTCTGACTTCAACTTGAGCGAGGCGGATGGCTTCAAAGCTTATCGTGATGTAATCCGTACGCCAGGTGACGGGTTGATCATCTTCAAGGGAATGAACGACTACACCGCAGATAGCATTAAGTCGCTCGAGGGCTTCAAGCGCGGGTGGTGGGAAGAAGCACACGGCGCGACGCAGCACAGCATCGGGCTTTACCGCCCGACTATGCGTACGCCTGGATCGCAGATGTGGTGGAGCTACAACCCACGGCGTAAGGTTGACCCGGTCGACGTGATGTTTCGCGGCGAACATATTCCGACCGGCGCTGTGGTGTTGAAGGCCAATTGGCGCGACAATCCGTGGTTCACCGGCGAGCTTGAGGATGAGCGACAGAACACTCTCCGCATGCGCCCTGATGATTACGGGCACATCTGGGAAGGTGAGTACGTTTCCGTCGTTGATGGTGCTTATTACGCCAAGCAACTTCGCGAGGCTCGGGAGCAGAACCGGATTGGCCGGGTAGCGGCTGACCCGTTGATGACGATCCGCTTGTTTGTGGACATCGGTGGCACTGGCGCTCGGGCAGACGCCTTCACCATGTGGGCGGCACAATTCATCGGCCGCGAGATACGGGTATTGGATTATTATGAGGCGGTAGGGCAGGACCTTGCCACTCATCTCGCTTGGCTTCGGTCACGGGATTACACGCCGGACAAGGCGCAGTTCTGGCTGCCGCATGATGGCGCGACGCAGGACAAGGTTTACGCTGTTTCCTACGAGAGCGCACTTCGTCAGGCGGGCTACAAGGTCACGGTAGTGCCGAACCAGGGCAAGGGCGCTGCCAAGGCGCGCATCGAGGCTGGCCGGCGCATCTTCGGAGCGTGCTGGTTCAACGAGGAAACGACGCAGGGCGGTGTTGATGCTCTGGGTTGGTATCACGAACGCAAAGATGACGATCGCGGCATAGGGCTTGGCCCTGAGCACGATTGGGCATCACACGGAGCAGACGCCTTCGGGCTGCTGGCGGTCGCTTACGAGGCACCCAAACAGGCGCAGGCGCTGGACCTTTCACGATTGAAGCGGGGGATAGTGTAATGGCGACAGCCCCGCTTATGGCGCTAGACCCGGTTGAGGCGTTCGAGACGGCTGATCCGCAGCCTGAGCACGGTTTGGACGTTCGCGAGCTGGCAACGGTCCTACAGCGCGAGCATGACGCAGCGCAGAGCGAGTATGAGCGTCAGCGCGACATGCACGACCTGTCGTGGCGGTACTACGAGGCCAAGCCGTTCGGTAACGAGGACGACGGCCGGTCGCAGATCGTGCTGCCCGACGTGCAAGAGACGGTGGATTATATGTCCACGTCGGTCCTGCGCACATTCGTGTCCGGTGATCGGGTTGTCGAGTTCGAGGCGACGGACGAAGCTGACGAGGAAGCGGTAGATCAGGCAACCGCGGCGATCGGCTTCAATTTCATGCGGCAGCAGGACGGATACCGTGTCCTGCATGATTGGTGCGTGTCGGGTCTGGTTGAGCGGTACGGCATCGCCAAGACGATGATGCTCACCGAAGAACGCGTGATGCGCGACAAGGTGACGATTACCGATCCTGTCGAGCTTGAGAACGCAGACGGCGAGATTGAGGACGTAGCCGAGCAGCAGGATGGCACGCTGCTGGTGACGATCAAACGACAGAAGCGCGAGAAGCGGTTTGTTGACCTCGCTGTGCCGGCTAACGAGTTCCGGTTCTCGCCTAACGCGCGGCACGAGGATGACGCCGACTATCTGGCGCACTGCCCGGCCAAGACGCGTTCCGAGCTGGTCGACATGGGTTTCGATCGCGATCAGGTCTACGGCCTGCCTGCTTACACGAAGGTGCCGGGTGAAGATCGCGACGAGTATTGGCCCGAGGCGGAAAGTTCACCCGCGCTTGAGCAGGTGCTGCTCTGCGAGGAATATGCTCGCATCGACATCGACGGCGACGGTGTAGCTGAGCGGGTCAAGGTGTTTCGCGTCGAGGATCAGATCCTCAAGTGGGCAGATGGCGAGCTTGCGATTGAGACAGTGGAGGAGCAGCCGTTCGCGGTGTTCTGCCCCTTTCCGCGTCCTCACCGGCTGGTTGGGTGGAGCCTTGCCGACAAGGTGATGGATGTACAGCTCGTGCGCTCCACCATCGCGCGTCAGTTGTTTGACGGCATGAACAATGCGAACATGCCGCGACCGATCGTCAGCGAGACAGGTGCCAGCGAAAACACGATTGACGATCTGCTGTCGCCTGTTGCTGGTTCACCCATCCGTGTTCGCGATACGTCTGCGGTAACGCCTTACGTCACTGCTTTTGACATCGGCAAGAGCATGGGCGTTCTTGAGTGGATGAGCCGTGAGGGTCAGGCTCGTTCGGGCACTCCGCGCGCTGCGCAGATGCTTGATCCCGACAAGCTGAATACGCAGACGGCCACTGAATACGCCGGCGACCGCGAGGACGGGCAGTCGCGGCAGGAGTTTGTGGCACGCAATCTGGCTGAGGCACTGTCCCGGCTGATGGCGAAGAAATATCGGCTCATGCGGCGTGAGGCTGATCCGTTCCGCGCCAAAGTCGACGGCAAATACGTGCAGGTCGACCCCGCCTCGTGGCCCGAGGAGATGAACGTGGTGATCCGCGTTGGCTTGGGCACGGGTAGCAAGGACAAGCGCATTCAGGCGCGTATGATGCTGGCACCGCTGCTAGCAGAGGGCTTCCAATCGCAGCAGGTCAAGCCAAAGCATCTGTTCCACGCGATCGACGGCTTGGTACGCGATCTGGGCATCGGGCAGGGTGACGACTTCTGGGTCAATCCCGATACGCCGCCTGACCCCAACGAGGCACCAGAGCAGGAGCAGCCCGATCCCGAGCAGATGGCCGCGCAGGCTGAGATGCAGCGCGAACAGCAGAAGATGGAGTTCGAGCAGCAGAAGGCCGCGGCAACGCACCAGCTACAGCAAGAGCAGGCCGCGGCGCAGATCCAGCTTGAGCGTGAGAAGGCATCCGCGCAGCTTGAAGCGCAGCGCGAGAGCCATGCCTTGCAGATGGAGCAGAAGCGGGAGGCCGCAGCGCTTGAAGCAGACCTCGCTCAGCGCAAGGCTGAGACTGAGGCGCAGATCGCCATCTATCGTATCGATCGTGAGGCGGAGGTGAAGCGCTACGCGGCCAGCCAGAACGCGCCTGAGAGTGACGACATCGGACAGAACCGGCCTGGAGGTGCGCTAGATGCCTGACACGATGGTGCTCGCGGCCAAGGATGCTGACGGCTCGGCAATCACGGTCCCGGTGCAGACGATCCCGAATGCTTGGGCTGTCGCAAGCGCGATGGCGGCGATGGTGAAGGCGGTGGGCAAGTGATCCGCGCACTGTTCGATCGCATCATGGCGTGGTTCGGTTACTACCGCACCGAGCGTGAGTATCCGCGGGTTAGCAATGGTCTGGAGGCCATTGCACGCGGACAGCGCTGGGAAGCGTTCTATACCGAGCAAGACGGCTTGCGCGACATGATCCTCGACATCCGCCGCGGCTATTTCGAGAAGGTCGGCACGCTTGCCCCGGGTGATACGGACAGCTTGCAGATGCTCGGTGCTGCCGACCGCATCGCACGCGAGATCGACCGCAAGGTGCAGAGCATCATCGAGACGGGGCACATGCGCGCTTCCGACCGGGAGCACGTGAACAAGATCGCCACCATCAGGCGTTAAATTTCAAGACGTCTAAATGTCGGAAGATTATGACGAACAGCGAGATCGTCACTTTTGGCTTGTTTCACCAACTGGCATGCGCGTTGGTAGCAAACACCATAACGCTCTGAAATCTGCTTGTTTGTCGCTCCGGAAAGAACGAGGTCGCGGACTTCTAGTCGGCGCGCATCCGCCGCTAACACCGTTCTAGCGACATGCGAGTTCGAACCGGCTTCTGGCTTCGCGATGTACTCTCTAAGTTCAAGTAAAGACTTCAAGCCAAAGTTTGGGATCATAAGCAGTTCGCTATCGCTCATGCCGTCAACGTCGGCGAGGCGATTATAGCCGGCATTGAGCAAAGAGTTTCGGGTCCGGACGCTTAGCGGCGTGTCGTTGATCAACATATCCTTGAATTATCATCGCCGCGCCTTTGCGGCAATCACTACAGGATACGGGCCTTCTGCTGCTCCGCAAGGTCGCGGGCAGTCTCGGGTGTCACACAGGCGCGCTGGTGCAGGGTGAGCACTCGCCCGTCGCCAGTGTGAACACCGTCAATCAGGGCCTGAACGACCTCAGTGCACAGTAGGGCGCGCTGATGTTCCTCGTGCCAAGCGGCCAACATGCGCTGCTTGATCCGACCGTCTTTCGTCGCTGCTCGCATGAGCAGAGGCTAGCACCGCCGCTATTCCGCGGCAATCACTAGGAGAGTATCATGGCCCATCCGCAGACCGCGGAAGCCGTTGATGCGCCTGTCGATGACATGGACAGCGCGGCAGCGGCAATCGATCGCCTCATGGGTGGCGACGACGACCCCCGCGATGAGGATCAGCCCGAGCAGGGCGATGAGGATCAGAGCCAGGACGAGGACGATCTCGACTTGAGCGAAGATGAGGACGGTGAGGACGGCGAACCGGAAACCCCGGCCATTGACGCACCCGCCAGCCTGACAGCGGAGGAAAAGGCCGCATTCGCTGCGCTTCCCAAAGAGGCGCAGAAGTATGTGACCGACCTTGAGGCGCGACGCGCCGTACAGGTCCAAACCGCAACCACGAAGGCATCCGAGGCCCAGCGCACGGCAGAAGCCGCCGCAGCCCGAGCCGACGCAGTAGCGCAAGCGAAGTATGCCCAGCAGTTGAAGGCGTTTGGCGACAGTGTCGCTCCGCAACGTCCTGACCCTGCTTTGGCGCAATACGATCCACAAGCATATATTGCCCAGCAAGCGCAGTACGAGGCGGCAAAGGCCCAGCATGACGACTTCATGCAGCAGGTGCAGTCTCTCGGCACTGACGCCGAAACGACCATGTCAGAGGTCGAAATTCAGCAGCGCGATCGTGAGCTGATGAACATTCCCGAGGTCCAGAACGAGGGCACGCGGGAGCAGTTTTTCAGCAAGGCGATCGAAGCCGGCAAAACGCTCGGTTTGGACATGAACCAGATCGGGCATGCGACGGCAAGCGAGTTGAAGGCGCTCCGACAGGTCGCTGATTGGCGTGAGAAGGCTGACAAGTACGATGCCGCAACGGCTCGTCAGATGCAGCGCGTTCGAGACGGCAAGAAAACACGGACCACGACGCCCAACGCTGCCCAGCCCCGCAGCAGCGAAAGCCGTGTGTACCGTGACGCGAAACAGCACGCAGCGAGAACCGGCGACGTGAAGGACGCCGCCCGCGCCATCGCTGCTCTCGGCTAACCCCGTTTCAGGAGCCTATCATGGCAGTTCCATCGAATACCATTCAGACGATGACCCGCGTCGGCAACCGTGAGGACCTGTCCGACATCATCTACAACATCAGCCCGACCGAAACGCCGTTCGTTACCGCGATTGGTCGTGAAGGTGCATCGGCTGTCTACCACGAGTGGCAGACCGACGCACTGGTGTCGGCGAACGCCAACAACAAGGCGATCCAGGGCGATGATCTCAGCAATGAGAACCGTCCGTCGACCACTCGCCTGGGTAACTATACCCAGATCTTCACGAAGGTGGTGGGCACGTCCACGACGCAGCAGGCGGTGCGTGCCGCGGGTCGCTCGAATGAGCACTCCTACCAGCTTGCCAAGGCTGGCAAGGAGATCAAGCGTGACATGGAGGCCCGGTACACGGGTAACTTCGCCGCGGTGCCTCCTGCGGCTGCTACGGCGGGTGAGGCGGCTGGCGCGCTCGCGTTCATGCGCACCAACGCATCGCGCGGCACGGGCGGTGTAAACCCGGTTCTGTCGGGCACCACGACCGGCTACCCGGTGACTGCCGCCACCAACGGTACGCAGCGGGCGTTTACCGAAGCGTTGCTCAAGGCGGCTGTGGCGTCGGCTTGGAATGCTGGTGGCGATCCGACGCTGGCGATCATGTCGCTGGGTCAGAAGCAGATCGCGGCGACGTTCTCAGGCCTTGCGCAGCAGCGGCGCGAAACGGGCGACAAGCGCCTGACCATCGTGGCGGGTGCCGACGTGTACGTGTCGGACGTGGGCGAGATCCAGTTCGTGCCGGATCGCTTCTGTTCGGCTCGTGACGTGCTGATCATCGACCCCGAGATGTGGGCAATCGCCACGCTCGACCCGATGCAGAAGCGCAAGCTCGCGACGACCGGCCTTGCCGACCGTGACAGCATGTACACCGAGCAGACGCTGGTGTGCAGGAACGATGGCGCGTCGGCGGTGATCGCTGACCTGATCTAATCGCCTCAACAACAGTGCTGATGAGCCGGGATGCCGCAGGGTGTCTCGGCTCTTTGCGTTTCTAGGAGAGCCGACATGGCACGCAAGCAGACCACGAACGACAACACCGACGACAAGATGATCGACAGCAGCCAAGGCAAGGATCTGCCCGAGACGGTGCAGTCGGGTGATGTGGACCCGAGTGTGAAAGACCTCCCGCCTGCCAACCCGCTCGGTGAGCCGGTGAAGCCGGTGGAGGAATATGCCAACATCAGCGAGGCGGGCAAGCAGGCCGCGGCGCTGGGTATCGAGACGGAAGAAACCGTCGACGGCTACATCGCCGGTGAGACGGTTGTTGAGCATCCCGTTTCGCCCACTGACACCAACCCGAACCCGCACGGCCAGCGCAGCCAGGATGCGGGCGGGATCGAGGTCGTGACCGACAAGGACACGAAGGTGTCGGAGCGCAAGCCCCGCGAGGAAGGCGAGGTCGAAGTGACCGGCGCGGACGATCTGCGCGCTCCGGTGCACCTGGGCGACGGTCGCACGCTGGCCAAGGGCGAGAAGCTCAAGGTCAGCAAGGAAGTGGCCAAGACCCTGCGCGACAACAAGCAGGCTAAGTAAGCCATGACTGAGCGCTTGTTCGACTACGACGCCCACACGGGCACAAAGACGTGGTTTTCAAGCGACGACGAGGACGGGGGCACGTGGCGGTTCCGCTACGAACAGGACGTGTCCCCGATCCTTGATCGCAACAAGGAAGCTCAGGCCGAGAGCTTCGATAAGCGATCGGAGATGTGGCACGCCGCATCCATCCCCAACGTCGTCCTCATGGAATGGGTGACGAAACACGGGGTCCGGTACTGGGATCCCAACCACCGCGAAGGCGTGCGCCGTCTGCTGAACAGCGATGAGTACCGCCACCTACGCGTCAAGAATTTCATCATCTGAGAGGTCAGCATGAGCGAGCATGGTATCTACCGCCAGACTGCGTTGACGCTGGCTGACGGACAGCAATCGCGTTGGGGACTGACACAACGTGGGGCGCTGCGCATCGCCGCAGAGGATGCGGCGGGCAACCCAGTGGGTGCGGGTACAACCACTAGCCCAACCGTGACACAGGCCGCACCGCTTGGCACAGGCACTGACCGCAGCGGCACCGTTGGCACGTCATCGGCAGCGTTGGCCGCAGCTAACACCAGCCGTCGCGGTCTCAATATTCAGAACATCAGCGCCAACGTTCTCGGCATCAACGAGGTAGGCAACGCCGCTGCAATCGGTTCGCCGGGAACCTACACGATTGCTGCGGGCGCATCCTTCAACGTGCGCACGAACCAAGCGGTCAACGTGATCGCGTCCGCTGCTGGCTCCGCATACACCGCGACCGAGTTCTGACGTGGGCGAGGTTCTAGGCGGGCTGTCCGCAGCCGAAGTGCAGGCAATGCTCAACCCAGTGGCTGCAAAAGCAGACGCTGCGATGGTGAAAGCCGATGCCGCGGTTGCAGACGGGCTAACCAGCGCCGACCGTCAGCAGGCAGTAAGAGTGCAGCTGACGCCCGATGCCAACGGGCGCGTCGTGTTCACCTATCCCAAGGCGTACGCAACCGGGGTGAAGCCGGCGGTGCAAACCACGGCTGAGACACCTTCGGGCGCGACCTACCGGAACGATGCCAGCATCGAGGAAGGCAGCGCGACCAACACGCAGGTCGCCATCATCGTGCAGCGCATCCCTAAGACAATCACGGTCACGCTGCTTGGCGCTGTCGTGTCGATCATTGCGCCGGTCACAGCTCCGGTGTGGCTCAACATCTTCGTCAGGGCACCAGCATAATGGCGAACACAGATCGCGACCTCATCAACTCAGCGATGGGCGGATCGCAGGACCCGAACCAAGACGATTACCAATCGGCGATGGGCGGGGTGCAGGCTGGCGGCAGCGTCATGCCGCTGCGTGCGCTGACCTTTAACGACAACACGCCGCTCCAGTTCTCGGACGGCCAATATCTGGAGTTGGCAGCATGACGCTTCTGGCAAACCTAAATGACGCGCAGAAGCTGGAGCTGCTTCTAGCGCCGCAGCCGAACAACGCGCCGCCTATCCCGCCAGTCAATGTCATCGCAACGGCTGGCGCTGCATCTGGCGCGGTGGACGTGCAGTGGAACCACCGCCAGCCCCGCGCGGTGTCTAGCTTCGTCATCGTGTCGTCAGGCGGGCAGTCGGTTGAAATTTCGGCTAATGGACTGACGCAGCAATCTGGGCGCATTGCCGGCCTCACTAACGGCTCTGCGCAGACATTTACGGTAGTCGCCAAGAACTCCGTCAGTCCCAGCCCGTCGAGCATTCCAAGCAACAGCGTCACGCCGAGCGCGACGCCTTCGTCCATCCTGCCCGTGTCTCGTGCGTTGGAGTTCTGGTGGTCGGCACGGCGAGTAGCATCGCCGCCAGCGGATGGTGCCGATCTCGCCTCGCTCGTAGATATGAGCGGCAATGGCTATAATGCGCTCGGCCGCGTCGGAACAGACGGTGGCGCAACAGGTCGCGTGCTTCCTACGTGGAAAGCCGCGTACGCCAACGGGCGGCCAGCCGCACAGGTCAATGGTTACGGTAGCCGCTTCGATACGCTGGTTTCCGGCCTTTCACCTGGCATGCGGAGCTCGCGAGCAACGGTTGCGATTGTCTACGCCACCACGGCCAACGCAAACCCGATGGGGAGCTTGCAGGGGCGCGCATGGTCGACCGAAGGCAACCTCGGCAATGCCCTCGCCAACGGTGACAAAGGTTTCGGTATCGGTACGGGCTCAGTTAGCGGCTCGGGTGGCGGCGATGCTTTCTCTGCCTCGCCTCCGGGCAACAACAATCCGTCGATCGTAGGCCCTGCTATCGTTTTCGGTACGCCGACGATCGCGATTGCGTCGCTGCCCGGTAAACTGCGCGTCAACGGTACTGAGTATGCCAGCGCTACGGGCGTTACCAATTACAAGCCGCTGGACTTCTACGGCATGGGCTTCGCAACGCACAGCTTCGGCGCGCAAGTCGATAACGCGAACAATCGCGCGCTCACCGGCTACATCGCTGAAATTCTCATCTTCGCGGACTTACTCTCGCCTGCCGAGATCGCCGCGCTCGAAACCTATTTGCAGGGGGCCTGATCCATGCCGCAAGACGCTACACCCGTCGCACTGATGATTGGCACGCGCCCGCCGGCAAACCCGAGCGCGCGCACTCGCTGGCTTAGCCAGAGCCATCGACACCTGCGCATCCCGCCGGGTGCATACACGCGCCGTCCAATCCTCGGTAGCAACATCCTGGGACGCGCGGAGAGCGCGAGCCAAGAGATGAACGCGTGGTGGAACCCATACACCAAGCGGGTCGAAGGCGTGTTCAACATGGGAAGTCAGCAGCGCTTCACCAGCGCGCCGACGCCATATGGTCCGTGGGCGACGCAGGTTCCGACGCTCGGCAATGGCGTTGGCGGCGAGAGCGGAGGCATTACGCAGTTCCGCACCTATGTCGAAGGCGACACGATTTACGCGATTGGTGGCCGCACAATCTCGGACGTAAATGTCCGTCTTTGGTCATCGCCCATGCCGCGCAATCTGACCGATGCGGTTGTGTGGACCTATCTGGGTGTCGCCTACACCGACACGACCGGTTCCGGCTCGGGCTGGATCATCAAGGTAGACGGCAAGTACCGCCTGTTCCTAGAGCGCGGTGCACGTATGCGGTACTGCGAGTCCGCTGCTGCATCGATGGACGAGTTGGTGGCAAAGCCGTTCACGCTGGTCAACGATCGCGTCAACTTCGGCTACAATGTGGGCGTGCGTTCAAACAGCGCGTTCGGTCGTCCAGTTGTATTCTACGAAGATGGAACGTGGATTTTGTACGGTCACGCAACCGGCACACTGGACTTCGGCTATCAGTGGATCCAGCGTTATACTTGCACTGATCCGTTGTCGTCACCGCCCACCAACTGGGTGCCGGACGGTGAGGGGCAATTCCTTCGTGAAGAGCATCCGCTAGAGGTTGATCAGGTCGCGGATTTTCTCGCGGTGCAACTGCCGAATGACCGGTGGTGGGCGTTCTGGTCAGGGTGCAATAACCCGGCCACGGAATTTTCAATCATGACGGCTCCAATGCAAGAGCCCATGATGGCCTATGACGGCGGGGACTGGTTGCCAGCGATGGTAACGCCGGATGCGCTCGCTGACTTCCCGTACATCAACTCCGATATTGCCAACGGAAACCAAGCGTTGAAGAACCGCTGGGACACGACATTCGACACGTCCAGTGCGGCGATCAATGCTACGCTTCCGCAGGCGTCGAGCCACGTCGCTGTCACGCTGTCCAATCACCCCCGAACGCTGCCGGGTAACCACGTACGTCTGCTCCCGAAGGTAGCAACCGACCGCATTCACGGCCCCATTTCTATCTCGTCTGTGTCCGCATCTGGCACGACGGTGACAGTAAGCACGGTGCAGCCTCATGGGCTGAACGCCGCAGACTTCGTGACGGTCACAGGTTTCACGCCAACAGCGTACAACATCAATGGTGTTGCTGTCGCCAGCGTCGTGGACGCCAACACGTTCACTTACACGGCTGGAAGCGCGCCTGCCGCAGTCACTACGACTGGTTGCTATGATCGATCGCTACGCCCTGGTGAAAGCCGGGCGTACCGCTGCCGCAATGCGGGCACATTCGTGCGAGCAGCGGCGTAAGCCTCACGTTACAGGTGTAGGAGAGCAGCATGTCGATAGCGATCCCGACATATGCGCCAGGCGCTATCGCCAGCTACGCGCTGTTCCTCGATGAAATCCGCGACCTGATGGACGATGCGGACTATGCAGAGGACGCAATCCAGAGAGCGCTGCGGAAGGCAGAGGCGCAGTTCAACCGCACGCTGCGGACTCCTGAGATGGAGACGCGGGCGGTCTTATCGGTGTCGACCGAGCTAACGCCGCTGCCTTCCGACTTCGTTGAGCTACGGTCGATTTTCGCAGAAGGCTCGCCTGACGCATCGCTCAAGAGCATGTCACCGGCTGGTATGGTGTCGACGTTCCGCGGTGTCGCTGGCGATCCTCGGGCATACTCTATCGAAGCGGGCAATCTGCGTGTCGGGCCGGTCGGCAAGGCGGCGCTGGAGATCGTCTATTACCGCCCAATCCCGCCGCTGTCAGACGCGCAGCCGTCAAACTGGCTGCTGGTGAACCATGCCGACCTCTACGTTGCCGGTGTCATGTATCACCTCGCCCGCCGCGAGCGGGACAGCGACGGGATGGAGCAAGCAGCGCAGGAGGTCGCGACGCTGATCGCCAGCATTAATCGAGCGGCCAACAACTCACGCTGGGGGGCGGGTCCATTGATCCCAAACGGCATCAAGCAGGTTCGCGGCGCTCGTGCGTAAGCGCATAGCTTATCCCGCATATCTGCCGGATCAACTACCGCGGAATGTGCTGACACTCGCCACGAACGTCTTGCCTGCGGTTGACGGATACCGCCCGGTCAAGTCGCTGGCAGCGATCAGCGAGCCCTTGGGAGCCACATTCAAGGGTGGCGGCGCGTTCATTTCGGCGAACGGTGTTGCTTACCTCTTGTCAGGAACGGCAAATGGTCTAGAACGCTATGTTGGCGGCGCGTGGACAACGCTCCTGGCTGCTATGAGCGTGCCGACCCGTTGGCGGTTTGCACAGTTCGGTGATTACGTCGTTGCTGTCAACGGCGTTGATACCAAAGAGGTTGATCTAAGCGCTGGCACGGCGTCGTCGCTCACCGACGCACCCTCGGGCAACGGCGTGGCGGTCGTCGGTGACTTCGTGGTCATCACCCGCGCTGACGACAATCGGCTAATGGTGCAGTGGTCAGCGTTCAACAATCACCGCGGCTGGACAGCGGGAGTTGATCAGTCGGGCTTTCAGCCGTTGCTCACCGGTGATGAGGTCAAGGGCATCGCAGGGGGCGAATACGGCGTCATCCTGCAACGCTTCCGGCTGGTGCGGATGGAGCGGACGGGCGACGACAAAGCGCCGTTCAACTTCGCGGAGATCACGCCCAACTTCGGGTGCGCGTCGTCGGGCAGCATCGCCCAGGCGGGTCGCACGGTGTTCTTCCTATCCGATCGCGGCTTCATGGCGCTAGAGGACGGGCAGACGCTCAAGCCGATCGGCAACGAGAAGTTCGACCAGACCTTCCGCGACAGCGTTTCGGTGAGCGACTACGAGAAGCTGTGGGCGGCAGTCGATCCGAAGCGCAGCTTGGTCATGTGGGGGATGCCGGGGACGCCCGGCCGCATCTGGGTTTACAATTGGGTGCTAGATCGCGCCACTACGATCGAAGTGCCCTTTGCGGGCCTGTTCTCGGGTTATGAAACGAGCAGCACGCTAGAGGACATCGCGACGGTGTACCCGAGCCTTGATGCCATGCCGTACAGCCTTGACGATCCTCGCTTTCAGGGCGGCGATCCGCGGCTCTACGTCGTGACAAACGCTAACGAGGTCGGCGCGCTGTCGGGACCTAACATGCCGGCGACGTTGAAGATGGGATGGATTGCGCCGGCTGATCCCAACGTCTCGCGTGTACGGGCAGCATGGCCGATCACCGATGCTACGCTTGGCGTGTCTATCTCGCTGGACGCACGGCAGCAGATGGGTAGCGATCAGGCGGTCACGACGGGCGGCGCGATGCAATCGAGCGGGCGCGTGCCGCTGCGATGCCGCGGGCGCTACGTGTCTATCACGCAGACGCACGAGGCAGGTACGGTGTGGACCTACTCGCAGGGCGTTGACCTTGAGTTTGAGGCGGGAGGGTCGCGGTGAGGCTTCCTGTTCCCGTCGATGGCAAGGGGCTGGACTGGCCTCGCAAGGTGGCTAACGCGGTCAACGGGTTATTGACCTACGCGAGCCGGCGCAGCGATTACCCGTTTACGCCGCTTGCTGCTGACCCGACCGATCCGGGCGAGGGGCAGACCTACTACAACACCACCACGTTTAAGGCCCGCACCTACGCGAACGGTGAGTGGCGCGACCTGTTTTGAGCTACGATCAATTCCGGCCCGCCTTCGCTGACATGCTGGACGAGCGGAAGTGGCCGCTGGCATGGCTAGATGACCAAGTCGCGACCGGACAGGCGACGGCGCTCGGGAATGACAAGGCCTGCATCGTGGTGGCGCTCAGGCAGTACCCAGGCGGGCTTGTGGAGGTTCACGGTCTTTGCGCGGCGGGTGACATGCACGAGGTGGTGAAGCTGGTGCGAGAAGCCGAGCAGTGGGGCCGGCAGCACGGTGCCATTCTCGGGTCCATCGCTTCCCGGCGCGGATGGGCGCGGGTTCTGAGTGACTACACCGAAACGCAGGTGACGATCGAGAAGGATCTCTGATGGGCGTTAGTGGCGGCAAGACGAAAACCTCAACCAAGCCGATCTATTCGAGCCAGGTTGAAGGTGCGGCGTCGAACATCAACAACGCCTACAGCGCGCAGGCACCGAAGCTGACCGGCATCACCGACCAGCTATCAACGTTGGTGCCGGGTTTGGTCGAAAAGTACACGATGGGCGATGCGAACGTGAACGCAGCCCGCGGGTACAATTCCGATGTTCTCTCGGGCAAGTATCTCAATAACAACCCGTACCTTGACGGTATCGTGCAGCAGGCAGGTAACGACGCACGCAACCAAACTTCGGCCGCACTCGGCACGCGGGGCCTGACGGGCGGGTCGGCGTTCGCGGACATCATTAGCCGCAACGTCGCCAACTCGACCAACACGCTGCGATACAACGACTACAACACGCAGATGGGCCGGATGGATCAAGCCGCGGCGCAGGCGCCAGGACTATCGGCGGCTCAATATCTGCCGCTGTCTGCCATCTCCGATATCGCCAGCGCACAGCAGATGCCTATCCAGGCGGCAGCGGGCGCAGGCGCGGGTATCGGTGGGCTCCTGGGACAGTACACGAACCAGACCCAAAAGTCATCGCCTAGCCTCGGGTCGATCATCGCGCAGATCGCCGGTAACGCGGCGCAGGCTTATGGGTCAGGAGGCCGCTAATGCTGATGGCTGGCATGAAGCGCCGGGGACTGTTCGGCGCACCGATGGCGACCGATCCGGCAACCCCGCCCGCGGCACAAACGATGGCTCCGCAGTTTCAGGAGCCGGATACCAAGCACCTGATCGCGGGTGTAATCGGTGACACACTATCGCAGTTTGGCGGTGGACAGGGCACGTTCCTGCAAGGGCTACAGCAGCAGCGCATGATGCACCAGCAGGCGCAAGCGACGATGCAGCGAGAGCAGGCGGAACGCGCCAACAAGTTCACCGACTGGAAGCAGCAATACGACTACGAAGTCGAGCATCCTAAGCAGCCGACTGACGATGTATTTACACGCACGCTGACCGCAGGAGGCATTGACCCCATGTCGCCTGAGGGTCGGCAAATGTACAAGCAGCGTGCACAGACGCTCGCCAACCCTGCACCGCAATGGATACCGGATGGCATGGGTGGTGGTCGCTTCGTCGCACCTCCTGCGCCTGGCGGCATGTCTGGCCCGCCTAGTGCCCCGGTTGGCAAACTTACGCCGATGGGAGGTGCGACCTTCGGGTCGCGTAGCTTTCCGATCCGCTGACATCCTGCCGCACCTTATCTCGCAAGAGAGTGGTGGCAAGACGGGGATCACCGGACCGCAGACGCAGTATGGACGCGCACAGGGCCTCACGCAGGTGCTTCCGGCTACCGGGCAGGGCGTGGCGCGCAAGCTGGGCGTTGCATGGCGTCCTGACTTGATGAGCGGCAATAGCCCTGCGGCAGCGCAGTATCAGGCGGCGATCGGGCAGGGCTATCTTGAAGAAGCGCTGAGCAAGACCGGCAACGTTCGTGACGCGCTGAAATACTACCACGGCGGGCCTAACCGTCGCCTGTGGGGACGCAAGACCAACGCATACGCAGATAGCGTGCTTCGGAAGATGGGGGCATAATGGCTCAGCAATACGCCACCGATCAGGCCGGTAATATCTGGGAAGTTGACGAGCAGGGCCAGCCCCTCCGCTTCGTGCAGGGACCGTCGACAAGTGGTGGCGACCAGTCGGTTGTCGCTCCGAACCCGATGCAGGCGGCAAAGGCGGCCTATGAGGCACCACAGGCCGCAGCAACACTAGCGCGTACTCAGCAGCAGTACCAGACGACGGCTGCGACTGCCCCCTACGACGCTCGGATGGCTGCTGCGAATGCAAGCAAGGCAGAAGCAGAAGCCGTGAAGGCTCAGCGCGACGTGGCTGCGCAGCAATCAACCGCTAATCCGCAACAGCAGAAGTTGATGCAGGCGCTGGCGGATGATGAAATCCTTGCCGCTATCAATCGTGCGCGTGCAGGGATCGGCAATTGGTCAACTGGATATGCCGCACGTCTGCCTGAAATGGTGCAGCCTCAAGCAGTTACCGATCTGTCGGGGGATCTAGGCACCGTATCATCGCGGATCACGCTTGATACGCTGGCTAAGCTAAAGCAAGCGTCGCCTACTGGTGCGTCGGGACTAGGTAGTCTGACTGAGCGAGAAGGCGCGCTGTTACGTGACAGTGTGGCTGGACTGGCTCAAACCCAGAGTCCAGAAAAGCTTCAAGAAAGCCTCGCCAACGTAGAAAAGCATTACCGGAACGTCCGCGCTCTGATGGCTGGTGAGGACTACCGCAATCCGCAGGTAGCAGCCAAGTACGGTATCGCGCAGGCACCGGAACCGCAGCAGCAGATGCAGCTTGCGACGGGTGCCACTCGTGATGAAGCTGATCCCGCCCTGCGCGGTGTCAACGCGCGTATTCGCAGCATGATTGGCGCAGGTAGGCCAGCCAAGGACATCGTTGCATACATGAATTCGGTGCAGCCGGGTCTTGGCGACGACAAGGCAGCGGATGTCACCGCAGCAACTCGATACCACGCACAAAATCCACAGGTGCCGCTAAGCCAGTACGCTATCTCGGTCGAGAACCGGTCGGTGCCAATGAGCATGGCGCGACAGATGCTCAACACCGCTGCGCAGTCACCAGTTGGTGCGTTTGCCACCTCTGCGGCAGACGCTCTTACGGCAAATAATCTGTCGCGCGCTACCAGCAACCCGGCGCTCGCCCGCGCCGGCCTGGATGCCATTGCAAACGAAAATCCAGTATCGTCTTTTCTCGGCACCGCAGCAGGTGGCGCGCTCGCAGGTGCCGGGATCGAAGGCGCTTTGCCCTTGCGCGGCCTTGGTGCGCTCTCGCGCTTTCGCCAGCCGATCGCTGATGCGGTCTATGGTGGTGTTGCGAGCGCCAGCGATGATGGCACTGCGCTGGGCGGTGCCGCTGAGGGTGTGGCAGGCGGCTATCTCGGGCGGCTTGGTACGCGCGCACTCGGGAACGCTCTGCGCGGTGTTCGTAACGCAGACGTGCAAGGGTTGCGCGCTGAGGGCGTGACAATGACGCCTGGCGCAATCTTGGGTGGGAAGGTGAAAGCCCGTGAGGACCGTCTTTCCGGCTTTGGCGGCATCGGGGAGGACATCACCGCACGTCGGCGTCAATCGTTCATCGACATGAACCGCGCGGCGTTTCGCCAGTCGGTCCCGCCTACATCGCAGAACGCGATCGGCGGCTATGCCGAGGACGGTATCGAGCAATTGCGTCAAGAGACGCGCGACGCTTACGGCCGCGCGCTGAATGGGCGCTCATTTGATCTGACTGAGCCGCAGTTTCAGCAGGATGTGACCTCCGCTGTGCAGCAGGGGCTTAACATCCCACGCACTGGCCCCGAGTTCGGGTATGCTGTCCGCGAGCGCATTGATCCTGTCATGAGCAACGGCGCGGCAAGTGGGCCTGAGATGCAGGACGTATTGCAGGGCCTGCGTGATGCCGATTTTGGCTCCGACGCGATGGGCAACCTCGCCAACAACGCGGCGGGTAATGTCCGATCGGCTTTCTCGGGTATGGTCAACCGCCAAGCACCTGACGTGATGCCTCAGCTTGGGGCGGCGGATACTTCCTATCGCCGCTTAAACGTGCTCGCGGATGCCGTAGGACAAGCCGTCAACAACGAGGGCATTTTCAGTGCCGCACAGCTTGGCCGTGCGGCCCGCTCAAACGCGCGCCGGTTCAATGGCCCGATCGCGGCTGCAACCGCTGACCGCCCGTTCTATGATCTACAACGCGCAGCACAGAACGTATTGCCGTCAAAGGTGCCTGATAGCGGGACGGCAGGACGTATCGAAGCGGGCGGACTGTTCGGTAAGGCCCGAGCCGCCGCTCGCAACACCGTCCTCGCGCCTCTGTATGCCGAAGGTACGCAGCCGCTAATCAACTCCGCTTTGCTTGATCGCACACCGGGCATGATCAATGCGGGTGATGCTATCGCGCGGCGTGCTCGGCTAGGCGGGCTCTTTGGTGCGCCACTGTTGGTCGACTACGGCCCGTAAGGGCGATTTAGACCTCGCAGCAGTGTAAAACTGAATACAGCATATGCCAGCAGCCCGGCGTAACTGAACGACAAGCCGCGATCAGACATCATCAGCACGATGATGGTGAACGGGATAGCGGCGATAGCGAAGACGACGATCGCTTCTACCCACAAGACGCGAGCGTCGGTCCAAAATCCGACGTTGCGGTCCGTGCGCTCGTAGCGTCGCGTCTTCCACTGCTGGTACTGCCTCAGCGCTTCGGCTCCAGCGCCGAACCCTACGACGCTGATTAGCACCTTGAGCCAAGTGTCCATCCGCCTCGCTTATCGTAAATAGGGAGCCTTCGCTATGCCTGACGCAAGCGAGTTTTCGACCACGCCCGACGACAATCAAACGATTGGCGGCAAGTACATGGGTACGGGCGCTTCGCCTGGCGATGTCGACAATGTAATTAGATACATCGCCGCGGTCGTGCGCGACACCTTCAACCGCATTCCGGTAGTTGGTGATTTCCTGCCTCGTGCTGGCGGTGTGCTCACTGGCGACATCTCGCGGCAGGGCAGGGGCGCATACCTGCACCATGCCAACGGCGGGCAGAGTGATGGTCGTGTCATGTTCCTGCCGCAAGGCTCGCCCCGCCCGACTGCGGCAGAGGGCATGGTGGTGTTCTACTACAGCTAATGGACGCCTTCATCGCGGGCGCTTGGCGCTCACCCGGCCGCGGCGAGATACAGATCGGCGGTCAATGGCGGAGCCTAACCTATGGCGAGGCATATCTCGATGGCGATTGGCGGAGGATCGTTGCGTTTATCGAGCCGCTGACGATTGGAGCGTCTGACCTGTACGGGTTCCTGCGCACCACGTCGCGCCGTCCGGTTCGCGTGTCCACGGACGCATCCGACGCCACACCGCGGGGCGGGCTGGGTCCTTATACCTACTCGTGGGCGCTGCTGACCGGCACTGCGACTATCAACAGCCCGGCAGCGGCTAACACCACATTTTCAGCGACAATCTCGCCCTACACCGAAAGCATGTCGACTGCGCGCGTGACGTGCACAGACAGCCTTGGGGCCACCGCAACCGCTGACATCACCATCACACTCTCCGCGGAGGGGAACGACTGATGCACCATTTCTACGAAACCATTACAAACACCTTCGGCGACAGCCTAGTGGGTTATTACGCTCGAGTGATTGATCCTGCGACCCAGAGCGCAGTTCCGATCTTTGGCGACAACAACGGTACGCCGATCATGGCGACCTCGCTCACCGCCAACATGGCGATGACGGACGATTACGGCAATCTCAGCTTCTACGTCGAGCCGGGCACGTACCACCTAGACCTATACGGCAAAGACGCCACGACGTTCATACGGCGTGTACCTAACGTGGCGATGAATAGCGGGAAGGGCGATAAAGGCGACCGTGGAGAACCGGGTGAGACTGGCGTGTACGATCCTTGGGGCCCGACGATGGACTCGGTGGCTCGCAAAGCGTTCAACCGCATTACGTTTTCCGCAGGGGTCCGCACCGTTACGCAGGTGCCGATCGTCGTTGCGGAGTTCGGGAACAGTCACGGCAACGCTCTCGGTGCCTCGTCGTTCGCGCTGAGCCCCGGCAACCAGTTCCGCGCTGCGCTGCAAACCCAGCAACCTAACCGTCAGGTGCAGCTAGATCAGTATTCCGTTAACGGAAGTTGGGCGGTGCAGATCAACGGCCAGATGGACGGCATCACGCGAACGCCGAATATCGCGGTACTGAACGTCGGAACCAACGACGGCATCGCCAATATTTTCATGGGATATCAGGGCTATGTAGGACCGAACAACACCAAAGGCGGATACGAGACCGCACTTGAAGACGTGATCCGGCGCTTCCAAGCGATGGGTACGCAGGTGATCGTTGTAAACGACCCTTTGCCGCACCCGTTTCGCAGCCTCAACAACAACCGCTTCCAAGTCACACCTGAAGTGCTGATGACGTGGCCGGTAACATCGATGATCGCGTTTTTCCTGCGGATCGTGTTCACCCGCGCCGATCAGCGTATCTCGGCATATGCAGTAAATGGGGCAGGGCAGTACGTGCCCTTCGACCTGTTCAATCAGTTCGGAAACGGGCTGCTCGCGGTCGGTTCGTCGTTGCTTGAGTTTAAGCCGAACGACGGCACTTACAATGGTGCAACGCATACGATCGCCGAGATTGACCCGAACGGTGCCTGGGTTCGCGTCAACGGCACGATCATGGCGGACAGGGATGATCCGACATTCTCTATTCGTCAGAACGCCTTTGACAACGAAACGCAGGTATATCCTCCCACGTCACAAGCGCTGGTCCAGCGGGATTTGTCCGGCACCGGCGCGTTAGTCACAACTTCGTGGCGACACTGGGAGATTGCCATGCTTACTCGGCGTGTTGCCACGCGGAACGGTGCAGTAGTTGTTGATCACGCGGCCATTCTTGGTAAGCTGATTACTAGCGATAGTGCTTGGGATGCCATATACAACAATGGCGATGACTTTCACTTGCCTGACGCCGGCTATTTGCAGCCGCAGCCGCAGTATCAAAAGATCGCTCGTGATTTGAGCTTAGGAATTCCACCTACGTCACTTGTTTACGGTCCTGCTTAACCTGACGCGCACCGGGCGCTTACCCGGAAAGGAGAAGAAGATGGACACCCCTGCGGCAATCTCATGCCCTGACCTTCGCGACCTGATCGCACAGGAGAGTGATCCTGCACGCAAGGCGGCGCTTGAGGCGGAATATACCGAGCGGTGCGGCAGCGCCACGCAGGGCGGCGGTGGCGGAACCACGAACCCGCCTGAGCCGGGTGGCCCGAAGCCGCGCTAATGCTCAAGCTGGCGCTCTTTGGCATCTTCTGCCTCGCGGCGATGCTCGTCTCGCTCTGCGCGAAGCGGGACCGCAGCGTCGTAGTCGCGGTTAGCGGAGTTGTAGCCGTCAACTGGCTGCTGTTCGCTATGCCTTGGATCTACGCGCCAGCAGCACCGGCCTTCGTAGCCTACGCCATCGGATTGCCGGTGCACAATGTCGATGCGTGGGCGGTGGTTGACCTGCTGAGCATGATGGCGGTGATTGGGGTAGGGTGGCGCACCTGGTGGGCTCCGCTGCTCTGGTCACCGTATCTGGTGAAGCTGTCGACCTACGCCACGGCCTACGCGTTTGGCTTTAAATACGTTGATTATGCGGCGGTGCTCGACATGGGGCTAACGGTCCAGCTCGCCATCCTTTTCATGATCGGGGGAGGCGACTGTGCCGATTATCTGCTTGCTGTTGGCGCTCGCCTTCGTCGGTTGGGCCGCATGGCCGTTCTCGGCATCGCGCGATCGGAAGCGCAATGAATGAGAGCCACGACAACGCGCGCATGGCGTATATCGCGATGGCGGCTCTAGCCGGGTCCATCACTGCGCTGTCGTTCATGCCCTGGCGCACGATGAAGTGGTCAGAAATCGTCATGACGCTGTTCGTCGGCTCCGCTTTCGCGGTGTTCGGCGTGCCATACCTCGTGGGCGATCTTGGCGGCGTGCAGCTCGAGAATATGCGGGCATTGTGCTTTTTCACGTACATTGGCGCAACCGGCGCTAACGCTTTCGTACCGGTCATCATCCGCTGGCTCAAGCGCCGCCTTGAAAAGCTGCTCGAAGCGGAGGAACCGGCATGACGCCCACGCTACTCGCAATCATCTGGACGATCGGTCGTCTGCTGCTGACTGGCGTTGTCGTGGTCAAGGTGACCCGCTTTCGCGATACCATGAACATCGTGGAGCGCACCGGGCTTGGGTTGGTAGGTGGCACCAGTTTCCTGACGATCCCGGCCATTTGGGAACCGCGAGAGACGCCGTTCGAGGGTTGGCCCGCCACGATCCTCACCTACGGCGTGCTGATGTTCCTGATCGGCCGCACGTGGCGCGATCACCAGCACGAGATCCGCAACCTTCGCGCAACCCGCCAAGCGCGGCGTCACCTGCGAGCAAGGGGTAAGCTATGACCCGCACAGCACTGTTTGACAGCATCCGCCAGTTCGCGCCCGACAAGCGCTTCTCCGCTGAGCACGTCGCGGTGATCGACAGGCTGGCGGATGACTTCGGCTTGGCCCGCGCTGGCGATGACGACTGGTTGCCGTATGCGCTGTCTCTCATCAAGCAGTTCGAGGGCTGCAAGCTCGACGCCTACAATGATCCTGGCACTGGCGGGAAGCCTTACACGATCGGTTGGGGCAGTACGACGGACAGCTCGGGCAAACCGATAGCGCTCGGCACTCGCTGGACGCAGCAGCAGGCCGACACGCGGCTCGTAGAGCATGTTGCGGAGTTCGCGCGTGGCGTGGACAAGGCGCTTGCTGGATCGCCCACTACGGGCGCGCAGAAGGGCGCTCTGGTTTCGTTCGCCTACAACGTCGGGCTCGGCAACCTCGGATCGTCCACGTTGCTCAAAAAGCATCGTGCGGGTGATTACGACGGCGCGGCCGGTCAATTCTTGCTCTGGAACAAGGCCGCAGGGAAGGTGCTGAACGGATTGACCCGCCGGCGCGAGGCTGAGGCTCGCGTGTACAAGGGGCTGGCATCGTGAACGACCGCACATTCCGCGTCGTCGTCGGTTGGTCCGCGCTCCTGCTATCCGCAGCCGGCCTGCTGCTGTTATTTTTCGTCAAGGTGCCCGATGGCAATAACGAGGCGCTGTTGTTGGCGCTCGGCATCGTGTTTGGTTGGGGCGGCTCGGTGGTGCAGTCGGAGTTCGGCAGCACGTCTAGCGGACGCAATCTGGCGCAGGTCAACGCCGACCTTGTCAAGCAGACCGCAACAGCACCTACGGGCACGCCTACCGACCCTGTGACGGTGCGGGAAGCCGATGCTTCACCCAAGGAACCCAGCTAAGCAGCCATCCTAGGCATCCAGGCGATACGGGAGGCTCTGGCGGATTGTCCTGCTGCATACTGCTCTCCCGAGTCGATAGGGAGAGTGTATGCGAAGGGTGGGGGAGGGGGTAGAGGTTGAATCCGCGTCATGGGCTCGAACCATGATTGCAGCCTTCAAAGGGCCGTGTCCTACCATTAGACGAACGCGGAACAGTTGCTGCGGACAGTGAGCCACTCGCTTCCCATCCCGGCTTCATTATCCATTCCCGTCAAGCCGGATGCGCGCCTCTACCAGCTCGCTTCCGCCCCTCAGGCGTACCGTGGTGAATAGCGCCGGCCATCTTCGCGGATGACGCAACCGGCTCCCACAACCGAGGTTCTCTGTCACGGGCCATAGCCTTGTCCGCTATATCCGCAGCCCGATCACCATACACGACTCGCAGCTTTTGTCACGTTCTTGTTGCGGTCAAGGGTGGATGTGGTAGAAGGGATGTGCACCCGCTCTGCTTCGGCATCGGGCTTTGCGGGGGCGGTGATCCGAGAAGAACGGTAGGCATTCCGTGGCGTAGGCGAAAGCCGAGCGGATGACCGGGTCGGTGAAACTCCGAATAAGCCGCCCCTAGCTTACCCCTTATCTCCCGTAGAACCAGCACGGATGGCCTCTGAGCCGAGGATTTGCGCGCGCAGGTAGCTTACCAGCCGAGCGTCGTATGGGTCACTGAACCCGTTGACCTCAAGACAGTGCCCGCACCATCGCGAGAACGAGCCGTGTAGATCGCAAGGCAGCGGTTCCTCTGTCACCTCTACTGTCATGACTGCACCTGTGAGGCACGATAGCGGAGGCGGGTAGTCAGATCGGCAATTTCGCGAGCGCGATGCCTGGACTGAAAACCGCCGCCAGTGTAGACTGCATACCAACCGCGGAAATAATCGATCTGCACCGACTTGCCGTTGGCGCTCTGATAAGCCTCGCGATAAGCTGTCATGATCTGCTCGGGAGTCTGCTTGTCCATATCTCAGTTACTCCTTAGTAGAGGGTGGGGAGAGCCTACGGTTGCGCACGGCTGCGTCCCATTCCTTGTTGATCGCGCCCATGCCCTTCACGTCCTCGGGCCAGATACCTTGTTTGCAGTGCGGACAGGTCGGCACCATTTTTTTGCGGCGAAAGTGGCGGTCCATCTCTTTCGCTGCTATAGAGATGAGAGCGTGATCCTGCGCCGCTTGAGCTTCTTCCAGCATCCGCCGCGTCTTTTTCTGAGCGCGGTCGAAATGCTCCACTAGCAACTCGAACGCGTCGTATGGCTCGACATCGTTCTCGCAGTCGGCACACCAGATGCGACGTTCGCGAGGATCATACCGCAAGCCGTGGTGACGGCACAAGCGCGCCGGGCGACGGCTCAAGCCTCGGGCAACGCGCAGATCCCCAAAGTCTACCACGGTAACACCACCGATGAAGTCCTGCGGCTCAATAGGCGGCGTTTTGCCATCGCCGGGGCTGTCCATCACTCCCCCTCCTTACGTAGACGCTGTATCTCGGCTCGGGGGCCGATTTGCATTTCAGCTACCGGCGGGGTAAATCTCAGCGATAACAATGGGTTAACCTCCGATTTGACTGATTCTCCGGCGGGGTGTTTCTGGTCCATCGTTACTCTACCTCCATACGTAGATGGGAAGCACGGGCACGGGCACGGGCACGGAGTGCGGCTGCGGTGAGCGCGAGGGCGGGAGTGGCGGCAAAGCAGGTGCCGAAGCCATCGCGGCCGACACCGGACTTGGCAAACGTCTCTGCCGTGCAGCGTTTTCCGACCGGCCCGTCAAAGTTGTCGAGCATCCAGTCCGCGTTTTCCGGCACCAGCGCCATGGCGGCGTCGAGCGATGCGGTATAAACCGGAGCGTTGATATAGTTTGCGAGGTCCGCGCCGGATAGCGCCAGATCGCGGATCGGACCGTATACGGGTTTCTGCGGAAACGGGCCGGGCTCATTGTAGAGGATCGTGCGCCGATCGCCATCAATTGCGACGGTGATAAGACCGTCCAAGATGCGATCCGGCCCGCTCGCTGCCTCTATGCGCAAAGCAAGCTCCAGTAGTTCGTCACTCATACCTCAGCCTCCGCTTTCAGACGTGCAATCATGCTTTCAACAGCAGTCGCGCCGTAATCTTCCAGCCGCATGTCGGGCGTGGTCAGCTCATACTTGCGTGGAGCGTGAGGCCACGGATATCGGCAATGGAAGAAGTCATAGGCGACGAACGCAATCAGCCCGCTCACGGTTGAGCATTCGGTTGAGTGCGGCAGATCGGAGTTGATGCGGAACACGTCACCTGCCCGAAGCGGCAGCTTCTGTCCTTCTGCGAGCAGCCAATGCTCGTCGTCGGCTATGACAATCAGGCCGTAGGTATAACCTGCTCCGTCGGTGTGCTCATCCACCGGCCCAGCGTTCGCGTGAAGCCCGTGATTAGGCGCACTCAGGTAGGGTCCGCCTTCGAGTGAGATTGTGCCGCCTTCGCCGGTATGAGCGTCAATCAAACGCCGGATGCGTGCGACAAACTCAGGTTCAAGCGTGACAGTATCCGCCATGACAATCGGCGGTAGCATCGCTACTTTGCGCTTAGCCATTTGACCCTCCTACGGTCTTCTGGTTGGCCTCGTCCGATTGCCGTCGGGCGGGGCCGTTTTGTTTTCCACAAGCCTCCACAACGGCAGGACTGCGGCGGCCCTGTTTTCCGCGAACAAACCGCGAAACGTCAGCTTTCCCGCTAGGTCTTACATAACGGGGCTGTAAGATCAAGCGTCGGTTTTTACACAAGAAAGTCACACCGTTTTCTCGCGTTTTCCATGTTCCTCATCCGTTCGCTCCCACCGCAAGATCGCTGCGGAGCCAAGTTTCTTGCGGTCGCGCCGCTTAGCGTACAGCTCGACAATCTTGAGTGACTGGCCAGATATGGCGGTAGTCTCAGCTACCGTGCAGCCGACTTCCAGCAGCATGTTGACTGCGTTCTTCCGCAGCCCGTGCGGCACAATCTGATAGCCGCGCTCAGACGCCCAAGCCTGCAACTGCGACCGCAGCGTCTCGCGCTTCAATGGCGCGCCTTTAGGATCGTGCAGGATCGTCATCGCTTTTTTCGGTGTCGCAGCTAGGATGCGAGCAAGATCAGCGTGGACGCGGATATCTAGATCAAGCCCGGTCTTTTCCTGTTTGACAGCCATATAACCGTCACGGACGTGATCCCAGCGCATCGCGCACACGTCACCGATGCGTTGCGCGGTGTAGAACAGGAGCGCGATCGGTAGGCCAAACACCGGATCCGCCAATCCTTCTTGCAGCAGCGGCATGGGCCACGGTTCGTGCGTCTTGCCGCTCTTGGCCAGCTCCTCCACGCCCTCGCATGGATCCTGCCGCACCCACTTTTTGCGCACCGCCAGCTTGAACAGGTTGCGCAGCACCAGCAGCGTCATGTTGGCCGCGCCGGGCGTGTCGGACATTTTGTCCATCAACGCTTCCACGTCCTGACGCTCTACCTGGTCAACCGGAGCGATGCCAAGCTCGTCCTCAATCCGGCGCAGGTAGATGACATATGTATTCTGGGTCGACACGGCCCGCTTTGTGAACTTCTCGTCCCGCTGGTAGGCGCTGCTCAGCTCGCGCACGGACGGGGCGAGTGGCACATTCTCACGAGCCATCCGCGCGCCAACCATCGCTGCGTACACTTGGCCGAAATTGCGGGTGTCAGACCGCGACGGAAGAGGCTGCAACACCTCCTTGCCGTCGACCGTCTTGCCGGTGCGGAAATACTCGTACACCTTGCCCCGCGCTCGCACGGTCTTGATGTAGGCGAGGGGCTTAGGCGGCGCTTTGGCCATACAACTTCGATCCTGCGCGCCAGTTATGGCCGCTGTCGCCGGTCAACCGGCCTAGCGTCTCATCGATTGCGACGCGGCTCCAATGTTCGCTATTGCCGAGCCTGACGGGCATGGGGAGGCGTCCACCCGATACTTCGCGCTCGAACTCGGGCACGGATAGGTCGCAGTATAGCGCGGCAGTCTGCCGGCGCATCATGCGGGGCCAGCCGGGAGCCGTCACTGCCTCACCTCTGGAGTAGCGGGTATCTCGTCTAGCTTGGCGAGTAGAGCGTGTAGGATCTCGTCTACATCGTCACCAGCGCGCGCTATGGCCCACTGATCGCCGTTTGGCAGCGTGATCGACGTGTAGCCGCCATAGTACTTATCCGGGGGCAGACGCTTCCAGGTTACTGCGCCTATTGCTGATTGCTGTGTGGAAGTGGTCATCCCTTCTGCTCCTCGCTGGGTTGTGGGCGATCCCTGTCGGGCCGGGCTGCTGCTCCTTCGGAGTGGAGCCGCTGTGCGTCTCCAGCAGAGCCAGCATCCCTATCGCGGAGGCGACGCCAGCGCTGTTTTGCGGCTTCTACGTTGCGCTTTCGTGCGCTGCGGATGAATGGCAATGCGATCCACTCGCCGTCATCCCAAACCCGACCGCACCGAAGGCAAGTGTGATTCCAGCCATGCCAATCTTGGAAAAAGCCAGCGAACCGAGTGCGGCGTTTGCAGTCGCCACAATGCCCGCTTGATATGCTGCGATCGGTTACTGGCGGCGAATAGATATGGACGTACACGCGCGAGGGATCAGCACCGACAGGCTGAGACGGCGTAGCTGGCTCAGGGCCGTAGGCCTGCGAGCCCGGTCCAACGGACGCGCCCGTACCTTGTTCGTCATCGGTCATAATGGGTATCCGTGATACGGAGGATGGAGGGGTCATATCTCGCGCTCGCTTTGCGTTTCGCGGATGTAGACCAGGCGACCCTTGTGCGCCTTCATCTCAAGCCCGCGATGCGTGCGTGTCACCGGCATGCTTGGTGAGCCGCGAAGGGACACGGAGAGCGCTAGGCTGACGATGATCCCAAGCACAGCAATGATGGCGACGAGTCCGATCATTCCGCATTCCCATCCTGATCGCCCCGCTCGATAGAGAGGCGGCGGATGGCGGTGGCGATC
>Ga0182197_1000015_pt1 | contig 39055 bp, 64 predicted proteins | sample G5R1MG_37_FD_128397 | JGI IMG/M metagenome (GOLD analysis project Ga0182197, IMG submission 128397) | Switchgrass phyllosphere microbial communities from Michigan, USA - G5R4_MAIN_12SEP2016_LD1 MG | ecosystem: Host-associated > Plants > Phyllosphere > Phylloplane/Leaf | place: USA: Michigan...
CTTGTTCCAACGGGCAAACTCAGCGGCAGCACCGGCGTAGTCCCCAGCCTTGTGCTTCTTGATGAGCGTGGACGATGCGAGCGCACCTGTCCCAATATTGTACGCCATTGAGATAAGCGCGCCACGCTGGTTATCCGTGGCAGGAGCGCCGCCAAGCGCTTTCACTACACCGGCCTCATATCCCACCAGATCGGTAGCTAGCCGCCCATCTGCCTGCGCCTGCGTCCATACCACGCCGCGGCGGATACCGGGGCCGGTTGCGCCCCAACCAATAGTCCAAGGATCGCCACCGCTGCCGGGGTCGGGGTATGCCTTTAGGCGGCAGCCCTCGAAGTCCTTGATAAGCTCAGCGGCTATCTTGATCGCGCTCACGGCTTGTCCTTTGCTTTGAAGTAAGCGGCAGACAACCGCTTCTGTATCACATTGGCACGATGATGGCGCAGCTTGCGCCAACCATAGCCGCCAAGGAACAGCACGACGCCATAGGTCAGCAAGGTCACGGCCCACCCATCAAACGGACTTTGCCGCTGCTCCCATATCACCCCAATGGTAAGGAAGGAACCTGCGCCCATAAGGCCAAGGCCCGCTCTCTCGCACTCGTTCAGCTCTTCGCGAAGAGCTGTAACGATGATTGCCGCTATCGCTGTTACCAGCAAGCGGCCAAACGAGTTTACGATATCCCAGATCATGCATCGTCCTCCTTCTTGAGGCCAAGCATTTTCTCGGCGCGACGACGAATGAGCGGCATCAAAGGAATGCCAAAAGCGGCGCCAAAGAATGTGGTGCCACAAGCAGCCCTTAAAGGCGTGATGTCAACGTGGAATATGTCAGCTACAATCCACGGAACGCCAAAAATGGCAAAGACAAATCCAACAACAAAGGCAAACAGCGCTTCTTGCCAAGGCATCAGCTTCCAAGGCTGGAACCACAAAGATGCCAGGGAGCCACCAATCGCTGATAGCCCTATCATCAGCATCCTGCGGTCGTTGTCATCAATCACGCCTGCGCTTCCTTGCAAGAAACGCCGGACGCCATGCCCAAAGAGCGAAAGCTGCGCCAACAACTAGACACACGATCTGCACACCCATCACCCCCGACTACGAACAGGACCGCAATCTGGACGACAAGGCACGCGTCTAGAACAGTCTCATATTCAACATACTGGAAACCGTTAAGCCAAGCCAACGCATGCATGAACAAGGTTGCAAGATAGACGGTCCAGATCATCGGGGACCACCATACAGCACGACCCGCCCATCCTACAACAATAAGGCTCAATAGATCTGCCAGCGCCCACATATCTTCATGAGTGGCAGGCAGTCCCCATACTTTCAAAATGTGTGCAGGAGACAGTGGATTGTATATCCACGGCATCGCAAACAGCAACCAGTTTGCGGCGATGACGGCGGCGCATAGCTTGGCGAAGCGGCGTTCCTCATACGCATGTGCCGCCACCACTAAGGCGACGGCACACAGCAGGCCAAATGTGACCAGCTTCAGCATTACTTACCGGGAGGGGGAGGGTTCTTGGTGCCGCCGCCGCCACTATCCCCATCACCCGGCGCCGCATTCGCCTCATCATCTTGCGTGGTGAAATCCGGCTCTTCGCAGTGCTTGTCCTTGTGCGGGTGCTTCTTGTGGTCAGTCATGTCGCATTGCTCCTGTTGTGCGATGAGGCATATTAATAGCTGAATCATATGAGCCACTCAACAGCTAGGCATCTATCGGAATGCGCAGCTCCAAAAACGCCGCTGTCATACCCGCTGTATTACCAATGGAAATATTGCCATTGGCCTGCCAGCGGACTGAAGTCTGCCCACTAGGGTAGGTAGTATCAGCTGTCGTAAAGGCGGGAACAAGCCTTGCCGATTCAGAAGATGGGCGGCGCCCTACTGGTAGGGAAACCGCCGCGGTGTTGGCGGCTGCGCCACCAAAACTAATCACACCTTTAACAAAGGTAAACCTACCTCCCCTGCGATACTGGGCGTTCGTAAAAGGCGATGTAACTACGCCATACGGAGAAACTAGAAATGTGGGGGAGATGTTTTGCCATGGCTCATACCAAGAATAAACGTCATCGGGAGTAGAAGATGTGGCAGGCGAACAATTGATGTACTGGCAACTTTCATCGTGATAAACACGTCCAGAGTAGTTAGACCCTTTTAGAAAAATTGCGCCAAAAGAACCTACACATTTGAATGTGTCACCCCTATGAATGATAACATCATCTGCCGCTCCAAGTGAACGGCACATCATTCCAGATCTCCCGGAGAGATATGGATATTGAGTGTCTGGGAAAACTACCGCCGCGCCGATCCACGTCGTACCAGAAGAAAAAATCTTTAGCCCAGTCGCCTCACCCATGCTCAATGCGAACCCAGGCGTGAGGGTGGCTGATCCGCTGGTGGAACCATAGGATCCATCGAAAGTGCATCCGTTGACCAAATGCAGTTCACGCACCCCTTGCCCCCCCGCCATCGCGAGGGATCGAACAGAGAGACTGCCGGTCAAGCATTGAACGCCGTCAAGAATGAGGGATCCTTGCAAGCACTCTTCAATGAAAAAACCTTCACTTTGCACATCTGGCGTGCCGTCATTAACATTCCTACGCTTCTGTATAAGCCTAATGCGCCCATTTCCCGTGCCTCGCGCGGTGGACATGGGGCCGTAAGCTCTATTGGCAAATATAGAAAGGTCGTATCCCTCAGAATATGTCATGGCTCCAGCCGCGGCGCTACCATCACAATTTATCGTGGCGCGCATATTGACGCTAGATCTGATTTCAAAATTGTAAGCGCTATCAACCGTTGTCGTGACCACGCCAGTCGCTTCGCAATTTACAGCAAGTGCTTTTGAGTACCCAGCTGTGATCTGGCCTACCGATGAGTAATTGTATTTCAAAGGCGTTTTCAAAGTAACCAGAGTGCCACTGCGAGACCTGACCTGTACATATTCACCATCGAGGTCGATATAGTTGGGCTTCCCTGCGGCAAAAGAAGACACAGATGTAGGCGGACCATTAAGCCTGATCCACTGGCCTTCTACGAACTCATTTGATGCCGGTGTGACATTAAGTACTATCTGGAATGCGCCTGCCGAACACGGCTGTATTGCGATAAGGGTCGGAGAGCCGAACGCGTAATCAGGATCTCCGGAATCCGGAACCCAAGGGGTGGGCAACATCTGGCTTCCATATCCGTCCGGAAAGCCAGTAGAAGGCGTGCCGGGGCCTCCAGCAATGTATTTCTGCCCCGCTCCCCATGACCTTATCTTCGCACCGTTACACTCAAAACGCCAGGTTCCAAACATTTGGATATCCGCGTTCTGGTAGTTCTTACCCCCTACAAGGCGTAGTGTGGCCCCGGTCTGGTAACAATACGTATTTGCTCGACTTGATGCGGCAGCATAGTCGGTTTCACCGGGCATCAAAAAGTCATCCAAATCTACCGCGATGGATTTAATTTTTGACGCGCTATCGCGAGAGGGCAATGTGTCCGATACCTTAAAGGCAATGCTATTTGCTGACTGTCGAACTAATGCACCGGTTGAAAGAGGAATGCCGTTGACCTGAACTACATCGGTGCGACCGGTAAAATTTCCTAGCTGGTAAGTAAACAAACCATTGGAAACGCCGCCATCTGCGCCTGAAGGGGAGGCCAGATTGTATGTAAGCCCGGTGATTCCCGCGGACTTCATAGCGGACAGAGTTGCATAGCTGTTTGCGTCGCCGCCCGCTGGGCCAACGGGGCCGCTGGCCAAGCCATCAACATTGCGAATCCAGCGACCGGCCTGCAATGGCGTCTTGTCGTAAGGGCGAATAACGTCCTTTCCGTCGTCAACCGCTGTTGAACCGGGGTCATACTCGAACAATCCCTGCAAACCGTTCACTAGATAGAGATCGCCATCAGCAATGAAGCTGGACGGAATAGCCCGCAAATCCTGCGCACTATCGACCTGTGCCAGATTACCCGGAAATGTTACGTTGACCGCTGCCATGCTGTTACCCTCGCTGGTATTATGTTACCCGTACCTCATGCGGCGTATTTTGAAAAGCATGTGGTGGCTGTTCGTGATGTATTGGGCTTTACCGCCGTTGTGGTTTCTGGTCTTCCGCTGCCGCTTTTGACACGGACGTTGAAAGAGCCTGCTGGATGGGCAGCAGGTCGTTAGCAATCTCGGGCTGGCGCGTAGCGATTACCGATAGGCGTCGAGCTGCGTTTGCGATCTGCTGCGGCGTATTGGCGGGGCGTGCTAGCCAACGCGCAACCGCAGGTAATGCCAGAACGCGCCCACTTATGATCTGTGCTGTGGCTCCTGCGATGGCGGCAGTTGGCGATACCTGCCCAAGGCCGAACAGGGCCGCTACGTTCAGGACGCCGCCCGTGTTGGAGCGATTGGCATATCCTGCCGCCTGCTTCGTGCCATCGGTGATCTTGGCCAGATCGTTCAGCGCATCGCGCGCCTCGCCTTTGAACAGAACGTCCTTGGCGCGCGGCGTCAGCTGGTTCCACTGGGCCAGGAATTGCGCGGGCGAAAATGCTGCTCCTTCCGCATCCTGCGCTCCTGCTGACGCCTTGCCGAGTTGGCCTATGACAGTTGCACGAATGCTGGCCTGTTCCTCTGACGGCAGCGCATCCATGAAACGGCGTAGACGGGCAGAATCACTACGGCTGGCGTTCTGGAGATTGGAAAATACCCGCTCGGGCGCATAAGCCTTTTCGTTGCGCCCACCGATGATAGGCTTGATTACCTCATCAATCGTCTCGATGCGGTCGCGATGTGCCTGATCTGCTGCACGAAACTGTGCACGCGCCTGTGGCGGCAGTCCTTCCGAAATATCGTCAGAGATGGCATCAAGGACCTGCCCTGCACGGCGCTGAAAATCTGTGCCGCGCAACTCATCCGTTTGTGCGAGGCCGCGGACGTTAGTGCGCAAACGACGCAGCGCATCGATCGACAAGCCACCTTCCGCGCTAAGATCCGCCTTTAGACCCTCAAGCGCCTTCGTTACAGGTGCGCTGGTGCTAGGAGTCTCGGCAAGCTCCTGTAGGTTGGTGTCAACAGCGGCAAGGGCGCGCTCCGGAACGGGCCTGACGCCTTCCGACGCACCGCGCGCACGATCGTACAGCCCGCCGACTTGTTGGCGCGACGTAGAAATGTAATCCCGCGCACCCTGCTGTGCCAATTCGCCTGCCTCGACGGGCTGCACGGCGTTGCCCACACCAGCCGCAATACGATCACGCGCGCCGGCAATTTCCTCATTGACACGCTGACCGCCGCGAATGATCGGACCAGCCGACAACGGCCCCTGCGCTGCGGCGGATGTAAAACGGCGCGTCATAGGGCCACCAACGTCGGCGGGAAGCGGGCTAACACCTTGACGCCCCGCAGCAGCCATCAGCTCGCTGGCACCGCTCCCGCCACCACCCCCAGGCGGCACATTGCCCGCACGCGCCGCCAGCCATTCAGCACCACGCCCCAGCCCATACCCAAGCACACCACCCGCTAAAGCGCCGCTGCCGACTTCAAGAGCGCGAGAGCTAGCATCACCGTAGGAATTACCCAGACCGTATAGCGCGCCGGCTGCTGCACCGTTTCGCCCAAGGTTTGCGGCGGTTGCACTCCCCACGAGAGGAACCGCGAAACCACCGGCGAATTGCCCCACACCTCGCGCAAGGGGATTGTTCTGTTCGTCATATGCATCGTACCCCCTGCGGCGGTCCAAAGCCTCACCGTAATTCTCGCCTCCTACCGCATCCGCTAGCGCGCCCAAGCGGTTGACGAAGCCTAGCGATCCAGTGTTGGCCACTCCACGCGCAAAGGCACCGGCAGCTCCATCGTTCGGGTTGATGGCCTGCACTTCGTTGTCCACGTTGACCGTGGGCGCAACGCTGCGGTTCTCGGGCTTGGCGTAAAACTGTGCCAGCCCCTGCAATTCCTCATCGGACGCCTTGAGGCCAAAGCCATTCGCCAAAGCCTGCAAAGCCTGCGGCGGCGCTCCCGACTGCGCCAGCGCCTGAAATGCGGCCTTCTGCTCTGCGGTCAGGTTTACGGCGTCGCTGCGCTGCGCGGGGGCTTGGTCGTTGAATTGGACCGGGCCGCGAAGGCTATCTACCTGTGTAGCGCCAGTGCCTGCTCCAATGCGGAAACCTTCAATGACCTGCTGACGCGCTCGTGCTTTCTGCGCCAAAACATCTTCGCTATCGCCAGTTTGCGGGTAGAAAATCTGGTCTTGGCGATCAAACTCTTCTTTGCCAATCGCAGCGCCAGACTCCAGGCGAAGGCTGGCCCGGATGAAGTTTTCTTTAGCCTGCTGCGCCCTTTGACGAGCAGGCGAGGTGTTTTCGTTGACGATGTTTTTCGGCAGAACCGCTCGCGCTACATCGCCAAGGATGCCAACCGGCTGCGTACCCTGTTTTAGCTGAGGATCGGCGACAAGCGACTGCCATTCCTGCTCAGCACCAAGCGCCGAGTTGTAGAAGTTGGTGGTTTTGCCTTCACCTTCCGTAAGGCGGCCTTCGGTAGTCAGCTTCTTTTCGTCAATACGCGCCTGCCTAGCAGCGGCTTCGGCTTGACGCGCCGCCGTGGCCTCCGCTCGATCCGCCGCAGCAGCAGCCCGAGCATCCGAATTAACCGCCAGCCCGAAACGCGCCTGTTCCAACGGGTCAACCGTTTTAGGCCCGCCATAGATACGGGCAGGAGGCGATCCCGCCTGCACAGCGGGCTGGGCCGGGATAAGATCGGCAAATGGATTAACCTGCGCCATTACTGCGAACCCCTGCGGCCGAAATACGGTACTTTGCCGTATCCAGGCAAAGTAACATGGACGTGGTCGCCCTCGTCAAGATAGCGGGCGCGTGGTCCAAAGTATGACTGCAACTTGGCAACAGACGTATTCGCGTAATCCACGCCATCCCCCGTCAAATGATGACTAGTACGTACACCGCCTACGGCTGCATTGCCAGCAACAGTACGACGACCGCTAGTCAACGTACCGGGCGCGCGCATGGGATCAGGGAAACGTCGCGCCCCCTTGCGAGGGCGCACCTCCCTTCATCTGTGCAAGACGGGCGCGAACTGCGGCAGGATCGGCACCCGCCGCAATCGCCTGTTGCGCCATTGCCTCAAGGTCGCCCCCACCTTGTTGCGCTGGAGCGGCCTGTGCGGCAGGTGGCGGTGCAGATGTGTCGCCGATCGGCGCGCCCGTCATGGCGTCGAAGCCTTGTAGGTATCCGCCCTGCGGGATGGCCATGTATTTCACGCGGCCAGACGCCAGTGTATCAGTGATCGATCGCGCCGAATTGATGTATCCGTCGAGCGCGCCATCGGACAGATCCTGCGCAGCGTGCGCCAGATCCTGTTGGCTGATGCCACGCTGCATCAGGGCCGGCGCATATTGCTGCAAAGCCTGTCCACGCTGTTCGGCAGGGAGCTGCCGCAAACCAGCCGCAACCTTCCCTAGCACGTCTGCCTGATCGCCTAGCTGCTTCTGCTGGTCCTGATGCAGGCCCTCGATATGCTTGGCTAGGTCGATGTCTCCCGCTGCGTATGCCGCTTGCGTAGCGCCGCGATAATCGCCTTGCGCCAGCGCACCACCCGCTTGCTGTCGGGCCTGCATCGAGCGCTGCTGCTGCTCAGCCTGTACCTGCCGCTGTTGCTGGATAAGGCCCTGCTGCTGCGCTTGCCCAAATGACTGTAGCGCCTCCATCGCGTTAAAGCCGTTGCCGGAAAGGCCCCAATTGACGGCCATCAATAAATACCCCCAAGGCGCCCGCCATAAATTGGCGAAGTGCCGCTTTTGGTATAACTGGACGAAAGACCCCCACCCGCTGCATAGCTGCCTAGATTGGCCAGATTCTGCAACGCACCCGACCACGCCGCGCCACCAGCAAGAGAGGCGTTGGACGAAGCATCAGCCGCCCCCTGCTGCACCTGATTGATGTTGTTGGTTGTGTTGGTCGCGGCGCCTGCAACTTGCCCGATCGCGTTCTGCCCCTGATTGGAAATGTTCTGCAAACCGTTGAGCCAGTTGCTTGAAGACTGATCCGCCAGCGCCATGCCCTTGGCCTGCAAAGCCTTCAGTGTGGCGCCGGATCCACCAAGCCCCCGTGCATAGGCGTTTGCACTGACAGAACCCAATCCAGTGTTGACAAGATCCTGATACCCGGTCGAACCCCGATAGGTGGATAGCGCCTGTTGCGCCGCGTCCCCGCCAGACAGCCCGAGGAAATTTCCCGCCAACGATCCAGCTGCATTGCCGCGGTCAATGGCAGGCTGATTAAGGCCGGTAATATATTGCTGGTTCTGCTGTAGGCGCTGCTGTTCCGAAGCCGCAGCAGCGGCCTGCGTCTTGGCTGCCTTTTTGGCAGCGCTGGACTGGATTGCACCCCCAAGAAGGGAGCCGCCTGCGGCAACACCTGCTGCAATTGCTACTGGTGGCATTTACAGACCTTCCGTCACAAAATACTGAACCTCGCCTGCGATTGAGTCCGTGCCGAACCCGGCTGGCTTCAATCCCATTCGCCGAATATAGCAGATGGCGGCACGATTGTATATCGAGGGCTGCCCCCAGACGATCTTCGCGCCTTGTGTCTTCATAAATTCCAGCATCTTGCGGCCTATAGCCATAGCAGCGGCTCCGCGATCTTCCTTACGAACCATCAAATGGCACTCATAAATTTCGGGACCGCGCCATACGAATATTGCGCAGAAACCCTCATCGATCAGGATGACGTTGCGCGGATCCTCAACCCATGGCGTAAAATCCAGATCGTTTGGCGGATACATTGCACCAAGAAACATCATTTCCCGAACCGATGCGTCGTTACCGATAGCGTTGACCAGCTCGGGATCGTCAACCCTTTGCATCATGCTTCATCCGCGTTCTGGAATTTCGCTTCCACATAACCAGGGCGTCGTGGGCCACTGCCGCCATCAGATGTGCCGGCAGCAGGAATAAGCACAGCGCCGACAACATGCGTGTCCCCGGTCTGCACGGGCGGCGTGGTGCTGACGACATAGGTCACAGTGCCGCCGTCGCGCTCGGGATCGTCATACGAAACATAATCCGTGTCCCCGCTGCCGGTTGCGATGACAGTACCACCATTGACGGGTGCGGATGTGCCGTCTGCATACATCCGGGTATGCGGCGCGATGGTAATAATTGTAGGGCTGGCGGTAAGCACCGAATCCGGCTCGATATATGAGTTAACCAGCGCCTGTTCGCGCTTCGTCGCGTCGGTCAGAGCGGAAGCGGAGGCAGCGGCGTCCAAAGCGGCTTGAGTCGCCGCGTCTAAATTTGCCAGCTGGCTTTGGATTTCGGGCAGCAGCGCAATCGTATTCAGCAGCGTAACAATCTGGCTTAAAATGTCATTCAACCGTCGCGCAAACTCGGTCGTCATACGACCTTCCCGGTCAACAATCGGGTTGGACTGTTGTAGGTTCGGAATGCGGATAGGGCTAGGTGCTACCGCCATGCTTCGTTCGCCACCATGCCAGCAAGGCGAATCCTCTCCGGGGCGATGCACGACACCTCGACTGTACGATAAGGCTGCTGCGGACGTCCAAGGCGCCATAGACTGGCCACGTCGAATGGCGAGCGTACTGTCAGCTCGTCGTAATAATCGGGGTAGCCGTCCTGACCGTCCATCCAGCGGATACGCACGGTCGTGCCAGCAGAGCAGCCAACACCAACGCTAAGGCTATCATTGCGGCCAATCGCCCCGATGAAGCCCACAGTACCGGTAGCAATGCGCTCGATCGCTAGGCCATCATCCGTCCCGCTATCAGGATCCACACGCCATACTGCGCCGTTTGTGTCGGACCCGCAAAGTATCGTGCCTTGCCGGTCATAACCCACTCGCGCGGCCCAAGTGGATTTACCCAACGTGGCGAATTCAGACCACATCTCAGTCGATGCGTCGTATGCGAATGTGCCTTGCCCCGGAATGGCAAGGCAATAGAATTCGTGTCCGTCGATACCGAACACCCAGGCGGATAGATCACCCCCCTTCTTCCGTATGCGCTCAGCGATCGCGTTGTCGCTGACGACTTGCGGGACCGCACCCCCGCGGCACACCTGGGCATCATCAGATACCCACATGACTGAATTGTCAAACCGTTTCACCGTGTCGCGTGCAAGGCAACCGCGCTCGTAGATGCGGCCCGTAACGCGCTGGAACGGCGCATCCAAATCCCCCGTGGATTGCCACGGTTCGATACTATCGTCGCCGAAAATCCAGAACTCGTCACCAACACGTCGGATGGCTACAGCTTTGTCCGGCGAGCTTTCTGCCGTGGCGAAGTTCAACGGATCAACCGTCGTCTCGCCGGGAACCAACCAGTAGAATTTGCCGGTGCGGGTGAGAATGAGCAGATATTGATTGATCTGGTCTATATCCACCACTTCACCAGCATCGTCCGGCATCGTCAACGTCCGCAACGTGCCGTCGTATACGTATAATGTGGAGCCACCAAGGATGGCGTAGATGAACGTGGTGCCGACCATCGGGGTTATGCCGGTGCCAGCGATTGCCCCTTTGTCGGCCCCGCCGCTAAAAAGCGAACCGCCGGAAACCGTCATCTGCTCATCGCTCGACACGCGGTAATCAAGCCCGCGGACAGGCCCAAGCCCAAGCGTTTGTGCGCGCGTCAAGCCGGGGCGTTGAATACGCAATGTCTGGTCCGGACTAATGCCAGACTCGTCCTTTTCGACATAGAAATTGCGCAGCTTCGTTTCAGGAACGAAGCCATCAGTGCGCTTGTATGCCTTCAGGCCAATGGGGACTGCTACCATGCTGAGACCTTAGCATGTTCGTTGAGCAAAATCACGCTGGCACCGTTGGCCGCGTCGGCGAACCAATCAACGCCTCCTGACCATGTTCGTAGGCCATGATCGCCTCCGCATCGTGGCGATCCGAGGTGGAGAGCACGCCATTGAACACCGCTATGGCTTCAAGGATGACCCCCTCGGCATTGATGACGTCATAGAACTGCGTCCAGCCGATCGATGCGCCCGTAGCGCCATTGGAGGGCGTCCCGGTGAATTGCTTGGTCTGACCTGCGCCACCATTGACGTAATGGGTCGACAGCGGGTCAGTTCCGGAAGCCATGGTGTGAACCATCAGCGACGTGACGTTCAGCGCGCTGTTCGTGGAGTTGTGATCGCCAAGCGGCATCGCAGCCCAGGTATTCGTCCCGCTGTTGCCATAGCCCGCCAAGCGCCAAGGGCCAGCGCCCGATCCCCAAGACAGGATCAACACGTTCTGCTTGTTGACCGTGCCACGATACAGCAGCAGGATCGTATGACCCATGGTATCCTTGGGGAACACGCCGGGTGTCGTGAACTCCATACGGCTGTCCGCCGTCATCATGAGCGCCGGCTTGTTGCCGATGCTGGCGACAGACGCGACATACGGCGGCCGACGCGAAGCCGTCGTTTGTTGAAGAACCGTTGACCCGTCGCGAGCGCGCCATTCCGAGACACCATTGCTGCCGTCGAGGGTGAACGTCGAAGCGTCAGCGATGGCATGATAGCCGATCAAGTTTGCGATATCGCCCATCCGCTTGTTGCGGGTGCCACCGCCAGTCGGATATGGGGCTGACAGGACGATCATCAGGCCGTCCGATACAGAGACACAGCCCCAGCCGCAGTAGAGGTGACGGTGAACCAATCACCAGCCGCCAGAACTACAGGCAGCGTAACCGTCGTGGTCGTGCCGCCAGTGGTCTTGGTATACGACACGCCCGGCGTTCCCAACGTGGCCCCCAAGGCAAGCGTCATGCCGGTACGGGTGTAGATATTAAGCGAGCCTGCCGCTGAAAAATTGAACGGATAGTCGAGCTGGTCAAGCGCCAGCCGCGGCGTCACCGTATCTACGGCCGAAACGGTAATGTTAGTAGTACCGTCGAACGACACGCCATTGATCGTCCGCGCCGTCGCCAGTTTGGTTGCAGTTCCCGCGTTGCCAGTGACGCTGGTCTGATCGCCGGTATTCGTTCCCGACAGGTTCGATCCGCTGACAGCGCCGGTCGCCGCAACACTGGTCGGGGTGATTGCACCCAAAGTCAGTGACAAAGACGGTGTAGTGCTGGCGTTGGCGACCGTGCCGGTTATCCCGGCGCCGTTTGCAAACGAGAAGGACGTAACCGTACCCGCGCCTCCACCACCGGACGCCCCATTGGCCGCAGCAATCACGCGCCCCTTGGCGTCCACGGTAATATTGGCGTTGGTGTAGCTGCCGGCAGTCACGCCCGTGGCAGCCAAGGTCGCGGCGAACGATCCCGTTCCAGACCCCGTAACGTCACCCGTCAACGCAATCGTCTGATCGCCGGTGTTTGTGCCATTGGCGGTGCCGGTCCCCGCAGCCGCCCCAAGCGCGATCCTTGCTGCCGCAGCCGTGCTGGATCCCGTGCCACCGTTGGCAACCGACAGGTCAGCACCAGACCAATTGGCATCGTTGACACTGGAAAGCGCCGCAAGCGAACCAAGCCCAAGGTTGACGCGTGCAGCATTGTAATCCGTCAGGCCGGACAGGTTATCCGACTTATACATGTCCCCCCCGCCGGCACTGCCGGAAGACCCGCGAGGAATGCCGAAAGCCAGAATCAGGTCGTTATCGGTGCCGATATTGGTGACAGTGGCAGGCGAACCCACAGGCAGCGTGGTTGTTTCACCAACCGTTACCGATGGCGCATCGACGGCAACGCGCACGGCGCCACCCGTACGAACGATACGAGATGTCATACCGGCGCCCTCACAAGAACATTGATCCACACCGGAGTGGTAACGGGCGAGATAATGCTAAGCACTGCGCCCAACACACTGACCGTCAATGTCTTAGGAACGCGCTGCACAATAATAACAACCTGCGTGTTGGTTGCGCTATTTTCTTCTACACTGGCATCATTGCGATATGCCACGCCGTTAGGCGTTTCAGCCGTGGTAGTAACGGCGGGCTTGATCCCCGCGGCATAAGCCTTCGGGTATATGAATACCGCTCTGCCGTTTGCGTCAGGCGTTACTTGAGTGCGCACGGCCTGCTGGCGATCGGCGCCGGTCAATGCATCTGCCGCCACCGAATCCGCCTTGACCATTGCGGCATTGGCAGTAGTCGTAGCATTACTGGCTTCAGCCGCAACAGCAGCCAAATCAGCTGGGCTGACACCGGATGGGTTGAACAAGCCCTCAGGCATCAGGAAAACCGATTGACAGTATACGGCTGGTTTGCCGCCGTGGACAATAGCGTCAGCGTACCCGCAGTGCGATCAGGCGGGTTGTAGGAGCCACCAGCAACGATCGGGAAGGATCCAACTCCATTGACAGCAGGCGTTCCCCACGAAGCCCACAGCGTAGCCGTGGATGGGTTGATTATCTCGGAACGCGTCGTGTTGGTAATCTGCACTGCTGCCGTTGAACCGCTAGCTGCAATGGACCCAGACACGGACGAAGATGCAACAGACGTCGTTGCCACAGATGCCGTACGCAACGGCGCAGCAGCGGTGCCAACCGGATTAAGATCATCATCGGCCATCCATACGGGAACAGCCGTCGAGGATTTGCTTTGCTGTCCAGGCATCAGATATACACCCCCATCACACTTTCACGACGCATACCGTAACGGTGAGTCATTTGCATCCTGAAACGCGCGGCTTGGCTAACGGTTACTTCGGAAAGTTCGGCGCCAAACTGGTCTGCAATCTCGACCGCAAGGCATGATGCCAGCCCGGACGCGTCAGCGGTAGAGCGGGGGGCTTCATCGTCCTGTTGTAGAGATTCGATCTGCTCCCACTTCTTCAGCGTGCCGTCATAGATCGACGTCAGCACATTGCCGGTCGCCTCATCGGTGATGATGACCACGGAGCCATCTCGGGGCGACTGCACGCATCCGATAGGCTGGCTGGGCTGAATATCCACCACCGTGTCATTACCCTGCGTGGTGATACTAATGATGGTGCCATAATACCCGCTGCGCAGTTCGCGACCGTAGTCCGGCACGATGCCGTCAGACACAAACTCTGGCAGGATGATTTCGATATCGTCTCCAGCGCGGCGCATGATGCGTTCGTTGCCTCGTGCAACGTACTGCGTACCCTGCGGCATCCGGTCATAAAGGCGCCCGAACGCCCCCGATGCAATCCAAGATTGATATAGCCCCTGAAGGCCCGCCAGCGCGTCCGCTGCATCCGTAGGCCGTGCGTCACGCCCTCCCCCCAACACGCCCAATTTACGCAGGGCAAGGTTCGTGACGTGACGCACTGTCGCCATTACTTGGTCGCTTCCACCAGCTTTGCGCGGAGCGTTTCGACGCTGGGATTACCCTGCACCGACACGCCGCGTGCGCGCAGCTGAGTCTTCAAAGCAGCCTTTTCAGTGCCTTCTTCGGCACGTGCTGCCAGCATTTCCGCATCAGGCTCGTCCGCTTCCACCGGATCCGCCTTCGCTTCCGCGCTAAACATCGGGTTGCCCTTCAAGGCGTCGAACAATCCCTTGTCCTTCACCTCGACAGGCTGGCCCTTCACGAAGGTAACGCCCTCGATCAGCACCATCTGCGCTTCGGGGTCGCTATCCCCGATCCAGGTCAGCTTCGACATCAGGCCGGCTCCTCGACATACCCATCCAGCACCACGACGATGTTGCCGGTGTTGTTGGTGGTTGCGCCGCCAACCGTCAGCGTGACAGTCGTGTAGGCACCCTTGCCACCCGGCGTGTTGGGCGACGACAGGAAGTCTCGACCCGCATCCGCCATGGTGACGTTGCTGCCCGTCGCTGCGGCCGAAGCCGAAGCGAAGTAGCGAGCTGGGTCAGCGCCTGCGCCGCCGCCGCCGGTATCGCCCACCGTGTAGGTGACGCCAGTGCCGGCCGCACCCACCACCTTGACGAAAGCCGACCGCACCCGGAACTTCGGATGCAGGCGGAACAGCTCGACCACATCACCCACCGCGAGCGCGCCCGTGGTGGCAAGGTTGATCTCCGCACGCTCTACCTTGAGCGAACGACCGCCGATGCCCGGACCCGAAACCGGATACTTCGGCACCGTCATCTGAAGGGACTGGAAAGTTGCCATGTCAGTATCTCCTTACGAGCCGATGGGCGTGGAAGCGGTGAAGACCTCGACCATGCCATAGTTGGTGCCAAGGAACGAGGTCTTCTTCTGACCGCGAAGTTCCTCGATCGCGACGCCCGGACGGAAGCCGTAATCGCGATCACGATCACTCTTCGGCGTCGGGTCCTGACCCCATGCAATCGCCAGCGCACCAGCGCCGCACAGGAACGAACGGCTGACGTTGGCACCCGAAGTACCCACGCCGTTCAGCGTGTTCAGCTCGGGGATCTCGCGCAGGATAACGCCGTCATAGATACGGTCGCCACCCTGAAAGATCGGGTTGCTGTCCACGCCACGCTCACGAGCATCGCGGTCGGCCTGTGCGATCAACGGATCACGGCTGGCCTGCGAGAACGCAAACGAGTCCATAAACATAACGAACCATTCGCGGCCCGCAGTGGCATCCGACTGATACGGATTGATCGCCATGCCTTTGCTGTTGTTCGTGGTGCGCTTGGCGAGCGACTTGGCGATCTGGATGACCCGCGCCGACATCTGGTCGTTCACGGTATCGACCGTGCCAAGCGCCGTTGCGAAATTGCCCGAAGCCGAGTTGGCCAAATCACTGCCGAACAGCATGCGGTCGGCGTTGTTCTGGAGGTACGTGTTGCGCTGTGCCGCAGTGGCGTTGGCGTAGAGCACGGCAGTGTCAGCCAGCGGCGATCCGTCAGCGTCGGTGACGCCGGGAATAATAACCGACTGGAACGCGTTGATGATGCTATCGCGCAGCTTCACCTTCGACCACGTAACCAGACGCTCGCGCGCCGCGTTCAGCAGGTCGATTTCGGTACGGAACGACGTGGACTTGGGAACGACAACACCGTTACGCAGCCAGTTGATGCGCACCTGATCGCCGTAGTTCTCCATCTCCTCCTCGTTGCCTTCGAGGACTTCGGAACCCTCGACGCCGCGACCGCGCAGTTCGAGAATGAGCGGGATGTTGATGGTCGAACCTGCATCGGTGCGCAGTTCCGAACGAATGCGGATGATGCTCGATTCCGAACGACCCATATACGGAGCGTAACCGGAAGCGCGCGTGTAGGACTTCAGATAGTTGGTGACCCAGACAGCTTTTTCGCTGACGGATGCAAGCTGGACTTCTGCCATTGTACCCTCTTAGGAAAAGAGAGCATCAACTCCAACAAGGGGGCCGGTAGCGGTTTGCCGAACATCGCTTGGCGCTGTTGCCTGCGATGCCAGACTGCGCGGAACCCTTGGCGTCGGTGATGCCGATGCGGGAACCACAGCGGCGGTTGCCGGTGCGGACGCGCTCTGACCTAGAAGTGCCGGGTTCTTGGCAAGGTAGTCCTTGACGAAATCGTCAATGCTACGATCACCGATCTGCGACACGAGGCCGTCACGCTTGTGTTGCTGGATCACCCAATCAATCGGCAACGCCTGTGTCTCGAATGCGACTTCGACCTGCTGCCTGAAAACCGGATCCGACTGCGCCTTTTCAAGCGCCCAAGACCGTGCTTCCTCAACCTTGTCCTTGCCGTAATCTCTGACCGCAAGATGATAGCTGGTATCGACCTTCTGCGTTTGACGCGCTTGGTTGATCTGGCTTTCGATATGCGCGGCGAACCCGTTAGGGTCATCATAGGGATCGGGAATATTGGCTTGCGCCTGCGGTGCCTGCTGCTTCAGGCGCTCAATCTCTGCTTCCAGAGTCTTGCGCTTTTCCCGTTCATCCAACAGCGCCCCGATCGGGATGCGGTCTTCGGTGCGGGCCTCAACAACTGGCGGCTCCGGTTCCGGCTCTGGCTCTTGTGGAGCCTCGACCACTTCCGGCTCTGGCTGAATATCAACAACAGGCTCAACGGCTTCAACCGCTTCATCCGTTCCGAACACTTCATCCAGATTGTCAGCCATATTCACTCCCTACGTTCCGTCTCGTGGAACCAACGACACGCCCGGCAACCTCGGCGGCAGGTGCTGATTATTGCGGTCCAGCAACCGATACGCCCGTTATCCCCGGCGGCGGGTAGCCTGATACCCGTTGAATACTACTGATTGTCCGCCAACGCAAGCATCGGATCAAGGCCAAGCTGTGCGAACAATTGGGCCTGCGCCGTATCCGCATCTGCTGCCGTCTTGTGCGCCGATGCGACCTTCTGCAACGTCGCTGCCTGCGTATCCTCGATCTTCGCGGCCTGCTCTGCCTCGACCAGCTGCTGCGCGCGTGCCTGCGCCTCTGCCTGCGCCTGCATCTGCTGCGCCTGCTCTTGCTGCACGGCCTCCTTCATCGACTTGACGCGTTCCAGCAATCGCGTCTTGTCCGGTAGCGGGGCCAGTTCCAGCACGACTTCGAACACCGGCGACATCGGATCGATACCCGACTGGATCAGGTCCATAACAGATTCGAACACCTCCTGCTCCAGCGCCACAGTGTCGGGCGTGCTGGCAATGATGATATCCATATCCATTTCGGCGGGGCGGTTCTGGGTGATAGGCTGCTGGACAACTTGCCCCTGACCGTCAGGCCCCGGAACGATGGTTGGCTGGTAGCCTGTGACCTCATTGATCTGCAAGAACTCCACAGCCCTTGGATTGTCCGTCACACGAATCCATTCCGGCTCCGTTTTGAATTGCTGCGCGCACTTCCACATCTGCTCATAGACGCGGTTTTCGAACTCCGCGAACCGCCCGAACCCGCGCCCGAACTGCGTCAGGCCAGCCTGCTGCGCCACCTGACGCGCGCGGCCCGATGCTGCTGACCCCTCCCGCAGATCTTGGGCTATGGCGACCGGCACCATGCGTTGCAGGCTTTCCTTCGCCTCAGCCAACATCTGAAGGTTGCCGGACGCCATATCTTGCGCCTGTACGGCCTGCCAACCGATCGGGATGACGCCATCGGCTCTTGCCGTCTCACGGCGCAACTCTTCGGTATCGACCGGTGGCGCATTCATATCGGTTTGCTGAACCTGCCGGCTGTTGAGCAAATGCAGGCCACGAGAACGACGCGCGTTCACCTCATCCTGCATGTACCGCATCGAACGGATAGGCCCATAACGGTTGTTCTGGCGATCCACCTTGAACGATTCCGCCTCGATCGGGCAGCGCGTTTCGCCGGTCTGCACGTCTACATACGGCGAGCGGTCGAACTCCAGCGTTCCCGCGGCGCAGTACACAGCACGCAACCAGCCTTCAGCGGCCTTGTAATAGATTTCAACCACCAGCACACGATTGCGGCGCCGGTCCACCCACATGATACGTGACTCCGGCTTGTCGTCCCAAGTCGCTTCCAGAGCATTCTCCGCAACAGTAGTGATATCACCCATCGTTCGCACGCGCTCGGCCCATTCCGGGTTTGCAGCTACCTCGTCGGCGTACATCCACGTCGTAAAACCCAAGTACTTTGCGTCCTTGAAGTCGTTGTCGCGGCTCTTGGGGTCGTAGAAGAACGTTTCCCACCGCCCGCGGCTGACCGTCACGTCACGCCCGTTGAACTCGATCACTGCGGCACATACGCCGTGCTTCAGATAATCCTCCGCGCAGTCCATGCGCTTCTTGGTCCATTTTGACTTGTCCGCAATGAACCGCAGCATCTTGGTCGCCACGTCCGCGGCCGGCTGCGCTTTGGGATTGCGCGGATAGGCGCGCGGGTCAGTCTTGCCCGACTCCATCACGCCAAGAATGCCATCGATCGCAGGAGCAATACGGTTGTCAATCACCAGCGGCTGGCCACGCTGCTTCAGGACGGAACGCACCTCGGCATTGGCCTGCCCGTGCGTGTCGTAATAATCCTGATCCTTCTCCTGCTCGTCGCGCGCCTCGTTGGTCAGCTGCCGCGATTCATCGAACATCTTCTTCAGCTTATCGATCGTCGGCGGCTTCAGGCCACTATCGCTATCATCGTCGGCAGGCGGGGTGACGCTGTGTTCCGCGATGTCGCCGGGGATCTGGCCATGCGGAACAACAGCATGGGCTTTGCGAATAGGCGATGCTTCGTTGTCAATTGCCATGTATCAACCCCAAACCGAACCCGACAACTCTTTCCGCATCGGCTTGTGCCAGCGGTCGTTTGGTCCTGCTATCACAGGTTTTGTCTTGACAATAGCGGGATGTGCCATGTCGATGGCGCGCCCGATATTGGCCGCAGCGTCAACCTCGTCGTCCCAGCGCCCGGTCGGGAACTTCTTGTACTGCTCCAAAACCTCATCACCCATGAAGCCGATAGGGATATGCACCTCACCCATCGCGGCCTTTGCCTGAAACGGCTGCGCCTTGGTGGGTTTGTCACCACCAGCGGTTGATAGTGGCTCGATACGACAGGCGATCTTGTTGCGCCGCATAGCCGCCATCACGAAGGGTTGCGCCGACTTCCAGTTGTTATCGGCCTCGGGAAACCAGCACAGTGGCTTCCACTTCTTGATGAGCGGCAAGGCACCCTCATCGCATAACGTCTGCTCGCCGGTTCGCTCATCCAGCTTGACGCCCATAGCAACGTCGATCGTACCCTGCACGCGGTAACCATCCAGCAACCAGATATGCTGGTGCTCATCCACACCCCACACCCGGAACACGTTGAAGTCGCTGTCCTCAGTGCCACCAGGAGCATGATCGCTGGTCATGTAGATATTGAGCGCAGCCGGCTTCTGGCTGTAGCGCTGGAACCACGTAGTTTTGAAATATGTGCCTTCCTCGGCAGACGGCTTCTGCTGATACAAACTTGTCCATGTGCGCACATTGCGCTGGAACGGCGCCCAATGCTCATGACTGAACCACTCGGGCCACAACGTCTCACCGATTGCACGGCCTAGGGGATCGTCGCGCCGATCTGCGATGGCTGGCAGACAGATTACTTTCCACCAACGCCCATCGCGCCCTTCGAATATCCCACTCTCGCCATCCCAATCCTCAGGCAGAATACGGCCAGCAGGGTCATCGGCATGCCAACGTGTCAGGATCATCACCTGCGGCGCGCCGGGAATCAAGCGCGAGCAGAAGTCATCGACATACGCATCCCATGTCGTGTTGCGGATCGTCTCGCTCTCTGCCTGCTGACGGCCCTTGATCGGGTCGTCCAGCACGCCCAAGGCCGCACGGTTGCCAGTAAGGCCCGACAGGATACCGCCGGCCATGTACTCAGATCCGTTGGACAGCGCCCATTCGTCAGCCGCGGACTGATCTCCACGCAATATCGCATCAGGGAATATCTGATTGAACCGGGGTGATTTGATAAGCTGGCGTGCGCGTCGCCCCTGCTTCTTGGCAATATCGCTCGCATAGCTGGCAAGAATGACGTTTTTACGTGGCTGACGCGCCATGAACCACGGCACACCCACAACGTCTACGTACGTGCTTTTGGCGCTCCCTGGCGGCATCAGCACCATCAGATTAGGAACCGCGGGCGTACCGATCTGCTGGAAGTCGCTCAACAGCAGGTCGTGATGGCTGGCTAGCTTGGGCTGACGCAGCGCGTCGAACTTACTTTCGTCAGGATCGTCGGACAGTGGCACAGTCGGAATATCAACCGAGCATGCGAAGTCCTTGACGTAGCGGCGGGCTAGCTCGTGCTGTGCGGCCTCAACGTCCGCCGTTGTCAGTCGCACGCTTTTCCGCCACCCAAGAGTTTAACTGCTGGAATGCAAATGCGGGATCAAATCCGACGCGAGAGACACGACAGCCGCAGCGGCCTAGCTCCGGGATTTCTACCGCCATCTCACCGTAGCGAAGGCCACGACTGATTATAACTGTTGCTCCAGAGCCAAGCCGCTTTGCGAAACCGCGCTCTTCATCATCCATGACCAACTGGTCATTAATCAGCGTTGCCACTTTCACCCTCCAGCTTCTCTATCTGCTCATTGATGAGCCGCAGTCGTGCCGCGTAGCCTTCGCCCATGCGCTGACTGGCGTCACGAAGGGCGTAGAGGCGGGCGAGTTCATCCGCCATTGTTAAGCGCCGCAATCTCGCGAAGGGCCGCCTCGCTCAAGTTACCAACTGGTAGCATCTGAATCTTGATAGCATCGCCGTCCTCACCGGTAACCTGCATTGGAAGAACTTTGCCAAGTAGCGCCATGAAAGGCCCGGGGTTCTTCATTGCCTGATCTTCAAGATATCCTACAAGTCCATCGTCTCCACCAGCTTTGCTAGCCGCTTGTAGTATGGCGTCCTTCAGCAGCGCTGTAGTCTTGTTGACAGCGCCCTTGGGTCGGCCCGGACCCGGCTTGCCATTTCCGATGTTATTTAATTCCGTGGCCATCACCGGAATATAGCACGCGCAATCGCGTTCGCCAAGTTGCGACCAAGTCCATAAAACAGCCCCTGATTAAACCACCGCCATCTGCTCAACGCCCATCATCCCACATATGCACCCGCACGGCCTCGATGGCGGCACGGGCATCGTCACGGAAGTCATCACGGGTAAACGCGCTTTCGTAACCGCGAGCCCGCCGCTCAATCTTCGTGTTCGGCAACGCCAGCCAATCGGACTCATCGCCGCCATAAATCGCCCGAGCCACCCGCTCCACCAAAGCCTCGTCATCCAGGATCATGCTACTCTCCCTTTCGGTGGGTGGGGGTGATCTTGCCCTGAAGCCAAAGGAGCGATGACCCCATGGCGTACATAAGCCGGGCCATTGCAGCGGTGCGCCAAGTGACCAGATCCCGATGCGCCATGATGAAGCGATAGTTTGCTTCTAGCTGCTTGCGTTGCTTGCTCACCGCCCCGCCTCCTTTTCGAGGGCGCGCAAGACGTGCCGCGCGTCGGGGTGAATGATGCGGTTTGCCGCCATAAGAGCAGCCGTGAAGTCACGACCCTCGTCGTCTGTGAGCGCCTGTCCCTGCACCCAAGCTTCGATGCATCGGTCCAAAGCGTCGAGTGACATGGCTAGGACCAACTGCTCGCTTTCCGATAGCGTCATGACCGATCCCCCGCAGCAAGGGCGCGGCCGCGCTTGATGGCGGCGAGGGCTAGCGAAACACCGGCTTGCGGGTCCTCGTCCTTCTCCCCAGCGAGAATGCGCGGCACCCACTTGTGGCCCAGCTTGTCGGCTTCTACGGCAGCCATTTCCCTTGCAGCGATCAGATCCGCATCAACCGGCTCGGGCAGCAGGGCGACGATGGCGCGGGCGCGCTCCCACGCCTCGAAGCCCCAGCGCGTGTAGTAATCCGCGTGCAGCCCACGAACGTGCTCCATCCACTGTGCGAGGCCGATAGCGCGCTCAACCACCTCCGGCCCCACCTCACTCGGGCTTGGCGCTGGGTGGGGCTTTGCGAGCGGTGAGCCAGCCATATACGAGCACGCCCTGCCATCACTGGGACGTAGATGCTGGCCGAACTCGCCGACTTGGCCCGAGAACCCGCATTTATTGCAGAAGCCGGTCGTCATGCTTCCGTCTCCGAAGTGGCGAGGGCAACCTTCATCATTGCGACCCAAGAATCATGCGCCGCATCGTAATCAGCGCGCGCCCCAACTCGTGGCATTTGCGCGGTAATTTCAGGTGCCCCCGCGAGCTTCATTGCCATCGTCGGTTGAATAGCAGCTTGCAGGACTATACGCGCTAAGCGCGCATAGTTTCTTGCGTCTGCAATTACGTGGCCGTCATCGCGGATAGCCTGAGCGCAACGATCAATCATTTCACTCATCTCTCAATATCCTCTTAGCAGCCGGATCATGCCGACGTCTCCGGTGTGGGGATGACAGGTGTCGTCTTAGTGATCGCGCGACGAACAGCGCTCAGCGCGTTCAGCTTGATGCCAAATTTCTCGGAGGGCTTTGCCGACAGCGCTTCTTCTGCAAGAAGCAGAGCCGCCAGCAGATCGGGTGCGGCAGCCATCAGGCGAGCATTGGCAGCCAGTTCCTGTTCTGAGGTGCGATTCTTAACCGATCGACTTTGGTAAGAATATCCCCCACTAATAAGGGCGCTGAAGCGATTGACATCCCCAATCTCATCAAGGGCGTAGACCATTGTGCTGCCATTGCGGGACGCCAAAAACCATTCCCCAGGCGTATGCTTCTCACTCATGCCCCATTCTCCAATTCGAAACGGTCTGCGGCGAGGGCGTCAGCTGCGTTTCCTGCTTCATTGCCATACGCTGCAAAATTGGCTTGGCGGCGACCGACTTCATAGTCCGGCTTTCTCCCCTCTTTCAGTTCGGCAGCGCAAAATTCACTAAACACATTGTTGAAAACTATGCGGCGCCGCCACTCACTGCCATTAGCACAACCGCCTTTCTTGCCGGTCGCCTCCATAGTTGCTTTAGCCTTGGCAACCGCTACCGCTCTTTTTTCCGGGGAAATATCCCGAGTATTTTGCTCGGGCGTCCCCCATTGTAAATGAGCCGGGTTACAGCACACTGGATTGTCGCACATATGCCTTGCGATACTAGGACAGTTGTAAACCACCTTCTTGACCGCGAACATATCCCACTGTCCCGTCTTCAGGACGAGCGAAATGCGATGAGCCTGATACTGGCCATATTTGCTGAAAAACCAGCCGTAGCCGCTGGTTCGCTTTTCGCCAGTCCATGGCCAACAGGCGTCATCGCCGGCGGATTTATCCACCTTGCTCCAAAACAGCTTCTTGGTTACATCATCAAACACAGCGGCACCTCCATTGCCGTTAGGGGTGACATCGAGCGGACCTACCAAGAACGCTCTGTCACCCCGCACCTTACACCAAAATCGATTTCTCTCAAGACCCCTTTTTCCTCACCGCACAACCACGGCAGGGGGAGGGGTTAGCGCTACGTCGTCTGCTTCCCCAATCCCAATCTGGAAAACATGCCAGCCTCCCCAATTTCATCCCCAAACATACGCCCCCCCCTTTAGGGGGGCGTGTTTTGGGGAATTGGGGATTGGCAGTTTTCCGCCATTCTTGAATCCAATTTCCCAAAACATTCCCCAATTATTTTACCCAATTGGGGAAAGCCCAAAAGCCTTGTTCGCGGCCTCGATATTGGCCCGCAAGCCCTTTGCCGCGCGGCCCTTCACGCTATCGTGAAAATCATACTCTTCGATCATCTTGCCATCCATCAATAGGCCGGTGATCTTGCGCGCCTCGTCATCCTCAACGCCCATCATGTCGCCAATCAGATAACCGATCCAGCGCTTCGACCCGCCGGCCGCGCTCTTGCTGAAGGGCTGGTCCGTAGCCACGCCATCCTGATCGACAAAGCCTTCTTCAAGCGTATTCAGCACCCGCATAATCTGCGATGGCTCATAGGCACCAAGACCGTTGGGCACCCATGGCTTAAGTGCGCCAACCTCGTCGCCGCCCTCGCTATCGTCAGCCGCCCCGTTCTGAAGGACGACCGAAATCTTCTCGAACCAGGAACGTCCGCCGATTAGCGAATTGTTGGACTTGGCGTCGTCATAGCGGACGTATCGAAAGCGATCGTCTTCCTTCACCGATAATGCCGACGCCTCGCCCTTCGACATCACGAACAGCGTCGCAGCCAAGCGCGCTGAATTGACGATGGCGCCGCCACCGCGAATCACATCCGCACTGCCAGCCTTATCCTCCGATCCCTTGGTGGTGTGATGCACCAGATAGACCGCAGCGCCCGTAGGCCGAGCGATCTTATCTCGCCATATTTTCATCGCCCACTTGGTATCGCCGTTGCTATTTTCGTCACCGTCGAACGTCTCTGCGAACGGGTCCACGATCACCACGTCAATGCCGTAATGCTTGATGACATCCACCAACTGGTCCACCAGCGGCGTCGCGATCAGAGATTTTTTCACCGGATCGCTGGTGGACATCAGGATATTTTCCGGAGCATCGGCAAGCATTATCTGCCCGCGCTCGGCGCCAAACCCCATCACCGTTTGCGCCGCCACCATGCGCCGCCGCTGCTCGGCTATGTCGTCCTCGGCATTGATGATGAGCACCTTGCACTTCTTCTTCGGGCGCCACTTCGCCCATTCCCTACCCGCAGCCAGCATAAGCCCAAGCTGCAACGTAAACACCGATTTGCCGGTGCCACCAGGCGCTGCAAGAATGTGCGTGGATCCCGCCAGCAACGCGCCGGGAATGATCCACGGGCGCAACGGTATGTCTGCTTCCTTGAAATCCATGGCATCCACGAATGAGATTGCGCATGGCGGTGCCGCTGCCGGCGGCTCGGGACGATTGGCGAAATCGATCAAGCCTTGTCGGAATGTCGCGGCGACAGCCTCCACACCTTGCTCGATCATCTGGCCGTTGAAGTCGTCGTCCCCACTGGCAAGTTGCGGAGGCGCAATGACCGGGACACCCAGCTCCGCGCCAAGCTGCTCCATGGCGGACAGGCCCTTGCGATCCGCGGCAATGACCACACCCACACCGGCGGCGATCATCTCGCGCGCGATATTCTCAACCTGACCCGCGCTGAAAGCGATGCACACCTTGTCGGGCACGGCCTCATAAATAGATGCGCCTGTTGCAAAGCCTTCGCAGATCGTGACGCGGCCGAAACCGATGCCGATGTAGAAGCGCGCACCGACCGTGGGGGCATCTTTCTGGAACCGTTTGGTGCCATCCGGCGCGATCGACTGGACGTTGATGATGTCGCCATTCGCGTCCCACATCGGCACAAGGAGATTATCGCCCTCCATACGCGCCCCGCATGGCGCGACATACTTGCGCTCCAGATAGCCTTGCGTGCCTTCAACGTCGCGCGCCCGATCCCATCGACGGTTAGCCTGCTCAATCGCGGCCTTGCGTAGCTGCTGGGCAATCGCTTCCTGCCCCGCCAGCCATTCCTTACGCTTTTGCCGGTCGGTATCGGACAGCTCGATAGACTGGCCGCCGGTCAACCGGCCCACGGCCTCGGCGATAGTGATATGCTCAATCTTGGAAACGAAGTCGATCACATCGCCATGCGCGCCGCATCCGAAGCAATGCCAATGCTCATCCGATTCCTTGAACTTCAGGCTCGGGCTGTTCTCGTTGTGGAAGGGGCATAGCCCTTCATACCAACCGCTGTGCTTGCGCAATTTGATCGTGCGGCCGATCACCTCATCAAGCGGGTAACTTTGCTTGATGGCGTCAAAGTCGTGGCCCTTCATACCGCTGACCCCTGGAGGTAGTCGGATAGCGCTTTTACAGTCGCATATGTCGGCTCGTTGCCCCGCTTAATGAGGTTGTAGATCTTCATATAAGGCACGCCACTACGCCGGCTTACCTCCATCAGATTGCGGTCCTCCAGCTTGTCCTTGATGTCGGTGGGCGTCAGCATGTTTTTCCCTCGTGCTAAAATTGTTGCTTGACTACTAACGCGAGCCGCGTTCATAAGCAACCCCGCAAGAAAGGAAGAAGCCAATATGTCCATCTTATCCCGCGCCTCCAAACCGGAGGCCGAACCCTTCGTCGGCACCATCGTCGGCGTACAGGGTACAGGCAAGACCAGCCTGGCCTGCACATTCCCAGACGTGTTTATGATCCGCACGCAGGGCGAAAAGCCGCCGCAGGACATTCCGGATAACCAGCAGCCTACGACGCTGGAAATCGAAACCGCAGCCGAGCTGTGGGATGCGCTGAAAGCGCTTCTGCGTGAGGATCACGCCTTTAAGACGCTGGCATTCGACACCGCGACTGGCCTCGACATCTTGTTCACCCAAGACGTGCTTGCGGCAGACGCAAACGCTCGCGGCCTGAACCAGAGCCACGGCGGCTATGGCAATGGCGCTAGCATGGTGTCCGCGATGCACATGCGGGTGCGCAAGGCCGCTGAGATGCTGCGCAAACAGAAGGGCATGAATATTATCTTTCTGGCGCATGCCGAGATCGTGGATGTGTCACCGCCTGACGGTGAACCATATTCGTCCTACTCGCTGCGGCTGCCCAAGAAGTCGATGGCGCCCTACCTGGACTCCGTGGACTGCGTTGGCTTCCTGAAGCAGGAGCGTATCGTGCGCGGTGCCGTCGAAGCAAAGGGCGACCGCGGCGCAAAGCCGGGGCGTGCCATCAGCAGTGGCGACCGGGTGCTGGTGACGTACCTGACGCCGGCAATGGCGAGCAAGAACCGCTACGGCATCACCGAGGATCTTGAGGTTGTGAAGGGCGAAAACCCGCTGGCCGCTTATGTGGGGCAGGGAAAGCCCAAGAAGGTACGACCCAAACCCGAGCCGGTGAACGAAGACAATACCCCTGACAGCATTGATGAAGAGGAGAATGCAGCGTGAGCTTTTGGGATTTGGACGACGGCACCAGCGCCGTCAGTGGCGACAAGGAATTCAGTGCGGGCGGCGTTGACTTTGATGTAATTCCCAAAGGCACTAGCGTTCTAGTGACGGTAGAAGATGCCAACTGGAAGCCAGGGTATCAGGTCGAAGAAGAGTTCGTGAACCTGAAGGTGCGCGTGCTGAAGCCCGAGGCGTATGCCAATCGCGTCTTGTTCTTCAAGCTGTGGGTGGATGACCTTGACCCCGGCGTAAAGACCAACGGCGTGTTCGACAATGCCAAGGCCAAGACCAAGCGCGACAAGCATAAGAAGATGCTCATGGCGATCGACGCCAACAGCAAGGGTCGGCTGGCGAAGCTGACCTCGCGCATGGATAACGACCAGCTCGCCATGGCGCTTGTCGGCGGCCAGTTCGTCGCCACACTCGGCGTGTGGGACAAGGACGAAGGCGGCGTCAAGGTCCCCGGCGGCAACTGGCTGATGGCTGCAAAGCCCAAATCGGCAGAGATCAGCGATGGGCCGGCGCTCAAGGCCAAGCCAAAGGCGGCGCCGATCACCGATGACCTCGACGATGATGTCCCCTTCTAACCACCCCTGACCGGACGCCGCCCCGTAGCAAAGGGCGGCGCGAGGATGAGGACGAGTGGAGAGAAGAGATGAATTTTTATTTTAAGCGCAAACCAATCAATGGCAGCAGATATGGCATTGGTTTTAAAAGCAAAAAGCAATTGCCCTTGGTGATGATTTGGAAGGAGTTTTTAAGCGAAGGCGAAGTTTGCGAAGCTTATGTTATTTATTCTTCTTACCGCGGCTACAAAGCATGACCGCCCCCCAGCGCTCTCCCGAATGGTTCGCCGCCCGTGCCAAGCGTATCACCGCAAGTCGCGTAGGCGCTATTCTTGGTCACTCCCCCTTTGCCACGCCTGATGATGTCATGCGCACGATGGTTCGTGAAGCCTTGGGCGCAGAAAGAGAGTTTACTGGCAACGTGGCCACCGCCTGGGGTAATGCTATGGAAGCAAATGCCATCGCGGACTTTGAGATGGAAACCGGCCTTTCCGTCGAGGCTACGGGTTTCCACGAATACGAAGATTGGGCGGGTGTATCGCCAGACGGCCTGATCGGCCGCAACTGCGGCATAGAACAGAAGTGCCCCTACGGCCTGCGTAACGATCCTGAGCCGGTGTTCAAGCCGCTGAAGGAACAGCCGCATTATTACGATCAGGTGCAATTCACGATAAATTGTCTCAACCGTGATTGCTGGTGGTTCGTACAGTGGACGCCGCATGGTAGCGCACGGGAAATGGTGCCGCACAGCAAGGCGTGGGCCGATACCAATATGCCGATCTTGCGGCAGTTCTATGCGCGCTTCCTGTCTGAGCTGGAATCGCCGGATGAGCATCTAGCGCCATTGCGGACGGTGATCGACACCCCCGCAGCCGCCCTCATGGTAGCTGAATACGACCAGCTATCCGAAGCCATCTCGCTTGCGGAGGAACGCAAGAAGGACCTGCTCGCAGAGATGGTGGCGCTGGCTGGGGAGAGGAATGCGGTGTTTGGTGGGCGGAAGCTTACCCAAACAACCCGCGCCGGTTCCGTGTCTTACGGCAAGGCGCTGAAGGAATTGGCACCGGGGGCGGATCTGTCGAAGTGGACGGGGAAGCCGTCGAGCTATTGGGGGTTGAAGTGATGTGGACCGTAGAGCCTTTAACCAAAAAACAAGCCGACGCTTTGGTTACAAAGCGCCATTATTCGCGTCGTGCCTCAATGTTTCAATATGCCTTTGGCTTGATTGAAAATGGAAAAATCGAAGGCGTTGTTGTATACGGCTCACCGCCATTGCAAGTAGTAAAGCATGCGTTAAACGGTGCAGATTTTCTTATGTTAGAACTGACTAGGTTGGTTATTCAAACAAAAGAAAAAAATGCAGCATCATTTCTAATTGGTCGTTCTTTGACCATGCTTCCGCAGCCGTGTGCTGTGGTTTCGTATGCGGATACAGAATTTAGCCATGCTGGCATTGTGTATCAAGCGACTAATTGGCTCTACACAGGCGCTACAAAATCACACGATCATATGTATTTGATCGACGGAAAACGCGTTCATCCTAGGACGTTAGCATCTCGCGGAATCACCAATCCTAAACAATGGGCAAAAGACAACGGCATTGAAACAGTGCCCCCGATGTATAAGCATCGTTATTTCTTCTTTAACGGCAATAAGAAAGAGAAAAAGGCGCTTAGACTAAATCTTAAATATCCGGTTATAACGCCTTATCCTAAAATGGATCAAAATAGATACGACGATGGCGAGCGTGTAGAAATGCATTTAACAGATAGGAATGCTGATTTTCAGCAGTCATTGCTATGAACCTTCGCCCATACCAAACCGCAGCCTGCGACGCCGCCCTAGACTACATGCGCACCACAACCAGCCCGTGCCTCATCGACGCAGCGCCCGCGGCCGGTAAAAGCCACATGATCGCCCACATCGCTGATCGACTACATGCCATCAGCGGCGGCAAGCGCATCCTGTGCCTCGCGCCCAATGCAAAGCTAGTCCACCAGAACAAGGAAAAGATGGACCTGACCGGACACAAGTCCTCTATCTTTTCCGCCAGCGCTGGTGCCAAGTCCACACGACATTCGATAATTTTTGCCACCCCCGGCACGGTCAAGAATGCCATCAGCCGCTTTAACGATGGCAGCTATTGCGCGGTCGTCGTGGATGAGTGCCACGGCATGACGCCCACTATCCGCGCCATCATCGACGCCATGCGGGTCGGCAACCCTAATCTGCGGGTGCTGGGCCTGACCGGTACGCCCTACGTGCTGGGCAAGGGCTATATCTTCCGCCAGCATCCCAACGGCAAGGTCAACGGCGATGATCTGACCCGCGATCCGTATTTCACGCGATGCGTGTATCAGGTGTCCGCTCGCGAGATGCTGGATGCAGGCTACATAACCCCCATGGTTGTCGGCGCAATTAACACAGACGCCTACGACACGTCGGGCGTTGTACTGCTGCCGAACGGCCATCTGGACGCCTCGACGGTTGAATGCGCCTTCGTAGGCCACGGGCGTCAGACTGCGCATGTGGTGGCGGATGTCGTGGCGCAGGCTCAACACAGGAAGGGCGGTGTGATGCTCTTTGCCGCCACCGTGGCGCACGCGCATGAGATCATGGCCAGCCTGCCGCCGGGTAACTCCGTGCTGGTGACGGGCGACATGGATCCGGCGGCAGAGAAACGGGCTGTGGCGTCGTATAAGGCACACCGGGTCCGCTACGTCGTTAGCGTCGGCAAACTCACCACCGGATTCGACGCGCCGTGGACCGAGATCATCGCGGTGCTTCGGTTTACCGAGTCCGCCACGCTGCTGACCCAGATCCTGGGGCGGGCATGGCGGCTGTTCGATGGCAAGCGAAATGCGCTATGGCTGGACTATGCCGGCAATGTCGAGCGCCACTTCCCGGACGGGGACATTTACAAGCCCACTATCAAAGCAGGCAAAGCCGCAGAAGGCGGTGACGGCATCGAGGCGGAGTGTCCATCGTGCGGTTATGCCAACAACTTCACCGCCACGCCTGACGGCCAAGTCTACAAGCTCGATAAGCACGGATACTGCCTCGACGTTTGGGGTGCGCGGGTGGAAACCGAATACGGTCCCATGCCGGGTCATTTCGGCAGGCGCTGCAACGGCTTGATCAAAATCGGGCCGGAGTACGAACGCTGTAATTATTTCTGGACCGCAAAGGAATGTGAGGCATGCGGCGAGAAGAACGACATCGCGGCGCGGTTCTGTCGGTCTTGCAAAGCGGAGATCATCAATCCGAACGATCGCCTGGTGCTGCAATTCGAAGCGCTGAAGAAAGATCCGTATGCTCCGCAAACTGATGTCGTGCTATCTGTGTCTAGGAAAGATTCTGTTTCCCAACGGGGCAACCCGGTAGTGCGGGCGGATTGGGTGACGCCGTATAGGCGGTTCGCGACCTTCCACCAGCCCGAAGCGACCTTCGCGAAAGCCCAGAGGGACTGGCAACGCTTTGACGAGGCAACGCGCCACGGACAGCCCGAGACGATTAGCTACGTCAAGGAAATGAACGGGTTTTTCCGGGTGCTGGCGTTCAACGAGCCGGCTGATACCGTACAGGAGATGGCAGCATGAAGTTCCCCCCATGGCTACCCGTCTACGGCGATCAGTCGTTTCGCGGCAAATGCTTCCTGGAGCATATTGAGCAAACCTCGATCATCAACCGCATCCGCCGCGAGCATCCCGACACCTGGGGGCGGCTTGTGCTGCATCCGCGAAATGAAGGGCTGAAGCAGGGCGGCCAGTTCTCAACCGTCGTGAAGCACAAGGCTGAGGGCATGGCGGTTGGGGCTTGTGATGTTGTCATACCTACATCCCCCAGCTTCTGTTGCGAGATCAAGCGCGCGGACCACACGCAGTCGCATTGGCAGGAAGGGCAACTTGAGTACCTTCAGGCGGCACAGGATGCCGGCGCCTTCGCCTGTGTCGCGTTGGGGGCTGTAGCGGCGTGGGAGGCATTCGAGACATGGAAGTCCGGCCTGTAACGTGGTGGCTGCACCAGTACCTCACTGGCATCCTACCCGCAGACAAGATTCCCCCAGCCGTCCTGAGCTGGTCGCGCTTCTTCATCTTCGAAGGAGCGCGCGAGATCGTGCTGATGTACGACAAGTACGAAAGAATAGCGGCGCTGGCAAAGATACCGACGCCGCTTCGTGTGACTGTGGAGGATGAGGTTAAGAGGCTGTGGCCTATGCGCGCCTCACTTTAAACTCCGCATGACCTTATCCAGCACCAGATCCTCCGCCCCAGCCACAACCAGCAACGCCGTCATCAGCCGCGGATCCTTCGTCTCACCGGCCACCGCCTTCAGGCATTCCCGCACCACGCGCGCATTCCTGACGCGCTGCGATGCGAGATAAGCCGATACGGCTTCGTCGGGGTAGTTGGTGGTTATGGAGGTCATTGTGGTTCCTCGGGGAGGGGCATCCAGTGGGTGGGGGATACAGGTGAATATCCTACATCGTATCCGCCCGCTGTCTCCCAGCCAGTCGTCCAACCCTCAAAATCTTTACCTTTCACCCACCAGCATAAAACATACTGACCATATGCCCAGCCAAGGACCTCTTGGTATTTCGGCGCCGTCTCAATAGGTTGCCACTGCGTCATCACCACCCTCCCCAATTCATCTTCCCGCGTCCACGTTCGGACAACAGACAGTTTTCCCAGCGATCTTCGATCTGGATATCCAGCTCTTCTACGGTGCGGCCCGGATAGGGAAAGCCGCCGACAGCCGCGCGCCCTGGGCCAGCGGAAGGCCCGAAGCTAAATTCGTAGCGCTTCATGCTGCCACCCCATGCCGCGCTTCCCACGCCGCCATAGGAACGCCCATATACTGGCCGGAACGGATCTGCGCCTTCAGCAGGTTGCGGCATCCCTCCTGAGACTGGGCGCGGCTGATCTCGACATTGTAAGAATCGATGTTCGCCAACCGCTCGTTATGCGGGATGGAGCGGCGGATGCCAGCAGCGTTGAGGTGCTTGATCCGGTGATGCAGGACGTGAACGTTGATGTAATAGCCGTCCTCGCGCATTTCCTTGAGCGCCGCGAACGCGCTGTTTTCCATGACGTATTCGTCGATGATGTCGATGGTGGGGAGCATTTTACTTATCCTGATCTGGTTTGCGACCTGCATGGAATCCGTCATCGTCTTCCCAGCCTTCAACGGTGTTTACGTATAGAAATACTACACCAGCGATGAGGGCGAGGGCTGCGACTATGAATACAATCATGGCATTCTCTCCTGTTGCGCCGCTTTACGCGGTCGCGGGTCCGTAAACCGTAATGCATGTCTTGTTACGACGAACTCCGAATGACCGGCCTTGCCATGGCTGTTGGCCTTCTGCGTGAAACGCCACGGACGTGATACCGTCAGCGGGCCATTCATAATCTGGTGCCAGCACTCGACGCACTACGCGACCCACCAGAACATAATCTTCTGGCAGCGCATTCACTATGACGCGAGGGCGGGTCATTGCGTCAATTCCGGCATCTGCACGCCCGCTGACGCAGCCAGCATCAGAAGAGTGTTATGGTGCATCTTAGGCACCCCCTTCTTGCGCCAGTAGGCAATGGCCTGCTTACTGATGTTATAATGCGCTTTGATCCGAGGATGGCCCAAGCGGTCAATAGCGGCGGCATGTGGGTGCAGTTTGTCCATACCCCTACGTACAGCGACAAATATTTTCCTGCAAGGGGTTGCGGGTCAAATATTTTCCTGCCATAAAGCTCCCAACAAGGAGACCCGAAATGCCCCACCTCATGACCCGCAGCGACATTGACGAGTTGATCGCCGACTACGCCCTTAACATGGCAGCACTGCGTGCGACCGGTGCGTTCGCCAGGTACGGCAGCGCTCTACGCGGCACCGGTGATGTGCAAAGCGGCGAGGCGGATGCGTTTCGTGCGGCGCCTGTGTGGGGTGCGGGGCTGTGAGCTTCATTGAAAATCCGCCGGCCTTTCCGAATGATGGCCGCGGGCCACGTTGGCCGGAGCAAAACGGCATGACGCTGCGCGACTGGTTTGCGGGCAAGTTCCTAGCTGGGGTTGCTGCCTCGCCTGACACTGCCCTTGAGGTGCCAGCCGATTGCCGTCAGCACGAGCTTGATGCTGCCCTTGCAGAGCATTGGGGGCAGGTAGCCCGCGCAGCCTACATCGCTGCCGACGCCATGCTAGCAGTCCGCGGAAACGCAGCATGATCCTCGACACCCCCACCAACGCAGACATCATGCGCTCCGTCCATGATGCACAGGCGCGGCTTGGGCTGGAGCCTGAGTTTGCTTTCATCCACCATTCGACCACATTCGACGTCGAGTACCGCGCAGCACGTCGCGCGCTCGATGCAATCCGACAGGAGCTAATCTGATGGAACCCCGTATTTTCAAAACCACGAAGCGCGCCAGCTTCGGTGTCACTCGCTCTGGCTACGATGCCGATCAGCCTGCGAACCTGTCGCAGTGGCAGAAGGAGACGATGGGCGAGCTGATCCCGTTGGAGGGAAAGCCGGACTATATCGTAAGCCTGAAGGAGTTTCTGGCGGTTGCGGTACTGGTGGCGGCTGTCGTCGCTCTTGTGGTGTCGCTGTGATGACCGACGCAAGCAACGAGGTGGTGCTGCTGCCGTGTCCGTTTTGTGGGGGCGAGTGGGGTTTAGGACAGGAGCCGGACGACAATTATCCTTTCCAAAGCATGTGGTATTTATACCATAAGTCTCCACGCTGCTTTTGGAATTGGTCGCCCCCTCATTTCGCCAATCGTGATGCAGCCGTGTTTGCTTGGAACCACCGCATCGCCCACTCCGATCCCCGCCCGGTTGCGGAAGGTCTGCGGGAGGCGTTAGTCGGACTGTGCAGCGCTTATGTGGCCCTTGATACCGAAGGCCACCGCCATGCTGCCGGGTCTTGGTATCAACACGCTCGCACCACCCTCGCCACCCATAGCCCCGCACCGATGGCGGGGGAGGAAGCTTGCCCGGTATGCAACGGAGACTGCGGCAGCGCGAATCCGCCCGTGATGTTCTGCCCGATGCGTGACATGCCTGCCCCCCATAGCCCCACGCCGGTGATGATTCCGGCAGGCTACGTGCTGGTGCCGGTCGAGCCGACCGAGGCGATGATACAGGCGGTTTGGAAAGCAACATTGGGCGGCTCGTTGCTTGCCGCTGAACGTGCAGCACGCGCCATGATAGCCGCCGCCCATCCTTCGACGCAGGAGGGCGCTGACCGTGGCTGATAGCGAGACTTACAGCACTGACGCCCCTGAATGCCCCTACTGCGGGTACAAGCAGGGCCACGACGGCGGCTATTTCTACGACGAGGACCTGACCGAAACCGAGTGCGGCTCGTGCGAGCGACTATTCGAGGTCGAGGTGTATCACCGCACGTCGTGGACGTGCCGCCCAAAGGACGCAGCATGACCTCTTCCCCCACTCCCGCTGTGCTGCCCGATGCGCGGGCGCTGGTTGCGCAGTTCGGCCGCCAAGTCGGACATTGCTACGAGTTCGGCACCGGGCTCGAAATCTCGGGCAAAGCCGCGCTCGATCTGTTCCATGCGATCAACACCGTCCTCGCCACCCCGCCCGCGAGCGATGCCGCGGTTCCGGCGGGGGAGGTGTGCGATCTGTGCAACGGCGGTGGACGCAACAATCACAGCCAGCTTTGGCCAGATTATCCGCCTGCATGTCGTGCTTGCAATGGAACGGGACGCCTCGCCGCAGCCCCCAAGGTCGCGAGCGAAAGCCTCACCGCCAACACGACCGACGTGGTGGAAGGCGTGTGCCTCCCCCTCAAAGCGTTGCAGCCCGGATACAACCCGCTCAACGGCTTTGTGACCGACAACCTGCCGCGTTGGATTTTGGACGGCTGGACTGACGGTAACGAGCAGTGGGAGGAAGCATCCGAGCCAATGCAGGATATGGCGTCGAGCGCGGCCCGTGCCGTTATCGATGGCATCCGCGCAGACATGGAAAGCCTAGAACCTGATGCCCCCAAGGTCGCGAGCGACACCGGGGCGGGGAACCTCGACTGGCGTAGGATCGCTAAGTTGGCGGGCGAGCATGGTATCCGGTATCGGACCAACGCTGCATCAGAGAAGTTCCTCGAAGCCCTAGCCACCCCCACCGATGCGACGGACGGGGCGACGGGCGGCGGGGAGGGGTTTTTAGAAGCTATCCATGAAGCCACGCCAGCAGGGGAGTGGATCACAGTCCGGCATACTCCCAATGGAGATTGGGCCGTCCGCAACCCGCCGCATAAGGCATTTGGTGGGTACGGGACAGATGTGGATATGGGGGAAGAATGGACGTTCACGCCTGACGATCGCGAAAAAGCGGCGATCCTGTCGCTGTGTGCCGATCAAGAGTTGTCACCGACCGCCGTCATGCGTCAGGCCCTGCGCCTGTACCAGCATGACCACTGCCGTCGCAAGGATGGCGAGACGGTCACATGGTCGGGCGACGATCAGCGCGCTCGCGACTTTGCCGGCCCTCTCGCCACCACCCCCGGCGGGGACTTGCTGGAACAGGCGGCGGGGTATCTGTCCGACTATGCGCGCTTCATTCGGGATGACGTGAAGGCTGACGATTTGGAACGGCACCCGTATCTGCCCGCGCTTGAGCAGACGGTTGCCGATCTGATCGCCCTCAAGCCTGCTGGCGACGGGGGTGAGGCATGAGCGGGGCTGTCTTCTATTGGATTGGCGTAGGCGCAGTCAGCGTCATCACGGCTGGTGCAGTTCTGGCAGGACTGACGGTGATTTACGCCGCGCTTTTGCATGGTAGATTTTACCTGATCTTCTTTCGCAAAACGGACCGCCGGCTATCGCTAGCATCTTGGTACAATGCCCGGATGATGAGTGACGAACATTTTGGAGCGGATGACTTCCCGATAGCGCAGCGACCGTTCTTGCTCTCTTATGACATCGGCAAGCGCAGGATATTCATCATGGCTGGTGTGATGGAAGATCGTCGCCATTCGCCGATTGAAGGCAAGCATCCGGAGTATTCTGCATGACCACCGACGTTGCAGCGATCTGCGCGGGGCTGACGAAGGCGCAGCGGGAAACCGTCATGCGGTGGTCCGGCAATCATAGCGAGGTGATCGACCCAGCGCTTGACCCGCTTTGGTACTGCATCATCAAAGACGCGCCGGATCGGTTCAGGCTCAGCCCAACAAATCTCGGCCTCGCCGTCCGCGCCGCCCTCCAGCAGAATGACGAAGGGGCATTGACCTCACCCACCCCCAACAAGGATGAGGCGCGATGAGCGAATACAGCGACCCGATCAAAGCATTGCGCCTGAAGGTGAAGGACATGCAGTGGCAGGCTGAAAAGCTACGCCGTGAGGCTCGTGACCTCGATCTGCGCGCCAGGGAGATTTACAACGCGTCGATCGACATCGACTTGCTGACCGACAAAATCGAGAAGGCGCAGACGCCACACCCCGCAAAGGACACTGACGATGGCGAGTGAGGCTGAACCCGACGCCTATGGCCGCACTGGCGAGCAAAGCGAATGCTGGACCTGCATTGGCAGTGGCATGGAGTGGGGCGAAACCTGCGTGGTCTGTGGCGGCTATGGTTGGGTCCGCGATGACGCCCGAGCCGCCACCATGGGAGGCAGCGATGATTGAGGTAACAGGCAATGATCTAGCCGCGGCGGACGCGGTAATCGAAAGTGTCGAATGGCAGATGAGTAACTTCATGCCCGCGAAAGGCGAGGGCGGCGAGGCATGTAGATCGCGGCGGCTACATGCGGCTATCGCTGAGGCTGTTCGTGATGCCCGCCAGCAAGCCGAGGATGCGATGCGGGAGCGGTGTGCGGCCATCGCGGACGGGCAGAAGGAGAAGTGGGGGCGCCACGCCTATGTCGTCGCCACGGCTGACTCAATCGCCGCCGCCATCCGCGGCATCGACGCTGGTGGGGAGGGTGAGTGATGGATTGGGTCGAGTGGAATGGAGGCGAATGCCCGTTCGGGGACGATACTATCGTTGATATCAGGACACGTATTGATGAATACCCGCAACAGCGCGCGCGAGGTTGGCATTGGGCTACGTGGGCACATGAACCGACGCATCACTTCGGAAATAACAGCGACATCATCGCATATCGCGTGGTGTCGGCATGACAGACAAAAACTCGTTGCGGACAGATGATGTCCGCAGGGTCGCTAAGGCGATCTACGACGACTGCCATGGCTGGTTTGACGAACGCTTGGATATCGGACCCGATGACATGGAAGATACTGCCCGCGCCGCCATCGCAGCGCTCGATCAGGTGAGGGGTCAGGCAGATCCTTCAGGATAACTGAAGCTATCCGCCAATCCCTCAACCCAATCCAGATACTGATATGCCACTACCTGCTGGGTGAACGTTGGGCTGACCTTCTTGGAGGAACTGCCCGCGTCTACCCAGACGGACCACTGGCCGTCATGCAGTTTGACATAAGCCCGACCGCCTGCCGGGATTTCCGGCGGTAGCTTGCCTAGCAGGCGGTCCAGCTTACTCACTTGAGGCCCAAGACCTTCAGCAGCAGCGAGCCGATCGTCTCTGCCTTCTTGCTGACGGTCGAGTTGAACACGTCCTGCACGAAAGCGCGACCGATGTCCTCGACCTCCTTCAGGCCCTTGGTGATACCGCCAGCCTTCAGCGCATCGACCAGCAGCGGCAGCGTGTTGACCACTACCGCTTCAAACTTCTCAGGACCGCTAAGCGTGCTGCTGGTAAGTGCCTTGATATCCGCAGCCACCGCGGCGCCGACTTCGGTGTTTTTGAGAGCTGCAATGGCCTTCTGCGCGTCAGTAAGCTCGATGACGGCGGTGATGTTCTTCTTGCTAAATAGCTTGCTGAAAAAGCTCATGGTTTTTACTCCTTCGGTGTCGTGACGTTGATGTCGCCGCTATCGGTGGATGCGGCCGGTGCGCGCTGTGTCGGAATGCGCAGAATACCGATCAAGCCGCCGGTGATGGTGCCTAGCCCAAACACTTCTGCTTTGCCTAGCAACTCCGGCACCATAGCCGCAGCGACGATGGCGATAGCAAATACCAGTGCCAGCGTGAACAGGGTGGCTAGATAGGCGATAAGCTGTTCGTGAGCGCTCATGACCGATACACAGCCGCTTCAGCCGCGCGACGGCGCGTCAGGCCCGCCAGCACCTTGCCACTGGCCTTGTTCCAACGGGCAAACTCAGCGGCAGCACCGGCGTAGTCCCCAGCCTTGTGCTTCTTGATGAGCGTGGACGATGCGAGCGCACCTGTC